>Ga0247778_1000592_pt1 | contig 38234 bp, 38 predicted proteins | sample UWRJL049202B5_FD_179939 | JGI IMG/M metagenome (GOLD analysis project Ga0247778, IMG submission 179939) | Plant litter microbial communities from Arlington Agricultural Research Station in Wisconsin, United States - UWRJ-L049-202B-5 | ecosystem: Environmental > Terrestrial > Plant litter >...
TGAATCCTCAAACCCAGCAGCAGCCGAAGCCTCCCGTGTCCGCGAAGACCGCGAAGGCCGCAGAATGCCTCCTCCACCCAACCCCCTCGCCGACCCCGAACCGGCACGTCCCTACCCATTCCACGACCCCCTAGCAGCTGACCCGCGCCGGCCCGTCCCGCAAGGCGACTTCCCTCCTCCCGGCTTCGACGACGAATATGATCTGAACCGTCCACTACGCGGTATGGCCCCTCCATTTCCAGGAGCAAGATCACCATTTGGAATCGGACATGATGATTTGAATCCTCCAGGACTAGGGCCACATGATCCGTTGAGAGGAAGCTTCGTCGGTGGAGGTGGAGGTTTTGGGGGCGGTATGCATCCTACGTTTGATGATCCATTATTTGGAGGAAGAGGAGGTCAGGGACGTGGTCAAGGAGGACCGCAGAATCCGCCTGGTGCGAGATATGATCCTATTGGACCTGGTGATGGACCACAGCGGGGAATGGGTGGCAGGCCGCCGAATCCGTTTGGTGGGTTTGGGAATAATGATTTCATCTAAATGGTGAAGTTTAGGGGAGTCTTTGTATTTGATATTGAGGGCTGTAAAAATCGATAGGGGTTGGCGTTTAGGATGGGGAGTCATGATATACGAAATCATGAAGAATGCCAGCATGGCTCCGGAATCACCTCTCATAAAGGAAAGAAATACAGGAGCTTTAAATCCGCAAGCCGAAATCATCTCTCATTATATCAAATGCTGTAAAATGCTTTCAGATGCGTTGCATTTCATTACATCTACCATTATTACCCTGGGTATGTCTAAGCTTCATTTTCATCTCATCTCACCCCATCCCCTTCCCCTTCCCACTAAGCAGCAGCCTTCTCCCCCACTTTCTCCCCAACATGCAAATTAGAATCCAGCAAATTCGCCGTAAGCGTCTGATGCGGTCCCTCCGCACCCCCATTCCCATTGGTCTTCTCATCCAAACTCATATCCTTGAATTTCGCCACCCCCTCTTCGGCTGTAACAAATGTCTGGGGTTCAGGTCGGGAAGGCGGCACTAGTTCGCCGGCTTGGACTTCTGTTTTCTCTTCTTCCTTCTTCGTTTCTGGTTCCCCAATCTTCTTTTCTGTGGTTTCTGGGACCTGCATTGTGGGTAGGTCGTCTGTTTCTGTAGGTGCGGTGAGGAGCTCTGGCCTTAATTTTGCGATGCCAGCCCCTGGTGCGGCGAGATGCCCGTTTGCTATTTCTGATTTTATGGGTTCGGAGGTTGAGGATTCGGAGGCGAGGGGTGGTAGTTCTTTCTTCACCACACAAACGTCTTCTTTTCTTTCCTTGCCTCCTTCAATAGAGCCTACAGCAATAGCTTTTATCGACTCATCTCCATTCTCACTCTTCTTCTCATCGACCCAGTACATCGGCCCCTTGGGGAAATCACTCCTCCCCTCTTTCCACTCCAATACTTTGCTTAAATGCGGATCTAGCACCGGCATATCCCCAAAGTGAAATTCTAGTTCCCCGCCATATTTCTTAGGTATGTTTACGGGGTCGATGAAGGATTCGAGGGTTTTCTTCATGTCTGAGCTGGAGAGGATGAAGATTTTGGAGGTTGTTATTGGGTCGAACCATTTTTTGATCCAGCCCCAGACTGTGGGGAAGAATGCTGGGGCGCCGATTATCTGTTCCGGAATGTATTAGAATACTGTCTTTTTGGGAGGATTTTGGATTTCGTCGAAGGGGAAATTGTGTATAGAAGGAAAAGAAAAACGTACGAAAATACGGTCCAACGTCTCAGGATAATGCGCCGTAGCCAGCGTACTAGCATCCTGCATATGCGTCCTCAGATTCCAAAACTGCTTCAATCCCACCCCACTAATATCCACAATATTATTACTCTGCGTAATCGGCGTCCGGGGGTGATCTCTATCCGTCAACGCCGTACAAAGCGGCATCACGAAGCGCGTCAAGTTCTCGTATAAAGCAAATAGACGGAGCAGTTTGGGGGAAGTTTTCCCGTCTGTTTGTGCTTTCGTGTGGGTTTTTACGGCAGATTTCTCGTAGGCGGCCATGGTTTTGCTGTTGAGATGTTTTACTTCGAACACATAGACGGGGATGCCGCGGCGGTCTCGTCGGCCTGTCCATTGGGGGTACTGTATTTTGTTAGGGATATTCTCAGGAAGATGGAGTTTGGTTCGGGACGGGAGCTTACTAGACGGCGTGTTTCTTCGTAGTGATCTAAATCTATAGTTTCGTATAGTTGGTCCAGTTGGTTTGCCTTACGCCAGTCTTCCGTGTCTTGAAATTGCTTGAATGCGTCCTCGACGTTGAAGCGCCGTGCTCGAAGGAATCGTCTATTTTTTGTTGTTAGTTACACATATTTGTTTGAGACACGTTGAGATGAAATGCAGGGGAAATCGTACAGGAGGAGCGCATCGTCATGACTGGGAATTTCATCTTCGCTGCTTTCAGGTTTGTAGTATCCTTTCTCTGCGCATAACGTCTTGAAGCTCTTGAACGCGGTCTCTTCTTCCGTTGACAAGTGCCCGAGATGGCCTTGGGGATAACCGTATTCTACCACAGCGGACTGAACTCTATGTGCGGGGCCTGCAGTCGACATGACTGCTGGAGGTGAATAAATGTATAAAGAAGAAAGAGCGAAGGATTGAGGAGTGAGCGACGAGGATTGATGTTTGCTGACCGACCTCGCATGAGTCGTGACTTTTATGCTGGGTGCAACGTCATTTTCGTCCAACTCGGAGTCCGTAGCAGGGCTTTACTTAGTCACCGAGGATCCGAAGGGAAAAAGGGGGTCCATAGAAAATGCCATTCACTTGGGGACGGTGAAAGCAAATTGACGTTGATCTTTCCTTGTCATTTTGATAAGCAGCTGGGGTCGGGTGGAAGCTCGAAGCCACATTCCGGGATCTTCGGTGCAGTGCACAAGTGACAAAGCCTTGGTCAACCTGTGGTCAGGAGGCGAAAGGGGAGAGGAGGCTTGTGAAGGAAAGGGTATCATGTGTTCTCGAAGATCATGATAATGTAGAAGAGAGAAGCTTGGAAAGCACTCACCGACTGAAAAGTGGTTTTCAGTTTCTTCTTTTGCGATCCGGGGTTGAGATATCCACATTCAAGGCTGTTGGCGAAAGAGCAAGCTTCAGCGCCGAGAATTTATATGGACCTCTACATGCTGCAAAAAGTAGAGTTCAAAATTTGAGAAGAATATGGAGGAATTAGGTCTTTTATACTTATTTCCCCGGATGACTTTGACTTATAAGATTTTAGAGTGACATGTCAAAACACGCGTCTCTATGCAAGGACAGAGGCTTTAATTCCATTTGGGGCCTTGCTCAAATAATCAACCCCACTATCTCGTGTCACCATGCTTGTTTGCCAGCATCCTCTCCCCCACCAGAAACATCCCAACCTTTTCTCATGTTTTCACGACTCTCGCAATTGACACGACACTTCTCTCGTCCTCTCCCAAATTACGCTCATAATTCCGCTGCTGCAATTGCCAGCTCGTCCCAGAGGATCATGACATCATCATCTACTGCTGAGGACCGCAATTCGAGGACGATACACACGGCGGCATGTCTGATTATTGGAGATGAGGTTTTGGGCGGGAAGGTAGGCTTTACTGAATATATTGGGAAGCTATAGCTAATCATTTGGGTGTGGTAGACGGTCGATGTATGTGCAAAATGAGGTAACTTGGGGAAGCTGTAATACTGATGGAAATTACAGACGAATTCGGCATACATGGCCAAATTTTGTTTTGGGCTTGGAATGGTAGTCATTATTCCTTTGAGAGTCTATACAAAGATTAACAATTCTGCAGGCTCTGAAGCGGATCGAAGTCATCGCAGACGACGAAAGCGAAATCATCGAGGCAGTCCGGCGTATGAGTACAAATTACGATTTCATAGTTACAAGCGGAGGCATTGGTCCAACGTAAGCATCTGCGAGTCAAATTCAAGCAATATCTAACATTTAGCAGTCATGACGATATCACCTACCAATCAATAGCCAAAGCCTTCGACCTCAAGCTCAAGCTCCACGACGAAGCCTACGCCCGCATGAAGAAGCTCTCCAAACCCCACCCCAACCAGCCGAACTTCTCCTGGGACGAAGACAGCCCTGCGCGCAAAGCCAAACTGCGAATGATCGAACTGCCTATAGACGAAAGCCGAGACCTCAATAAACAAGTGTTGTTTCCGCAAGAAGATTTGTGGGTGCCGGTCGCCTGTGTTAATGGCAATGTACATATTCTACCGGGCGTACCGAGGCTCTTCGAGAAGTTGCTGGAGGGCATGAAGCCTTTGTTGCTTCCAAGATTGACGGATCCGGATGGGAAGGGTATACATAGGATATTGATCTCGACACCGCAGCCGGAAAGTGAGGTTGCACCGTACTTGACCGAGTTGGCGGGGAGAGTTGAGCCTAAGGGGGTCAAGGTGGGAAGCTATCCCCGGTGGGGAAAGAAGAGAAATACTGTTACCTTGGTTGGAAGGTATGTTTCGTTTTGTTGAATGAAGCTTTCATTTGCTAATAGTAGTCCAGAGACCAAGAATTTTTGGAAAGTTTAGTGGCAGAAGTAGAGAAGAACGTGGATGGGAAACGTGTATCTGTCGAAGGAGAAGACGACGAAGTCGAAGCATAGGCGTGGGAATTTACATAAAGATATTCAATTTTGTGAGATATTCTAACATCGTGCCCGGTTCTCGAACTATCCTTGGTCACCCCAGATACTTCCTTTTTTATATCTTTACTTTATGTGAGGTCAGCCGGCAGCGGTAGTAATAGCATCGCACGTGGGCCGTACCGACCCAGCCGACGCCCACACCATCTGTCAGAATTAACTTATTTTAGACCAGGGGTTCCTCTCACTGCATCTTTATGAAAGATGGGCGAGACTTGTGTTCCTGGCGATCATGTAACAACGTTATGCAGAAAATATATCCATCATATCCAAGCCAAGCAAAATCACTTGCCGAGCTCAGAGTGCAACGTCCCGGAGATTACTTTTCTTCTAGAACACTAACAAAGGGCCGGGTCGTAACGCGGTTGCCATTTATAAAATACTTGACTTTGGGGTTCGTGTGTAAGTTGTGACCTGACCTGGCTTACCATGGATATAAAACGTTTATCGCGGCTGTTTGGATGCGCCTCGTATGGATTCATCGGGCACCACCCACGGGAATTTTGATGAAACATTTGGGACCAATCTCGTTGCCCGGAACAATTGAAACGGGCTGACAAGATGTTTGGACTCATGCTTTCATGGCGTTGCGATGAGGACGATGTTTCCGGGCGTGGGATTATGTCGATCGGGGTAATCTTTTGCGGCACGATTATCCAAACCTTAGACTTATCTTGAGAGTCTCGAAAGTTCTTTGCAGGTGAAGGTTCTTCTAGCTTCAGGGGATTTGCTTTTTGGCGCTCAAGATAAGTTGTAAACGCAGATGGATAACATCGTGGCTGGAAATAAAAGGGGGGAGCTTGCCCGATTAGCAGCCCTAAGGGTATTTGTGGAGAGTCGGAGAGAGCTGATTTGGCTGATCAGCATCAAACTAAGAGATCAGAGATTAATGTTTCATGGCATTTCCTCTGTTTCCCAGCGTCGCGGGCGGCACCAAACGCCAGCGTCAACGTAGAAGATTGGAAGTCGTAGATGGTAGAGACAGGTCTTATGGTGTGGATCGATTCATGCATCATTCTTGAAGCCCCTCGCCGCCACGATGCATTAGTCGACGTTTATGCAGACAAAATAGGATTCGAGCAACAGCAGCACCAGAAGACGAATCGAAGCTGCGTCGAACGTTGATCCCTTGCGCACGATTTGGATCACACCCTCACAGCCAAATGGGGATGTGCTTGGGGCGGCGGCGGAGGTTTGATAGAAATACCAGGAGATGATTGGGTTTCCCCTGTTTGGCGAGTGGCCATTTATGCCAATTGTGAGATTGATCATGGCTGGGGGGTGAGGAAGCTAGGCTGCTCGAGCCTGGTCAAGCAGACAGACAGACAGACAGACAGCCCGCCCGCGTCAAAAATGATGGGTTGGTGGGTGTGGATGGCTGGATCCATGAGGTTGTTCTGTGGAGAGAAAGAGACACACAGAGAGAGATCTCGGAGGGAGGTTCGCGAGCAGACATGCACCGACAGAGTAAGAGTACACCAGAGTAGTAACCTTAGTACCTAGCTCAACCGCACGCTCCTCCTCTGTGCTTAATTTATCCTGTGCGAACGCTTCCCTACAAACTTTACCATACCAATTCCATACCATCACCTCTGCCACGGTCACGGCAATTAAATTCCGCTACTGCACCGTTGTCGTCGGATCTGCCTCGCTGCTGCACTTCGATTTGTCTTGTCTTGTCTTGTTGTTGTGACTGACTGTTTTCCGCGCTACACCACGATACCCCTACTTTACGGTCCCATTACTGTACGGACCCAAGCGATATCGACTTTGGGTTTTGTCAAGCATATCGAAACACTGATCTGCCTGTTAATCCGTCAAACAAACAAACCAACCTGCTGCGCCTGCGTCTCTGACCCAGCTCCCCATTTGCGGAGAATCCCCAACCGCTTCTAGACAGACGACCATACAAGAACCACACCTCGCAGTTTCAGCATCTCACTAGCCGAAGACCGACCAGGTCTGCCCGTAGCAGTAGTTGATGAACATCTGATAACTTCTCCACAAACTCAAGCAGATATGGCGTCCAAGGTATGCTCCCTCTCTCACTACCCCCGTCGCCGCTGCATCTTGTGCTGCTGGACGGCCTCATCGATCGCAATTGCTAACAATGGCTTTTCGCGGCACAGTTTTTGAGAGAATACAAGCTCGTCGTGGTGGGCGGAGGAGGAGTCGGAAAGTCCTGCTTGACCATCCAGTTGATACAGAGCCACTTCGTCGACGAATATGACCCTACAATTGAAGGTAAGCTCTTTTTTATCTATCTATCCCTATCTTGTCATCCTGCGCCACTGCCATCAGCACTCTTTATCCCATCTCCAATCCCCAAGCTTACCTTCCCCCGCACAGACTCATACCGCAAGCAATGCGTGATCGACGAAGAAGTTGCGCTGCTAGACGTCCTCGATACCGCCGGCCAGGAGGAATACTCGGCAATGCGCGAGCAGTATATGCGGACTGGCGAGGGTTTCTTGCTCGTGTACAGCATCACGAGCAGACAGAGTTTCGAGGAGATTATGACATTCCAGCAGCAGATTCTGAGGGTCAAGGATAAGGACTATTTCCCCATCATTGTAGTAGGCAACAAGTGCGATTTGGAGGGCGAAAGACAGGTTTCCAAGCAAGGTACGCTATGTCCCTTTTCCCTCCCCTTATTAATTTATCTCTGACACAACAAAACAGAGGGAGAAGCGCTGGCCCGCTCATTCGGCTGCAAATTTATCGAGACCTCAGCAAAGTCCCGCATCAACGTCGACAACGCATTCTACGACATTGTCCGCGAAATCAGACGCTACAACAAGGAGATGGCAGGCTACACGGCTGGAGGCGGCGGCGGTTCAGGAGGTAATGGCCAGATGGGAAAGCTAGAGGTCGATAGCGGAGAGGGCAAGGATAGAGGATGTTGCGGGAAGTGCGTGATTATGTAAAGAGGCGTGTCACGATGAACGGGGGAGGGGTAGGGGACGACGCGGATGGGACGAGACGATGAAATTTGCTTACTGCTCACAAAGCATTATGGGATACCTGTTGGAGTTTTACACCTGCACTACGACGCCACTCTCACAACGAAGAATCTGGGTCGGAAATTTAGCATGCTATGCCATGCTATCATATCAACGTTCGGAATTTGGAAGACAGCAATATGGAAGGGGTTAATTGGCTGTACCTTTGCTGCTACTGTGCTCATACCTCTTCTTACCACATCAACAACAGATGGATGGTTAAGAGCTTATTTATTTACACCAGTCCGTGTCCGTCGAAACCAAAAAAATATTCCTTCGGACGAGGATCTCGAATGGCATGGGATGATTATGGATTTTGCTGCTGATAATATGCTGCCTTTATTAGTTGAGTTGAGTTGAGTTGAGCTAGCTTGGGGCTTTTAGATATGGAATGGAGTCTGAGTTTTTTACCTTGGCCTCTTATCTTGGGGGCTTGAATTGAAGTGAGGTGTGTGGTGTGTAGTACGAGTGTACATTGAGGCGCTTATTTTGGCTGAAGAGGGCATAAGTGTGTGACTGTAATATGTCGTTGGCTTTTTGGGTTACTCTAGAGAACGGTTCCCCAGATTCCTGGAGAAAGAGGCTTATACTCTTAATTGCGTTCACATGATTAGGGCAAGTGTCCTCCTTGTTCTTGATTTTCGATGTCGTATACAGTCTCATACTTTGGCAAGTGTCTTTCATTTCACTATGCCCTAATTCATAATAACCGACCAAACACGTCTTTTAAGAAACCCAAAATCCATTTTCACCTAAACCGCTAAATTAAGAAACCAAACCTCCCAATCATACCTATCCAGTTCATCTCACCCCTATCTGTCTTTCACAAACACTTGACAATTCCTACAAGCGTACACTCCAGAGGCAACATCAGGGTGAGCTGCATAACACCTCACGCATGGCTCCGTCCCACCATAGTGCTCCAACAAAAACGCCGACTTAAGCGCACCATTCTCCCTGATCTTCTCAAAGCCATGCTTCAAATGCTCTTTGCACACCCAGCTATTCGTCAACTTATCAATACAAGTGCATTTTCCAAAGACGACTTTATTTTCTCCCTGCAAGTTGAATGCGCACGGGGTGCACGTATATGATTTCGTCAGCTTGATAGTCTCAGTCTCATAGTCTTTGCACTCGGCTTGATTATTGGTCCAGCAGTCCTCGCAGACCAGGTACTTGAATTGGCCCATCATATCTCTATGTCCTTCCGGATTATCAGGGTGCGCCATGGCAAACTCGCAGCGTTTGGCTGGTGCTTTTCGGCAGACTACTGGTTTTCTTAGGAACAAGTCTTGGATCTTCTCCGAGCATCTTGCTCGTTCATTGTCCCGGTGTCTGGCGCCTGTTTGGCCGCCTGGGGGCAGGTTGGGGATAGCCCAGAGCGGATCGAGGGGCACGGGTCGTACGCCTTCGGTGGACGAGCGCCATTCTGCTAGCTCGGGCTGAGGGGCTCCGTTGTTGTTGGCCGGTGCTGCAAAGCCTCCCATATTTGGGGAGTTGGTCAGATCTATCACGTTGTCGGCAGTAACGCCGGCAGGGGCGGCTCTTGCTGCGTTTGCGATCACAGGTGAGAATGATGGGTCGTTGAGAATTGTGTCCAAGTCCAAGTCCATGAAGTCATTCATTTCCTGTAACAGTTGTGGATCATTAGCATTTGGATCGACCCCATCTCCCGTAGGGAAAATTGAGTCGTTGTTCCACGTTCGTGAAGCGTTCTGCATCTCTTGCTCAGGTCGTCGATTTATCTCTCTTTGGTTGTGCTGGTCGTACGGCGGCATCATACCCGCGGGTGGGTATTGATGCGACGGCACTAAGGCCGTAGGGTCATATGTATTGTTTCCCGTCGGAGGAGTGCCTGACGGTGCTCCGAAGCCTGCTCCTGCTGGAACTGGGTTTCCGAAAGACAGAGGTCCAGCTGCTGGTGCGAAAGGGGAAATGCCCGCCGTAGCAGATGAAGATTGAGTCAACAATGCTGGATTTATAGTCCCGAAATCATTCGCATCATTATTCAGGGTGTTCAGGGTGTAGTTGAAGTCGGCCGGTGCTTGACGGAACACCTGCTCTCCAGTCATTGGATCTAGAGCGCCGTGAATATTTGGGCCCATGAATCTCTGCTCCCGCCTTCGTCGTATTGGGATGCGACCAGCGTTCCTGAGTGTAGGGTCCAGCTCAAAAGGAGGGCTAGCAGACCTTTGCCTCGAACGACGCGATCCACGTGGTCGTTCATTGGTACCCTCCAGCCGTCTTCGTGCTGGTATCCTACTTCTTCGTCGTTCTCTTGGTGGGTCGAGCATGCTGGGCTCGGAAGGGCCGAGCGAGAAGGGGTTTCTTGGCGTGTTCATGCTCCCGTCGTATTTATAGGTTACCTTTGACTTTGGGCTGTAGCCGTGGTTCGATGGTCCCGGTAAACATGAATAACCCTTTTCCCTGCAGCGGGAACAGGGTCTTACACCGTCTGTCACCAATGAGCAACGCTTTTTAACTGCCATGCAACGTCTGCATCTGCTGGTCGATGGGGGACCCCTTGGGTCTCTACCATGTGCCGACGGCGCGCCTCTGTCGTTGAGACGTGTAGCGCTGACGGTCAAAGCCTCAAGTACCCCTCCCCGTGTACCTCTCACAAATTCATTCGAGTAAAGCTCGTCGCCGCTGTCTGGGTCTGGATCTGGTGCAGGCTCTAGGGGTTGGCCTGTCCTCTGTTGCCACTCTCTCACTTCTTTCAAGAGGTTCGACTTGACTGTCAGGTTGTTCGCTTGTCTGTTCGCCTTATCCATGCGCCATTCGGCGGCGTACAGTTCGTCGTAGTGAGGACTTCTAACATCCAATTTTTGCCGATGTTCATTCTCATCCCGTGTTCGAATCCGTTGTCGAGCTTGCTCTGCACTCTTTCTCGAGGCATAGTTCTCCACATCGATACCCAGAGCATTGAAATCCCCCAGTGTCGCTTTCGATTGGATACCCAGTTTTTCGGCGGCAACTTTTATTCGTGCCCTGAACTCTGTCAGGGTTTCCCGGGCTTGTTTTGGTTGTAGACCAAGCTGGGTTCTTGGGTCATCAGGATCAGGTGCTTCGTCTTCGCCCTCTCCATATCCATCATCATCTTCAATCGAGTCAAGGATGATCGCGTTGTCAGGATCCACGCCAGGAGTAGAACGCGCCTCTCTTCCGGTGAGGTTTAGTCGTCCATATCCGCCTGCTCCTGCAGCAGAAGTCTCTCCTGCCGTCTCTCCAGGATATACATGTAGTTGATCCGAAAACTGTTCAAAGCCAGCTGGAGCAACCCTACCAATAGACGAGTCTATAATTGGGGCCGGTCCCGTCTGTTGTGCCACGGCGATCTCAGCTTGCTGACGTGCCCGCCATTCTTCTTGCATAGCAGAGACATCGTCTAATCCGGTAGGGGCATCGTTCATGTCAATATCCTCCCCATATTCATTGTATGACATTGTGAAGGGCGTTCCTCTTTTTGAAGGCGAAAGCCGTCAATGTTGCGACTGGGCAAGCGATCAAAGAGTTCCAAGTTAAAAATGGTGAGCCGAAAGTGTTATGGGAATGGTGTCGCGACATTGAAGACTTAAGTATTCGGTACTTGAAAGAGAGCTCCTTTGTTTCGAGGGAATTACTTGCTTTCGTCTGGCCTGATGATGTGAAGGTGCGCCGGATCCGGCGAATTGGCTTTGAACAGAGCATTTTGTTGAAGTACAATGATTTTCAGGGATATTTGAAAATTTCTGAATGCGGCCTCGAGTATGAACAGAGGATTTAGGTTTCGAAGACTCGCATGTCCTTTGCTTTCTGAGGCTTTTGGGACATCCTGTCATTTCACTCGTAGTGCAATTTGTAGCAGAATTCAAGTCGAAAGGTGTTTTCGACGGGTGGAGGATGTTGATGGGCGAGGAACTAAATTTTTCTTTCTACCATCACTGCTCAATTGATAGAAATGAATTCAGAGTATGATAATCATTTAATACGTTCACAATAAGTTAGGATAGCATCTTTCCATCCGAAAACAAAATATTGGGAGTTGTGAATTGGAAACGGCGCTGAGGAATGTTAGCCATCCGAATCCGGAAAGCGAGTCGAATCGGAGAGCAGGAAGAACGCTTTCAGATTGCAAAAGTGCCAGATAGCATACCGAATCATTTAAGAACATTTCCTTGAGGATAGAAGGTCTCTGTAAATTAAATTGAGAAAGTAACAAGTGAAGTTTGAGAAAAGGGGATGGGTCACGTGTCGATTAATGATGATTTAAATGCTGCATCCGAGAGATGTCACATCGGAATAGTTGTTCACCTAACTATCACGGGGGGTCCAGCTGAAAGTTTTGGTCGGTTTGGCCACCTGATGCTAAAGATAATGGCTAAGTGCTCACATCTTTCCTGTAGCATGAGCGATAGGAAGTGCCTCACTGAGGAACAGCTTCTCTACTATTGAAAATCAAAGCGTAAGCTATGAATGGATTTCTACGACGCAATCCAACTCGATAAAAAATGACTAAACAAGGGTTTCACTATTTATCTAGGCATTTGAAATGTTACCCCTTTTCAATCGCTTAGTGAAAATAGGGGCTAGCGATGACGCCAATCCAACTGTTCCGCTTATCGGCGGGCGGGGTCGCAGAATCACAACATCAACTTTGTCAACAGCATCTCACCTGCATCCCACTCTCCGAACAAAAACCAAAATACCACGCATGCCCTTCCTGCGAACAAGCCGCCATCTCCTCCGCGCATTCACAGCCCTCAAATCGCCCCAGCAATTCCTCAATCCTCATTCTTCCATCCGAACCATGGCGACGGCAATGGGTAAACGCCTCGAGGGCAAGACGATTGTCGTTACAGGAGCTTCGTCCGGCATTGGACGTAGCACCGCGTTGGAATTTGCGCGAACTTCGCCCAATAATCTAAGGCTTATTTTGACTGCGAGACGGATTGATACGCTGAAGGAGATTGTGGGGGAGATAAAGAAGGAGGTCGGGGAGGGCGTCAAGGTCCTGCCGTTTAAGTTGGATGTTAGCAGTCCAGAAGAGGTAAAGGGATTCGTGGGAAATCTGCCAGAGGAGTGGAGAAATATTGATGTTCTGGTCAACAATGCGTAAGCTGCAGTCCTCCCAGATGCAAGAACACGACGCTGACAAGGTTCAATAGCGGATTGGTGAAGGGTGTTGCGAAGGCACCTGAAATCGCAGAGGAGGACATAAACATTATGTTTAATACCAACGTTACGGGTCTGATCAACATGACGCAAGCTGTTCTGCCGATTTTTAAGAAGAGACCAGATGGCGGTGCCGGAGATATCATTAATATTGGGAGCATTGCGGGCAGGGAACCATACCCAGGAGGAAGCATTTACTGTGCGACGAAAGCCGCGATTAGAAGTTTTACCGATTCTCTAAGGAGAGAGCTGATTGCCACTCGTATAAGGGTTATGGAAATTGATCCAGGACAGGTTGAGACGGTAAGCCGCAACACCCCTCCGCCTGGGATTATCTACTAATCAAAGGTAGGAATTCTCGGTTGTCAGATTTTACGGGGACAAGTCCAAGGCGGATGCTGTTTATGCGTAAGTCCTATCGTATTTTTCGGGATTTTTCATTAATAAATGTAGTGGCTGCGAACCTCTGACTCCAGATGATATCGCCGAAGTTGTAGTCTTCACGGCCGGCCGAAGGGAAAACGTTGTTGTTGCGGATACTCTCGTGTTCCCCAACCACCAAGTAAGTACCTCTTTCCTTATGTGTAACAATGCTAACCACGGAAGGCGGCTGCAACTGTTATGCACAAGAAATCATAGATGTTGATAATCATAGGCCGGAACCGGGGTAGCGATGCATAAGAAAGCATAGTTTGGTGAGATAATTCTGCCTATACCATTTCAAAAATATACTACTAGATGATTACATACAATTTTTTTTCAAATTCCAAGTTTGGCTCCTTGTTCACAGGGCCGGCACATCCCATGAACAGTATCATCGAGGATCAGTCTTTCATACAAACTTCTCGTCCACAGTTTCATCCATTTAAGCCCGACAACAGCTTACAGCTGAGGCCTTCTCATATTCTTAGCTGGTTTGGGGCTCGAATATCTGCCTGTTTTCCGGTCTTATTGTTGCCCGTTCCTTCTTTCGGCATTGCTCTCTTCTGTCATACAGATTTTCCTTCGCTAGCGCAAGACAGCCTAAACTTTTTGCCTCAAGTTTACGCGGAACCTAATATGCCCCCTCGTTCCTTCATGCACCAAACATCGGTAATTAGGTGTCTATCTTCATAGGCATGCTCAATTGATGGTCTGGTTCCTGCCCGAGGTTTTTTTTACAGCCATCCGATACGATCTAGTCGGTACGGACTGTCGTTGCACTTATCCCATTCGCCTTCGTCATGGGATTTTGGACCACGAATACTGGATGTTACAGGCATCCACAATTTCTCGGCTGGGTATTTTGACTTTTGAGTTAAGTCTATTTTCAATGGTTGATGCATCATTATGAATTATGGTTTGACGGGATAAGCCCTCATCGCTATCATTCAAGTCTATATATCAAAAGCAAATTTCCCCTTCGCTCTCAGCGTCTTTCCATATTTGTAAAACAAAATTGGAAACGGCAGCATGGCAATGCACAAAAACGCTAGGAGAGAAGTTGCCCATTCTACGCCTAGATCCTCATACATATACGTCGCAAACATTGGGAATGCTGCTGCCATTAGAGACCGAACACAGGTGTTGGATACCAGTGCGCTGTTCGCATTGAGCAGGTACACATCCACGATGTAGAGAAGTCCTGGCAAGAACACCAAAAACAGTCCACATCCAATGAAAATGCCGGACAGAACCTGAGGTACCCAAGAAATATCTGGATTGCTGGTCCAAGCAAACCAAAACAATCCAATCGGCAAGAGGAAGCTACCGACGATCATTGGAGGAAGGCGAGCCTCTGGTAGAACGAGCTTTCCGGACTTGACAAGGGCTTTCCGGAACCGCGTCTTGGTGTCAACCGCGATGGCGATGCAGCAGATGACGATACCGATGAAAATTGCCAGAAAGGGAAGAGACGCTACCCCAGTCTTCCAGCCTCGCACAGCTTGGAAGGAGTAGGGATAGGCGAAGAAAATGAGATACAAAACACTGTACACCAAGCTGAGGTACACAGTGAAGATTATCAACTGGAAAATATTATTAGCTTGGTCAAGATCGGCTGCGTTTGGGATGTACTCACAATCGGTTCTTGAACGAACATCACCCATGGCTTGGTAAAATATCTTTCGAAGATGGAGCGGACCGTGACGGGATGCTCGTCGATTGGAGCATGGATAGCCCAGTTTTTTGTCTCATGCCTTAGACGTTCTGCTTTTCTCTTCAACAGAACCGGTGCGAAGGTCTCGGGGATGAACACGAGACCAAGGATCCCAAAAAATGCCGACACGATCAGAGTGACCCAAGCCGTCCATCTCCAGCCGAGATAGCTTGCCACAATGAACTCTCCAACAATAGGTCCAGCGACGGGGCCTATGAACGTCGCTCCAGCAAACCCGGCAGTGGCGACCCCACGATCAACAGCCTCCCAGAAATCAACATTCATCCCTCCACAGATTGCTATCGGAGCGGCACCGAAACACCCGCTGAGGAATCGGCCGAGCATGATGGTCTCGACGTTTTGTGCTACAGCAACCGGGATGTTGAAGATGGTGAAAATGGCAAAGCCAACGAATAAAGGTTGAGTCCTTCCATAGACTTCCGAAAGGGGTCCCCAGACCAGCGGGCCTTATTTGGTCAGTGGTGTCACGAAATATAATATTGGGGGTTTACTTACCACAGGCAAATCCGAGTACATACAAACTCACTCCCAAAATCATCACCTCATGGCTAACATTGAACTCCTTCGCCGTTACAATGGTGGATGTAGAAAAGACGCTGCTCGCAAAGGAGACACAAAAGGTCATCGCCGAACTCAACATCGTAATTCGCCATTTCTTTGATCGCGGGAAGTTCATAGGATTTTCCGGATCATCAGGACCGTCCCACAAAACAATATTCTGGTCTTTTTCGGGGGCCTTTTCACTGACTACTGCTGCTTCTTCGTCGGGGAGTGTCTTCTGGGTCAAAACCCTCATTACAGCCTCTTCGTCGAAATTTGGGTTCTTGGCGTCCGCTTCCTTTAAAGATGCGGTTCGGGAAGGAACTGTTGTGTTGACTGCTGTCGCGTCTGGAGATTCCATAGAAGGCATCACTTCCACGAAGACCGGATGCCGGTCTGTATCCTGGGTTGAAGTCATGTTATTGATTTTATCAAGATCTCACAACAGACTGGAGAGCAGCGATGACCCAGGATAAGAGAAGTCTGAATATTGAAGGCAAATCCTGAACTGCACTACTCAGTTCTCCAAAACTCTAAAGACGTGCGAGCACCTCCAACTGTAGAAGGAAAAACATCAAAGGTACCGAGGCAATACAAGGATAGCTTTATAATACGTGCGACGGGATTCACGAAACACATGTCCGTGTCTGCGGACGGAGTTCCATAATTCCTATCTCGAATCTCGCTGGAAGGCTCCGACTCTCCGATGGGTGGAGAAGAGTAACGGTACAGTGGATCCGTAGCTATTGTACAGCTCACGTCAATACGCCGTATCAAGCATCAGCAAGGTTCACACGTGGCGTCAGGAAAAGCGGGATTCTTTTTTTATATCAGCGAGCGACTTGGCAACGTTCCAGCTGCAGCTCCAGAACATATCGGAGAATCGAATCCACCGAAAATTTGACAGCTGCTGGGTTTGCTTTGGCCTTCCTCATTTCTTTCATTTTTTACCTCGGCTTGATGGTGAGCTGGGGTGGTGTGGCCATGGTAACGCCGAGAAATGAGGCTATCCCCACTTTTCGAGATAAGATTTTCAGCAGTGCTGAATGGGTTACGTCCGTATCTTTATTCATACGAAAAAAAGCGGATGCTCTTATTGCAATCCACTTGGATCCATCAGAATTTTTAGAAAGGAAACAATGTGGAGACAGCCTTGCTGTTCAACTGCAAACTACTCAAGTCGCGAAGGAGGCTGAAATTAACTCGATGGGTTTTTCGAAATAGACTCGGGAGCCCCTTCCCACTAAATGTTGATAAGGCGATGGCCAGTCATATGCGTAAGCATCCGCCCCAAGACGCTTACAGTAGTTCACTGCTACTCATTGAAAAGACGTTGGAACGGTGGTACCAATCCCCATCAAATATTTCTCACGTGTTCGCCATTTACTGCATCTGAAGTTGAAGCTTACGGCACTGCAAGTTGTTCGAACATTTGAATTGTTCCAATATTATGAACTCTCAACTAGAAGCCAGTGCAGAAGCGTGAACTTGCTTTGCCGTCTTGCTATCGTCTCGGAGGATGGATTCCGGTGTTTGTCTGCCTTCCTCCACTTCATCCGCATGCATGATGGTTGTTCCAAAAGCGAGACGCTTAGGCCTGAAAATCTGTCAATAATATTCGAATGAGGGAAAATATCAGACTCACAGCAAGTAGCGAACATCGACAAAGCGCAAAAGAGCTGTCATAATAATCACCAGGACCCAAAGAGCAAGGGCAGATTGCCAGCCATATTTATCTGTACGAGTCTGTCAGATACGAATTTACCGAGACTTGGAAATCAAAACATACAGTATGGAGCTTGCACTGCAGGCCAGACCAGAACCTGTGACCATGCTGAAATAGCATAATAACCCGCCACCGCAACTCCTACGATCAGAGATCGTGCCTCTGGATCTTGGGGAATCCTGCTCAACGTTAGTCGTGGTATATTAAGGATTTGAAAATGACTCACAGATCAGACAACCAGGCAAATATCAACGGAGCGGTTCCCAAAGCCAAAAAGCAGATGAAATAACTGGCATAGACAGCAGACAGGGCGACCGAGGCGGGGTGAGAGGTCCAGATGCTCATGATAATGCAAGGAATTATTCCAATAAGTCCTTGAGCGACAATAATTGTCCAGCGAGTTTGGAGGTAATCAGACAGCAGCGCCCAAATCCACACTGAATGGAGAATTAGCTATGAAATATGCCTGAAAGATTTCGAAAGTACAAACCGAAGACGACTTGGATCGCACCTCCTCCAATGGGAATTGCGTTAACTTGAGGTGTGCTCCAAACTTTACTGCCATCGGGATGCTTCAAGCTCTTGAGAAACAAGTTGAAATAGGCATAACCGTAAGATGCTAGAACTGTAGCAATGTACAACACCGAGATAAAGTACACTACCCACGTCGAGAATGTTCGCCTAGTCAAATTAGCCCAGATTGAGAGGTTGAAATATGAGGAATTTTTCCTTACTTCACGCCAGCCCAGGACATCCTCTTTGGCTCAGCACGATTGTGGCGTTCCAACCTCTCCATGGCCATTGCTGCATGTTCTTTGTTGAACCAGAAAGCTCTCGGGTTTGGATTATTCGGTAAATCGGGGAGCATAAAGAAACCGGCAGCACCCCAGACGACAGTGATAATGGCATTGACAACAAAAAGCCATCTATACCGGGTTTTAGCGAAGAATTGAGCATAAGGGGGTTCCAGAATTACCGCCATCCGCTCAAGCCACTATGGCCATCAAGAGTGTTCGTGATCGCAACTTGAAGAGCGCCGGACATCATGCCGCCGATAGCTTGACAGGAGTGATAGAAGCCCATCCTTTTCGCCATTTCTGACGGTGTGTACCTACAGATTTGTAGAGTCAGTGTTGCTCACCCAAGAGATTTCCGGACGGTTTGCGAGTTTCAAAGTCCTTTAACGACCCAGAACTTCCGGGATATTCAAAGGCGGGTTGGAGCTCAGCCAAGTGTGGGAATGAGGAGCATACCAATGCACTGGAAAGGTTAGTCTTCGCTTCATTAGAAATGCATATTGCCCTTGGCGAGACCATTTTTGAAGGGCTTTCAGATGTAGGTAGACATACTAAACAATGTGATCATTCCAGGCCACGCACTACTTTCGCATAAACCGAGGAAGACTCGAAGTACATAAACTTGTTTCGCATTGTGACAGGTTGCAATGAGCCCAGTCAACATCCCCCATAGAATTTCGAGACCAGACAGCCAGTAAGATGGCCTCACATAAGTCAGAATGATTTGGGAAGGAATTAGCATTATGCAATATGCCACATTGAAATATGTCGTGAAACTGCGATGAGCAAGGTTAGTTACGATCTAGAACTTTTCTATTGCAGACATACTAGTTCAACTCATTGCCATAAAGGTTGAGATCTTCCTTCATCCCGGAAACGTAGGCATTGTTGATATTTTGCTGGTCGAGATACCTGTTCGCAATGAGATCGTTGACATCCATGACGTTGGACGTAACTTACTTGATGACTGAAATAGAACGAGAAACTGTCAGCCATGCAGCTCAAAACCTTATTGGATCGAATCTTACCTTGCGATATACATCCAAATGTCATTAGGAAAATATCCAGTCGACGCACTAAGCTCTTCTCTGCTGGAGATCTTTCATGTTTTATCGTGATTGCTGGCCTCCCCAGTGACACAGACTTGATTGACACCATTCTGTTGATTATCTCGAGACTGGAAAATAAAGGAGGATCTCGAACAGCCTTTATTTTATACTACTTTGAGTTTCGCCCCATGTCACCTAATCCCACTCTTCTAATTCTTCGCTGATAAGCGCGAGTTAACTGGGGTCCGGCAGTCGCCTGGGGCCACCGCTCAAATGATGCGGGGTACCGATTGTCTGCGCGCGGCGTCTAAAAAGGATGTAACGTTTTGTTTCGAGGTCTTGGCCGAGATTGGTGAAACCAGGAGGATAAACTTATCAGTGATCACATCGGTCAGCTACAAACCCCCCACCTTTCCTTGCCTTCCTGGCGTGATTCATTATCTGACGAGACATTCTGAGGTAAAACTTTTCATATCAAAATAAAACTTATCAAACGTACCTTTTGTTGCCATGATTACATCAAATGAAGACCTCCATGGCAGCGTCGAACCGACTGCGCCAATGCCAAACCCTTGCCTCTCTTATTGGCAACGAACAACACGAGCATATCCTCATCTGAATGCAAATCGCAGCAAGTCGGTCCCTAAAGAAAGTCCATATGTCATCATCGGATCTGGCATTTCAGGGGCGCTGACAGCTTTTGAGCTGACCGAAAGTGGGGTAAATGGAAAAGATATTATCATTCTTGAGGCAAGGGAGGCCGCTTCAGGGGCAAGTTCTCGGAATGCTGGACACGTAAGACCAGGTACGTGAATCTCGTTTTCAGACAGAATTGCAAATGCCAACTTAATTGCCAGATGCTTTCAGGGGGTTTAAGCACTATTCGGCGCTCCACGGGGCCGAACAAGCCCTGAAAGTTATCGCCAACGAGCGCCTAGTCCTCGAAAGAGTTGACGAGTTTGTCCGCAAACACAATATTCAGTGCGACTTCAACTTGACAACAACATTCGACGTATGCATGACCCCCGAGTTTGCAGAGTATGAAGCGGAGAGCTTCGAGGCTTTTCAGAAAGCGGGTGGGGATGTCTCGCACATCAAATTCTATGGGCCAGAAGAAGCCAAACGTCGCACAAGGGTGAAAAGCGCAGTAGCCGCATACGAGTGGCCCGCTGGGTCGAGCCATCCAGCTAAATTGGCTCAATGGTTGCTCAACGCTGCGATTGAGCGCGGGGTAACTCTCTTTACGCGTTGCAGTGTTTCTAAAGTCACTAAACAAGGAAGCAAACTATGGAATATTCATACTCCTCGGGGAATAGTAATTGCGTCTACCGTCGTTCACTGTACGAATGCTTATGCGTCTCTGCTTTTGCCTCAGCTAGCATCGCATTTGGTTCCAAATCGAGCACAAGCACACTCGTTGATCGCGCCACCGGCCTTCTCAGGCGAAGATACATTGAGTAGCACATTCTCCTTAAGATATGGCCTGCATCACTTTTACTCTTTAATTCAACGTAAAGGAGATGGAATGATGATTCTGGGGGTTTCTCGAACAAATCCTAATCTGAGTACTGAGACTTTGAGAGGATGCGTAACTTTCGAAGACCGAGACTATAACGAAGAGACTCTGGAAGATGCAATAAAGCAGTGGAAAATCTTGTTTCCAGGAGAAGACGAGGACATCTCTGGAAGAAAGATCCATGGGGAAGGATTAGATCATGCTTGGTCTGGGATAATCGGAATGACTGCAGACTTTGTCCCATTTGTTGGGCCTGTGGAAGGATTGGAGGGACAATGGGTCTGTGCTGGATTTGGGGGTCATGGTAAGAGCTTCTCCGTTTAAAACACCCAATTCGAGTGTTTAAGTAAAAGTGGTTGGCTGACTGTCATCGTTGAATAGGAATGGCACGCATCTTCACCTGTGCACCAGGTGTTGTGAAATTGATTCTTGGAGAGGAGTGGAGCGCAACTGGACTCCCGGAGTGTTTCAACATGAACAAGGAGAGGGCATCAAAACTCGATGCAAAGTCGAAATCTGCAGCTCAGAGCCCTACTCATGCAACAAAAAGTAATACAATTTGACAAATTGCAATTCTTAAAGCGTACTGGGCATGCTCTGACTACTTTGGATCTATTTAATTAGAGCACAATTTTGAAAGCCTCAGTCAGCCTTGCTGAAATGCTAGAAGCTTCAGACTCAACAGTAAAATTGTAAATTACGCAAATTTTATTCTTGGTGAATATACTCCCAAAAACACTAGGATCAAATGGGATTCAGCCTTTGATAGCTTTGCTCGGAATATGTCTGAAATACCACCAAGATTGTCATTCTCTTCCATGTGCAACGGTTTTGATGCGTTTCTGAGCAGCGCGACTTCGCTCCTTCCTCACTAAAAATAAGAACACGTTTCAATCACACAGGCCAAAGTTCGAGGCACAGGTGTAGGTCCTCACTAAGCCCCATAGTTATCGAGATCAATTTTGAGCTTGCAAATAATGCAAAAACACGAGAACATACCATGGTTCCTCTGCCCATGAAAGGAGGCCGGTGCCACGATCCAAAGCTCGCGTTGGACGTGAACCTCAAATCAGAAAGATGTTATCCAAGCTTTACTATTCCGAGTGACGAGGTAACATAACAGATCATCTCATTTCAATTGATTTAAAGATGTAACACTTCAGACTTTGCGAGTTGACAGGAGAGAGTCGTAGAACGCGCAAAGGACGCGTCTCGGATCAAAATTCTGCCGCGGGCGAGGCCACCTCAATTACTGTTCCCATGAACCTTCATCGCGACAGCCTCAACAACATCGATACTGAAAACATATGGCCGCTCCTGGGAAGCCACTGGCTTCAGTCCAAGATGATAGCTCATCTGCTCAAACACCCTTGCTAGCGGATGAAGTTCTCGAGGACCAGCAGGACCAAGGGTCGGCTTCCTCCACCCCACTATCAATCCTTATCCTCTACTTGATGGCAATTCATTTTCTGCTTGCTTTCTGCGAAATAATACTTGTGGCGCCTCTAATAAAGTTATTCGAGAACTCTTTATGCCTTGAATACTATGAGTTTCCTGCCAATGGAGTCCAGGAGGAGCTCTGCAAAATTCCCGAGATTCAGGGTCCACTGGCGAAAATAAGAGGCTGGAAATCTATGTGCGATACTATTCCAGGTGACTTTTACTATTTCATAGATAAACTATATTTATGGTCTCTCATTTTTGATTAGTTCTGCTTGTGGCGATACCCATCGGGGGATTAGGGGATCGTTATGGGAGGAGGAAAATCTTAGCAATGGCCCTGGTAGGCGTTGCTGGATCTCTGTGTGAAATATTCACTGTCTGTGAGTTTATCTTCTTTCATCTTCCAAGAGTGTGTCAGGTACTTACAGATCTTCTAGGCGCATTTCCCAAGATTTTTCCCCTCCGGCTAGTCTGGCTTTCCTCTGTTGTGCTCCTCTTTGGTGGGGGGTTAAACGCGGCATCATCATACATGTGGGCAATGGCATCGGATTGCATACCCCCAGCACGCAGGTGAGTTGTCAATTTTGCCATGAAATGAGCCACAATTGACGAGCGTAATTATCAGGAGCCATGGGTTCTATTACATTTTCTCAGCCTTCTATGTTGCTGAACTTATTGCTTCGTTCGTGGCATCAGTCACAACAGACATATCTCCATGGATACCCTGTGCGCTGGCTGTGTTATCGGTTGCTGTATGCCTAGTTCTTCTTGCTCTGATGCCAAATCCGCAAAGATCCAAACGAAGTCCGGACTATCCAGAATCTCCAATTTTATCGGACGAGACAATTACAAACGATTCGGCCAAACCATCAGCAGTCGTCCGGCTCCTCACGCTCACCTCAAACCCAAATGTTCTCTTTACCATTCCCGTATTCCTTGTCGGGATTCTGCGTTACACGACCCTCAGTACATTGATCCAATACGCCCACGTGCGCTTCAAACTCAAAATTTCCACCGGTGCAACCTTTTATACCGAAACCGCAGCCGTCAATATCTTCCTCTTCCTATTCCTTATACCCCAATTAACCGCTTATATCCGTAAGAAATACCACGCGAGGCCACAGACTATTGATCTCTTTCTCGTTCGGACTAGCGTGTGCTTGATGACCCTTGGTTCTCTTTCCATCGGGCTCGCTCCATCCAAAAATCTCCTCCCAGTTGGTCAGTCTCACCCGTTTCTTCCCAAGAAGTCATCAGGTACTTACTACTGCAATAGGCGTGTTCATCTTCGCTTCTGGCTTCGGCTCTCGAGTCTCAGCCCTCTCTTTGATATCCTACTGGATAACACCCGAGGCCAAAGCAACGGTCTACGCCGCGATTACAGTACTCGAGAGCCTTGGGCACGCGGTGGGAGATCCAACCATGCAGCAGATATTTGCAGCTTCGTTGAATTTGGAAACATTTTGGCTGGCGATGCCTTTCTTCGTTGTTGCAGTAAGTGTCGTGACAAGTGTGCAGAGTCGTGCTGACGATATTTAGGCATGTTATGGCTTAGCTACGTTGAGCACAACGTTCATCGTGATTGAAAAGGATGGCGAGACACGAGTGAGAAATGATTAGAAATCATCATCAAAGCTACTCCAGTGTCTGGCTCTGACCGAGACAGATCGAGGTAATCTAACAAAAGGTTTCCAAGCTCAGCGGCAAGCATGCTTACAGTTCAGAATATCACAATCCGAAAGTTTCATATTCTGCAGTCCCTGATCAAATCGTAGCTTTCACCCCGTGGCTATGTCTCAATGTTATTGAAGCCCCTGCTGAAGGACGTGGCTTCGCTTTATGCACGTTCCCGTTGCACTTGGTGAAATGTTGGTCTTTCTCGCTACTGTGTTCGTTGCCAGCTGACCAGAGACGTTGCATGGCTCACACCATCTCCACCACCGTAAAGACTTCCCGCGTAAAGGTGTATCTTTCATTGGCCTAAGAGGTTGTGCCACAAACAGAAGAGCTTCTTTAAGGTTGAAATTGGCCGGTGGGGGCGTGCTAAGCAAGGCTGACTCTGCAGACTTCTATGCAGTGAATTTTCTGGATACAAAGAGATATTAATCGAACAGAAGCCATCAGAATGCCTCCTAGTCCTATATCAATGTTCTATCTCTTGAGTTATTGCAGTAGCATCCCATCAAACACAAAAACTCGTCAACTCATTCAGCCATGCCTACATACTGGGACCCCTGCTTGGTGCTTGAGATTAACCCTGCAGATGTACGGGAGTGTCCTGGAACTACAGTAAGGGGGAAACCTTGTACGAACCCCAATAACGTAGCGGATCGCCGTGTCGCTAGTATCATGATCGGGGAGCTCTCGAGGATAGATATTGTCGCGGAGGGTCTCAGCAACGAAACCAAGGAATTAGTGCAACAGATCGCTAATCTTACACTGTGTAAGAAAAGCCATCGAAGGAAGCAAGAAGATTTGACTCGCAAATGGTTGCCAGCGATGAGAGAACACATTGCCGGCGGGCGAGGAATCATCCAAGAGCTTGAAAGGCCTCGTCCAGCTGCTGCAGCTGCAGTTCCTCGTCAGGTGCCCGTCGCTCAACATCAACCCCCGCCACATCAGCGTGTCCCTCTCAGAAGAGCTGCGAATCCTCCGCCACAACAGGAAGCAAGGGTCGATCCAGAGCCCGCCCAGCGAGTTCGAGACAGAGCTCCCGCTCCAGCTCCTCGCCCTTTATTGGCAATGCCACGCCAACACATCAGAGTACCAGCTCCAGTTGCTGATGGCGCAATGTACCAACGAGCTGCGAGACTCGAGGTTCAAGACCATTACCGAGCACCACCCGCATTGCCTCCAATTGGACCACGACAACCTCGACCGTATCAAGCGCCACCAGTCATACCCATACGCGAGCAAGTACGAAATATACCCGTGAGACCAGCGTCTCCCGTTGCGCCGCTGCCTATGGCTCGCGTCGAAGCCGCCTTTCAAGCCGCCGTTCGACGTCGAGAAGCCGCACGAGTTGATGGCACTAGGAAGCCACTCGAAAGGGGCTGCTATGTCTATTACGAAGACTTTGATGGCCCCGGTTCAGCAGTGTGGTGCCGAAAATGCGGCCAAAATCTGCATATTGAGTGCTTTAGGGATTGGAGTTTGGGAAAGAGGCGTGAGGATTTGAGTTGCGCTTATTAGTATGCTAGTGTCCAAATATTTGTTTTTGTGTATTTGCTAATTATTGGCATTTATAGTCGTGCTAGGTGGTTTGATTGAGAGGGGATGATCAGACATGTGGGGTTCTAGTGGCTTAGGGGTGACGAAATTATGAACTATTGTATACTTTCCTTGATGATAAAATAGCTTTAGCCGAGCGTCCAAATATTTTAATGTACATTACATTTACTTCTCTAGACTGAATATCGGCATTCGCTGCCAAGCGTGCATATCGGAAGTCACTTGAGCGACTGCCGGCGGCCCGGCAGCTGATGAGCTGACCAAAGCTCTGCTTTCATGTATCAATGCATTGAAGGACCTCGATTACCTTTGACGCTAGAGCAGATGCATGCCAGTCATAAACTTCCGTCGGAGAAATACGGGTTGCAAAATAAAGGAAGGTGCTGACTAGTAATAGTGTTTATGGTTCCAAGAAGGAGTCGGCATCTCGGCGTGCAGCTATTGAATCGGTAGCTCCGAATCCTCAGGATGAGTATCCCGGAGAGGCAGTCACCGCCCTTTCGAAAATCTTAGCTGGACAAGAAATCTTGGAGTTCTTGGAGGTCTTTGTCCCGCAATTTTTCCGGCAGGGCAATAAAAAAACAAGCAAATCCAATTCTTGGCTTTTTTTAACCTTCCTCATTCAATGAAACACGGGTACAAGGATAGATAAGCTAGTTTAATTTTCGGACGCATGGAAGGAAGCACAGAAGAATATAGCTCATAATGAGAAGGTTATTCTGGGGAACCCTGAAGCCCTTAGACCGAATGGTAAACACCCACATAATCGACCTCCATGCCAACAGATGTCCCATCAATCGTAGCATTATTTGGTGGACCAGGCCAGTTACCACCCACGGCAACATTCAAGAGCAAAAAGTGCTCATCATGAGCAAGTAATGACCACGTCTCTTCATCTCCAACTGTTGCACCTGTAACTTTGAAGACATTTTCGCCATCCAAATACCAACTCAGTGTCTCATCACGCCAAGTTGCATCTTGGCCCTGGCCACACATGCTCCTATCGACCATAAACCCAACAGTGTGAAATATGCCCCTTGAAAATGGGACTCCTCCATTCCCAAGCCCATTGTATTCGTTGCAAGGTCCTCCCGGAGCAAACCCACAATGGATCGTCGAAAACATCTTCGATTGACCACTGATCACCTCCAGAAGATCCCATTCAGTCGCCATGGGCCAATTCGTATAATTGCCCCTGAAACTCGATCCCAGTGTCCAGAACGCAGGCCAAATGCCTTGCTGTTTTTCTAATGGAGCATCCCCAAGCTTTATACGCGCTTCAACGAAAAGCTTTCCTCCCTCAGCTGCCGCAAATGAAGCATCTTGCGTCTCGATACGCGCCGAAGTCCAATTCCCACCTTCTAGACGAGGGATGATAGCCAGATTGCGATCTTTCGTGATGTGTACATTGTACCGAGAATCTGTGTAACGTTGAAATTCGTTGTTGCCCCATCTGGGCGCACCACCCGGATATTGCGTACCGAGTGAGAAAAGCCAGTTGTCTGAAGATGGCAGCGATCCGGGAGCTCCGGAGAAATCATCCAAGAATACGGGGACGAAGCCGGGCTTAATCAGTGTCGTGCTTATGCCATGCTCAAATCGCCGCTGACATCTCTGTGGTGCAGAATTCGACGACCGTGCACTTGAACGAGTGTACAGGCCACGAGAATGTAAAAGAGTGACTTCATGGCGAATTTTCAATTGAAAGGAGTGACGCAAACGGAAAATAATGCACGAGGGAAAGAACGGAGAGGGAGATGCACTTGCATCAGGGGAAGGAGAAGTTCATATTTCGTGGGGAAAGTGCTCATTACCTTTAAGTTCCACAAAGTCCCGACTTCCGAGGGTGCATAAAAAATCGAAACTTTATTGAAGACATTCGGAACTCAAATGATAGGGCGAGTTTAACTCTAATTGAAACAGGTTCTATTAGTAATCACCAACTCAACATGGATATGCAGCCCCATTTCTTGACCACCTCGAAACGCCTCGTGCAGCTCACGGATAGAATGCGAGCAAACTGCGAAGGAGAATTTTCCATTCAAACACCTATCGAATAAGATGACATGAAGACTTCGAAAATCGTACATCACGACTTCTCAAAGCTCAATAGTGGGTCTTTTTGCTGTCGATTGCCTCTAGCCTACGTCAGAGAGTTCTACGTGCAATCTAGAGTCACTGAGAAGGTCCATAAATCGCCCACATCATTCTCCAAAAGAACATGTTAGCAGGTTCTACGTGGCATCTAGACCTGCCGGCAAGGTGTCAGTCATCGTGATCCGTCACCATCTCCAAGAGATCATGCGCATAAATCAGTACCATATGACAGTTGATTTTTGTAATTTCCATTGTCCAGCCCACCTAGCGACTAAGATTGGCGCAACTAATGTTGTCAAATGAGGGATTTAAATAATTCTGCCATATGGTACGGGTTCTTCAAATGTCCACTTGGTAGATCATGATCGCATTCCAAGAGCCGCATGATGAGTTGAAACTCGAAATAAGCGTTCTAGAGGACGCTAAGAAGTATCCGTTGGGAACTTGACGGGTAACTAAATGTTACCCGGGGCCAGAGATTGATACTGAGAGCACCAACCTCAATAATCAGTGGTTGCTAATTATCAAAAACCAAAAAAAAAAAAAAAGATTCGCAGCACGAAACATTGTCCCACTAAACGCAAAATAAGCGTACTTATTCGTCAACAGTTTATGTATACCGCTAAAAACATGCAAAAATATTACAGCGAGATTGCGAAATACAAAAGATATGTTAAATGAACGTTCGACAACCGGAACTTTCCGCCTTGAAAAGAAAGCTTGAATATGATCGTTGCCGTAATCCTTGATGTAATCACGATGCCAGTGCGTCCGCGCCGCCGCGGTAAGAATCACAGGCTATAATTCTGCTGACATGCAGTTTTAGCCAAACTTAAAGCTCCGTGTGGCCCGATCTTTCCATAACCGGGTCCCAGAATAAAAAATGAGTCTGGAGATCATGAAAAATATGAGGAAGATGAAATGACCCCTACGGAGACAGCCCACGCTTTGTAGCAGACGAAGTAATCCGAAAAAAGTTTGGCACGGCCGTTTCGCACAGCAAGTACGCCGGCACAGCGAGCAAGTACCGGTGTCCTAATAAAATCGGAGCCAAGTACGAAACTTTGAATCTCGAAATTATATGATGAATCATAGTGTTCCTCGCTCTTCGCAATGCCTATTCTCTGTTCAGGTCTCGGTCAGTTTGCTTCTGGCTCGTAGGGCCTCCAGTAGCTGCAGTCTGAACATCAGGCCCCTAATGCGAATGAACCAATCAGCACCAATCTTCTGAAATGTAAGTAAGAGGGCTCACCTGTTGAACAGGCTGGTCATGCGAAGGATGCATTGTGTCTGTGATCTTATTCATGAGACCTTTGACGCCACCTTCTTGCTTGCGCTCTCCGAAGTCCTTCTCGACATCGTTATCATATCCGGCACTTGGTCCTCTGCTTCCATACTCTGGATTGGCCCGGTCTTGCGCGTCTCTCGAGGGGTGGGAACTGTGTTCTGCGGGATTTGTGACGTTGCCCCCAACGCTATTGTCTGCGATTCCAGTATTGGACATTGTCGTTCTTTGGGTTGTCGACCTATGGAGGGTCCAGAGATACAGTATGATTTTGTACTCAAAACGACCGACGGGTATTCTGACCCAGATTTGAACAATATGAGGGCCGTCGAAAAGCAGAGAAGCGGCGTATGAATGGATTAAACGAAAGGAATGGGACAGACTGACGTCAGTAAGAAAGGAATTTCCCCGCATGTTGACGAACCGCATCTCGAAAGATAAGCTGCGATTCTGCGATTCGGGCTGAAAAGAGATCGCGTGCGCGGGATAGCATAATGTAAGGGCTGTGAAGCTTTCGCGCTTTCTTCTGGGGCCCAATTGACCTTCCAGCTCGCCACTTGAGATCTGGGATGTTGTTGCGACTTTGCGACATTGCGACAGCTTGGCGCAGAAACTGAGTGCAAGGAAGATTTTCGCTTTCTTATGAACAGCTCCCTCGTCGGCCAAAGCGCACGACCGGGTGAAACTGCGGAGGAAGCTTCTGTATGAGGGGATGAAACGGAAAATCCTGGGGCTTGTGTCGAAGCGTTGCGTGCTTGTCAACGGGAAGTTGAGTCGGGTTGCTAGGGCAAATTTCAGATGGCGGTCGGATGTCCGTCTATCACATCTACTCGGAGTAAGAGGAGGAAACTTTCACGGCTCTTACGACTGCATGAAACAGAGCTGCAACGCGGATTTTGCTACTGGTTGACGGCAGAAGACACTGGAACTCTTGGAGAAGTCTTGGAAGGGGACTTCCGTATCAAATACCGCAGGATGAGAGGGAATTCCCGGGTTAAAACAGCCAACGAAATTTTTTTCTTCTTGTTTTTCCGCGATCCTTTGTTTTGTTTCGGGGTCAGCGGAGGCGCACAGGGTTCAGCCGCTGAGGTCAGATCCACCGGGGGGCAGCATGCCCAGGCAGATGCAGATTATTTCCGCGCTCGCGTGAAGTTGTGCGAAATTCCCTCATAGAAACGAACTTGACACGCACACGCCGCGAAAGGCGGCACATCGGCGCAAAGCGAGAGAACGAGGCATGCAGCACAAGGCTTGCTAACTTGCTACTACTCTGTAAGAGCGCGAAAGAGCGAGGTGCGATAAGTAATACGCCATTTGGGAAAGCGTGAGTAAGTGAAGGTGACTAACGGGTCTAGTTGGCCCAGATACCGCCGTTCAGACGCCGCTGCACGCAAATTTCCCCATGCCCAAGGAGTAGTAACGGTGGTTATACAGCGATTTATGCAGCGTTGATGAGGCTGTCAGGACGATTCATCCCTACACAATAGTGCTGCTAAGCTTTCCGCCGATGGATTGTCTAGCTGACTCGCGTTAGACGATCACGAACTGAAGCGCCAAGTGCTTCTTGTCTCCAAGGTCCTCTGCTTGTCTTGCTGTTGTTTGTAGGGTTGTTTGCCGCCAGTTCCGACTGCCAGCGAATCACATAAGTCCAAGCTGCTGGGGGACTTTGTTTTGTCTAATTCCGCATCTGCACGAGAGAATGGGGGATTCCGAGCCTGGCCGAGGCTTGCCCGCTTCGGTCCTAAGGCCCTGCTATGGTGGATGCGGCAATTAGCTAGAAGTTTTCTCTGCGTTTTGTCAATTTTCACTCCCCTCTGATTGGCCAATGCCTCGAGCTCTGCAGTGTTGACGGAGCTTCGTCATTTCGCACCGACAGGGCCGTATGGTAATCTGGTCTGCGCCGGCGATATTCCACATCCCACACCCCCCTCCAAGCACTTTCAAGCCTAGTTTCGCAGAGCTATCAAAGCCCTTACCCGATACTCGCATCTAATCCTGCCTATTTCGATAGGGAAGGTATAGTGCAAATCCCTCATAGCTTCCCAGGGCGGTCAACACTCACAGACCCTTCAACCAGTAATGGCCCAAATCGGGTTCAGACTTGTGAAAATTAATGGCCAGAGACTAGAGTGCCCGTCGAGTCCGAGCCATGACGCTCCCACCAACCCCCACCGACGGTCATGGATGACAAGGTTATTCCCAGCTAGTTCGTCACTATGTAGTCCGTCTGCTGTCTGTACTTAAGGAAGAGCTCTCCCGCCCCGTATAGACTTTCACGTTTGTCTTTTTTCTTCTTCAGGTGTCTTTGTAGTTCGTGGTCAAGTCGGCAATCTCCCCTCTTATCTTTTAATTTACAGCAGAGCCACTGCTTGATCAACGCAATGGCGCCCCCCAATGGCGACGTTGAGAACGGCGACCTGGAGAAGGAGCTCCAGCGCGATGTTCAGCTCAATTCCGACCAGGAAATGGGCGAGTATGGTAACCTCATCCGGTACATCTCCAACTACAAAGATGGCCGTCGAGGCTCGACTGTATCTTCGTTGCAGATTGACGAGGAGAACGCGAAGAAGCACTGGTGGCAACGCAAATCCAAAGGCGGAACTGACGGCAACTACGAGACTCCCGAAGAATGGCTCAACACCGAATGGAAGCAAGGTTTAAGTTCTCACGAAGTTGAACAACGTCGCAAGAAGACTGGATGGAACGAATTGACCACCGAGAAAGAGAACATGTTCCTCAAGTTCTTGTCGTATTTCCAAGGCCCAATTCTCTATGGTAAGTTGAATTTGCCGAATCAAAGCTCACCCGTTTAACCTCGTCGCAGTTATGGAGCTCGCCGTCCTTCTCGCTGCTGGTCTGCGAGATTGGATTGATTTTGGTGTCATTATTGGTATCCTTATGCTCAACGCTATTGTCGGTTGGTACCAAGAAAAGCAAGCCGCAGACGTTGTCGCCAGTCTTAAGGGAGATATTGCTCTTCGGTGTACTGTTATTCGTGATGGCTCAGAGGTAGAACTCAAAGCCAGAGACCTCGTCCCCGGTGACATTGTAAGTGCAGCAGCATCGTAGTAACTCCTCACCTACTAATCGCCTTGATAGGTTATTATCGAAGATGGTCAAGTCGTCCCAGCTGATTGCAGAATCATCTCTGGTTACGAGAACCCCAATGGTTACGCAGAATACCAAGCAGAACTCGAAAGACAACGTGGTGACACCCAACACGAAGATGATGAGGATGAAGGCGAGAAACACGGCTCTGGTTACGCCCTCCTCGCCATTGATCAATCTGCCATGACTGGAGAATCTCTCGCTGTCGACAAGTACATCACCGATGTCATCTACTACACTACTGGTTGCAAACGTGGCAAGGCTTATGCTATTGTCACCCACTCCGCCAAGATGTCTTTCGTCGGTCGCACCGCTTCATTAGTCTCGGGCGCCCAAGATCAAGGTCATTTCAAGGCTATCATGAACTCCATTGGTACGAGTCTGTTGGTTCTCGTCGTCGGCTGGATTCTCCTCTCCTGGATTGGTGGCTTTTTCCACCATCTCCGCATTGCGACTCCAGAGCACAGCTCCAACAACTTGCTCCACTACGCTCTTATTCTGTTGATTGTCGGTGTGCCCGTCGGTCTTCCTGTCGTCACTACCACCACTCTCGCTGTCGGAGCTGCCTACCTCGCCAAGGAGAAAGCTATCGTTCAGAAGCTTACGGCCATTGAGTCGCTTGCAGTAAGTCCATACATCATTTCCTTTGTTTTGCCGTAAAGTTTGCGCCGGCCCGAGAAAAAAGAAATTGGTTGCATCAACGCGGCTGTTGTAATTGGGCGGGTCGAGTTTTACGCACTAGTGTGCCTCGGTCCCACCGCTGCCATGGGTCCAGACCCATCATCAGCCGCTCATGTGATGATCGTTGACATTGGACATTTGATGTCACGGGTTTCTTAATGAATCTTGATGTCACGGGCTCAGTATTGCGCAGAATGTCTGGCTAACTTGGAATGCAGGGTGTCGATGTCCTCTGCTCCGATAAGACTGGTACCCTCACTGCCAACCAGCTCAGCATTCGCGACCCCTATGTCGCCGAGGGTGTCGATGTCAACTGGATGATGGCCGTCGCGGCTCTCGCTTCTTCCCACAATGTCAAGTCTCTTGACCCCATCGACAAGGTTACTATCCTCACCCTCAAGAGATACCCAAGAGCCAAGGAAATGCTCTCTGGAGGCTGGAAGACTGACAAGTTCACTCCCTTCGACCCTGTCTCCAAGCGTATCACCGCCGAGTGCCAAAAGGATGGTGTCAAGTACATCTGTGCCAAGGGCGCTCCCAAGGCTATCTTGAACCTCAGCAACTGCTCCAAGGAGACCGCCGACATGTACAAGGCTAAGACTACCGAGTTCGCTCGACGTGGTTTCCGTTCTCTTGGTGTCGCTGTCAAGGAAGGTGACAAGGAATGGCAATTGCTCGGCATGCTGCCTATGTTCGACCCCCCTCGTGAGGATACCGCTTCCACCATCGCTGAGGCCCAAGTTCTTGGTCTTTCCGTCAAGATGCTTACTGGTGATGCCATCGCTATTGCCAAGGAGACTTGCAAGATGCTTGCTCTCGGTACCAAGGTCTACAACTCTGAGCGTCTCATCCACGGTGGTCTTTCTGGTTCTACTCAGCACGATCTCGTTGAGAAGGCCGATGGTTTCGCTGAAGTTTTCCCCGAGCACAAGTACCAGGTCGTCGAGATGTTGCAAGAACGTGGCCATCTCACTGCCATGACTGGTGACGGTGTCAACGATGCTCCCTCCTTGAAGAAGTCTGACTGTGGTATTGCCGTCGAAGGTGCTACCGAAGCTGCGCAGGCCGCCGCCGATATTGTGTTCCTCGCTCCTGGTCTTAGCACTATCGTCTCCGCCATCAAGATCGCTCGCCAAATTTTCCAACGTATGAAGGCGTACATCCAATACCGTATCGCTCTCTGCCTTCACTTGGAAATCTATCTCGTCACTTCTATGATCATCATCAACGAGACTGTCCGAGTCGATCTCATCGTCTTCCTTGCTTTGTTCGCTGATTTGGCTACCATCGCTGTTGCTTACGACAATGCTCACTTTGAGGCTCGTCCTGTCGAGTGGCAATTGCCCAAGATCTGGATTATCTCCGTGATTCTCGGTATACTCCTCGCCCTTGGTACCTGGGTCATTCGTGGTGCCATGTTCCTCCCCAACGGTGGTATCATCGAGAACTTCGGCTCCATTCAAGGTATATTGTTCTTGGAAATTTCGCTCACTGAGAACTGGCTCATCTTCGTCACTCGTGGTGGCAACACCTATCCATCATACCAACTTGTTGGAGCCATCTTCGGTGTCGATGTCATCGCTACCCTTTTCTGCGTCTTCGGCTGGCTCGCTGGTGGCGCTGGTGAACCTAGTGACCCCCCTACCCTCAACAAGAACCTCTCACTCAACGGCCACACCAGCATTGTCACTGTCGTCATCGTTTGGGGATACTCAATCGGTGTCACCATCGTTATTGCCATCGTTTACTATCTCCTCAACAACATCAAGTGGCTCGACAACCTCGGCCGTGCCAAGAGAAGCAAGGCTGACACCCAGATGGAGAACATCATCGGCCATCTCTCCAAGATTGCTATCCAGCACGAGAGAACTGAACACGTCGACAGATGGCACATTGCTCCCAGGGCTACCGAGGCCGAGGAGGATGATTAGATGCGCATTTAGTGGATTTTGTTGTGATGTTGTTGCATTAGTACATACAATATGCATACAAGTTGGTGCCCGGTGTTCTTGAAGACGTGGTAACGCCTTCCTGTTGTTTCTAGATGTCAGCAGGGCTCTTGGATATGCTCAAGAGTGGTTTTCGAGGCTGTAATTATTAGACTTGATCGGGAAAGGGTGTGGGATTGTCACATAGATACCAACCAATTTTTATTTGTTCAAAAACGCCGCTGCTCTAAATTGTGACCTGCTGCTGTCGTTGTCTTGCCTCGAAGCTTATGACAGGTTGATGTAGACTGACCGATGCTGCGTTGCAACGTGTCAACATCATCGTCAAACAAGAGAGGTGACTGGCGACATCAGGGCGGCCAGGCCTATGCTTCGAGTAAGTATCTCTTCTGGTGTAGACTTACCATAAGTATGAGGCTTTCTGACTTCATCATAGGCAATGTGCAAGTTCTAATCACCGTCATAGTTCGATTCGAAGTCGTGGGATGGCGAACCTCATTCTACAATGTAGAATGGAGCATGCAAATGACTGCCAGGAGACTACTATGCCTTCGTCTTTACTATCGCGTCGTTCCGGACCCATCTAGAGAGATACTGGACAAGTATGAAATGAACAGAGAACTGGAGTGTTGGTCGGAAGCCAAGAATCTCGGTAAAGAAGTCAATTCACCTTTGAAAACTTCATGCATCGAATTGCGCCTAGAGAAATTTATCTCGGTACTTTCAGTCAATGCTAGCCCAGTCAATGGCAATATAATCCTCATCACTTAGGAGAGCCTGCCATTATCCGTGGGCCTTGACACAGCCAGTCGATCAAATGGCATCGCAACCACGCCGGATTCTTTCCCACCAAGCCACCTCTGTACAGCAAGGAATCCCTTCAAGCTCGCTATAACCGTCTCCCAATCCACAAGGCCAATCGTCATGGTACCAGCGGCAATCATCCCCTTCACAAACCTTCCTTCAGGTCGATCCTTGGTGAACGGATTGGCAACCAGCAAGACCCAGAAGAATATCCCCGGCGTTTCCTTCCATCGCGACAAAGGTACTCTCCACATCATCATCCAGACCTGTTGGAAAAGAGGCGCGGTGCATGCCAGAGACAAAGGTGTTCGAGACAGGATGGCGGAGGTGTAGATGATGGCCGTGGCTCGACAAGTCTGATATGTGAAATCGCGTGCAAATTGGGGTTTAGATGTTAAAGACGTTAACCGGTCATGAATCCACTTGACAGTCGCCAAGAATTTGGATCTTGACTGTTCTGTGCTTTTCTTCTCGCTCAAAGACAGAAGCGCAGTCGTGATAAACCTCATGTCGTCGAGAATTGTAGCTGTAGCTTCGCTGATATCAAGAAGCTTTGCGGAGTCTACGAAACGGATATGCGACAACAGGAGTGGACTGTCTAGTTTGATGGGATATGAATTGAGGATAGGCACAGATTCCGGAGTGCCTTGTATTATTGGATCGCATTCGAAGGTACAAGCAACTTGGTAATCCGTCCTAGGTTTCGAATTCAGAATTTAGGTGATATCTAGGAGAGCACGCTGGGAATATTACCTCACCAGCATCATTCGCAGTGTGCTAACGCCGATACTTTCGATGCCTCCTCGAGTCCTAACCATCTCCCGAAGGCCCATCATGTGGGCGACCGTACTTCTCTTGTCCGCGTATATCAGCTATGAAAGACCGTCAGCAAGAGCTCAATATCAACAAATTCCTCCAGCATTACCTCGTTATATGCCAAGGACATCACTGCACCTATAGCTTCATCGCTAATGCCTTTCCCATGGGAGGAAATGTGCGCATTAATGAGACTTATAAGCTTCATTTTTGCAGCCACAGCGTCGACGGATTTCTCTACATCAATTCTCCGCGAGACTGCTTGGAAATAAGACGCGGTCAAAAGTGCGATGTAGACAATCAGAGGCGACTGAATCATGAATGGTACCCATTTGTTCATAAAGTTGGCTGGAGGATCTATGCCATCTATTGATGTCATGTAGGGAGACAATCTCTGAATGACTGAATAGGTCAGGAGACGAGGCGAGAAACTTAAAAGGAAACACTCACAGAAATGGAGCAATTCTGCATTGCGCCTCGATGCCTCGAGGGGAAGGGTCTGGAGTGACTCAATTGCCACATCTCCAAAATGCGCTTTCATGATCCCATAATAAGAGTTTTTCGAAAACTCTGGATAGGGGTAGTATCGACTGTCCGGGTCAATCACAAAAAGATGGCAGATGTCTCCGGCAGGTGCTTCACTGCCAGCCGGGGAATCTTCTCTTCTCAACTCATCTGCTTGCAGCAAGGCTACATGAGAACTATGCCGCTTCGGTGGTGAACCACCACCTATCGAATGACCAGAAGATTTAACAAGTTCTCGGGTTCCATGCAAAGGTATATTTGTTTTCAGAATTGTGGATCTATGAGGGCGCGCTGTATTGGATGTGGCTGATACCGCAGCAGCACTAGGTTCCCCGGACTTGGCGTCGCCATCATCCAGTTCAAGAACTCTCTCCAGATTTTGTCCCTGTCTGGCTGATTTCCTACGCGGTCTCAGTATTTTCTGCCGATCTGTATCTAGAAAAGATTATTATAGAAGTGATGCTGACCTCTCATTCGTATAGACGCATTCTACGGGTGGGTACCGTCGTTGACAATTATTGCACGGCCTATCTCTGGCTTGGTTGCACTGCGATAAAAACCGTCAGCCATTGGCTCTCTCGTATCAGATTATGCAATCAACCTTCTGCTTTCTCCTTTTGCATTCTGTGCACGAGGTTGAGGCTCGCTGCCGGGTCTTTTTCTCCTTCTCGCCAGACCCGCCCTCATGCGACCCTTCGGCCTTAAGCACTTGGGGCATCTTCTTCGTCTCATGCGGCTATTTCATTCTGGAAATTTGAGATCTGCATATTATCGTGCTTGAAGAGTCTATCCGATGCATGATGCGAGGCTTATATGATCACTGCAAGGAGGAGCTGAATATGCAACCCTTCGGAAATACATCGGTTTAGGCTTAGCGTTGTATACTCAGCTTCATATAGGGAGCTGGCATTTCAACAAAACTGTCGAGTCTTTCTGCTGGAAATCTTCAACGTTTCTTAACACTTCTGGAGACCTCTCAATCAATGGTTAAGAGAGTCTGCTTGAAGTCGAGATCCCCGAACTCTCATTTGACGCATCCTATCTACTCTCCTTCTACCCTTCACGTACAAGCGTCTCCGGTAAAAGGGGCTGAGGGCATGTTTATATTTACTTTTAATTGGATCTGGACTTTCAAGGCGACCCATATTCAGGGATTAGCTTCCTCGATATGAACTTCTTTGACATGAGACTCGTGTTCTTGCTCAATAAGGGGCCCATCACTACGAAGACACCAAGGCTGGTTGTCCTGAGGTCATTCTTGTGTCATATGAACGATTACCGGCGCATGTCGATTCCAGAACAATTTATTTGTGTCCAGTAAGTTGCCTTATTAATTTTTTTCGACTTCTCAAAAGGTACCTAGCTTGTATGTTAGAATCACTGTTTGAAAACGAAGCTGCCGAAATGTCACAGGATCAGCTGAACCCAAAGTCACTCATAGGGATAGCTAAAAGACCCCCATTTACCACTTTCTCAGGGGAATAATAAATGGGTTAAATCCGTCTCGAATATTGATTCTTTACTTATGCCTGATGACTGTTCTCCGTTTAAGTCCCTAATCACCTCCTTCCTTCTGCAATCCAAAGTACCCAATCAAACCCATCTTCATTCCTCAACAATCTCTCGCAAAGCAGTTCAGAGAGTTGAACATTACTGAAATATGAAAAAAAA
>Ga0247778_1000593_pt1 | contig 38156 bp, 45 predicted proteins | sample UWRJL049202B5_FD_179939 | JGI IMG/M metagenome (GOLD analysis project Ga0247778, IMG submission 179939) | Plant litter microbial communities from Arlington Agricultural Research Station in Wisconsin, United States - UWRJ-L049-202B-5 | ecosystem: Environmental > Terrestrial > Plant litter >...
GCGGTGGCTGGTGTGGGGGGGGGGGGTTGGGGGGGGGGGAGCCGGTTGTGGTTTGTGCGGAGGGGAAAGAGGAGGCGTGTGCGGTGGGGGTGTTGAGTATGGGGACTAAGGAGGTCAAGGAGAAGGGGAAGGGACCGGTGGTTGAGGATGCGCATTATTTGGGGGATGGGCTTTGGAGGTTGAGTACTGATTAGTTGGTGTGGGGAAAGTCGTGTTGGGTGGCGTGGGGTTTGAGGATTTAGGAAATGATACCTCTAAAGTTGTATTGGGATAAAATGTTTGAAGTTCATACTTTTGATGAAGTGGGGGACGAAGGACAGATGGCTTTCACAGCTGTGGATCTTTATCAACTCTATAAAAGTTGGTGTGGCACACATGAAACGGGCCTGACCACTTCGGCAGCCCCGCATCCAAGTCGAAAATCTTGCAAATCTTCAAAGATCCTACAAATTTATTGTCCTTGGTGTCTAGGAACTGTCCATCATCATCGGACAATTCATATGCCGTCAAACGCTCTTCCTTTTCAAGTTATAACCACACACATCAGCCAAACGGCCCAGAGAAGTATAAAAACAACCTCCAGCACTTCCTCTCCCTCTTCAACAAAATATCATGTGCCAGTTGGTGACTACATCTATGGAACGCGCAACCACTTCAATATGTTTTTGCCCTATACTGACAGATTTCTGTTGGTATATCACACGGAAGGTTTGGTTTTCCAAGTATCAATCCAAGAAGTTTCTTGCTCCTTCGAATTTGCTGTCAAGGAGCCTTTTGCTGTCGGGATACTTTCTTCCTCTCGAGATTTTGGAAAGCTGAGGTGAATATCTACCTACCTCTCTCATGTGAAGAGCGAAAAGGGCTCTCGTGTGGTTGCACAAGGCGAGATGGCTTCGATATAGCTCGTGCGGCATTATTTTGAAGTTCTTGGCCCTGCTCTACTTTTCACTTCCCGAGACGATGGTGGCTTTTATGCCTGTCGAAGTACGAGATTGAGAAGTGGTGACCATTTGATGTGATTTAGACTCCCTATCTGTTTCTGCTGTCATAATGACAGCAACCCATAGAGCTGTCTTTTTGTGAGGCTAGTACTCCACCCACAGGACTGCAAGTATAAAGCCTGGGACTTGGTCTCGATCTGATCTGTAGCTCAAATACGAACGTGGCTGTTCCGGCAAACGGGGTGCTTGTCTGCTACTCAGCGCGAGCCGGTGTTCATTTTCTTCGAATTGAATTTCTGTATTTCATCTACACACTCTACTCACTCCTCAGGGAGCGAGAGCCGTATTTCGACTGCATCATATTTACCGACACAAGGTCCGACTTGACAGCAACCCTGTCGCAAATCTTGCTTAATATTATTGCTTAGAATGGGAAGTACGCCTCAATCTTTTCAGTGGCAGAAAGACCAATCAAGCTGGATCTGACACGTACTGTAGAAGCCGACGCACCAGCCAATCATATCCTCTTTGTCGGCAGTAAATGAGTTTGTCGGGATGTGGTCTGAGCTGTCTCTCAATATATGAAGATGGACCAAGGGTGTCCCAGAGTAAGCATTGAAGTGCAAGATGCTCTTGAAGAGTTCCTTCCATTTTTGGAGACTTCGTAATAGGACTTCAATGCGTGGAGGCATGACCGAATTCATCTCTACCTAATAGGTAGGCCAATGGAAGTGATTCGGCACTTCTGGGTGGATGCGTCTTGCCGTCACAGTCATTCAATCCTTTGCTACACATATTTCATACACGCCAGACGGCGCACATTCCTCGCAACAACCAGAACACCTTGAGTCATCGTGTTTGCATGGAGATGAAGAACGCAACATCTCCTGCTGCTTGCCCTATTATCGAGGCGTTGTCTGCGGAAATACCCAGGAATGACTTACACATAGAAGCATCCACCCCGCCCCACCCGTCTCTTCTATCACAAAATGACAGCAGCAGGTTCCTTGACAGTAACTCACTTAAACAAAAAAAAACTGAAATTTCAAGAAAGGTGGTTTCAACTAGGAAGTATCCGGGAAAGTGGGCATGTATGGATACAACGTAGCTACGCTACATAGGTACTACCCCACCCACGCTAAATGTGGATTTTGAGCTCTGATGTTAAAGATTGTCACTACCCCTTCTCCCATCGACTCCCAAGCACAGAAATAGGAAGGAAGATGCCAACCTTACTTGGTGCATCCAATGAGAATGACGACAGCATAAATAAAGAAGTCCCGCCTTGTGACATGACTAAATCCTTTGCACATTGTTCAAGGGAAGCTTACAGAGTGGGATGTTTGGTGTGCAACACCGCAGGAGGTGAATATGCTAAGTAATGTCGACGTGAGAGATTTCCATAGTCATGACTGTGACCATTTCTTCTTTATTCTTCCCTCTTTGGAGGTTATTTGCTGTCAAATACAATTTGTTGTTATTCTTCAAGATAACCATTCAATGATGAATGATAAAGGGACTGTGAGCAGTGGGAGGTAAATTCGCAACGGGATACAAAAGAGGAACTTTGTTAAACAAAAGTGGACAGAAAGTACTTGGGCCAGCACTGAGCTGAACGACACGCTGTGGCTAATGACACCCATCAAAGCATTTCTAAGTGCCTCACCCTACTTATAAGAAAACCGAGAGAAGTGAAACGATCTTTAATTATCATGACTCTTCTAATGCAACGCTTCGTAAGAAAACAAGCCGCCTAGAATCCAATGCTATCCGACGCCATTCCCCATTATTTCCTTCTCCTATCCAACACAATGCCTTTTGAACATTTTCTTACATTTAGCCTTCCGATGAAGACCCATTGACCTCTATCGTGGCATCGGCTTCAATGCCACCATTAACCTCAATATCTACGCTCATTCTGGGCGCAGGAGGCGGAATCACAGGCTCAACTTTAAGCTTTCGCAATGCCCTCTTCAATCCTTCCAAGGTCGTCCGTTCCTTGATCAGCATGCCCTTCGCGAGATCACGCACGGCCTTCCTCCCCATTTTCTCGTGCAGGTCTTGCCACCCTGCTAGCTCGGACGCTACGACTTGTTGCGTGTATCGCAACTCTCTTCCCAGTTCTGCGGCTTCTTCTTTGATTCGCCTGACTTTTTCTTCCTTCTCTTCATTCAGGCGCTGTCGTGTTTCATCCAGCAGGCCTAGTGGCCATCGTGTCGATCGTGAGAGTGAGTTGTAGGAACGTTCGATGGCTTTTCGGGAGGTGTTGATTGATGCAATTAGAGATGTGGGGCGAGAGAGGGAAAGCAGCATCGCGATGATGGTGCTGTGTATAGACAGCATGGTGGCGTGGAAGTTCGTGTATGGCGATGTGGAGGTTGGGGCTAGTGTCTTAACGTAGGCATCGAGAGCAGCGAGATGAGTTTGCGGGAGGGATTCGAGAGTAGATATGGCTTTGGAGGCTACGGCTGTGGCGTCGTACAGATCTAAGGAAATTAGCGGAGCTATGCTACATAGAATCGTGGAAACATACCTATGGTGACAACACGCACCATATTAGCCCTTCGGGCAACACTCTTTGTAGAGTAGTTGACACTTCGGACCATATCTCTTGCGTGATCTACGAATTGTTCCACGTCCCGGAGGTCATCAACAGGCTCATATTCTTCCCTCACTTTCTCGACTCTTGTCTCTGCTTTGAGCTTGCTGCGCTGCTCCATCATGTCTGCTTGGATATCAGGTACAAGAAAGAACTCCCACAACATCTCATGCGTTGAAAATGTTGAATGGGCAAGCAGTATCTTCAGGAATCCGTTCAACCGGATTTGCGTGTCTCTCAAGATTGCTCTAGATGGTTTTGACGGGAATTGGAAGGGAGATCGTATTCCTGAAATCGACGGCAGCCACGAAGCTGGGTTTTCCAATGCGAGTAGCTTCGCGAGGTGCTCAAAATCGGCTAGAGATCTTCGGCATGTCGTTACTGTGTAGCTCTGATGTTGAGATGGAGCCCCGGACTTGACGACAAGCCGGATTGTAGCATCTTCTACAAAGAACGCTCGAACCACAGCAGTGATGCGTCCGTCGGGTGCCGGTTCGCCAGAAAATAGAATAAGATCGTCAATTCGATTTCTCACGTCGTCGTCTTTGGCCAGCTCCACGGCTGTGAGTCCGCGTAATTCTTTTGCGAAAAGGTCTACTCTCGGGTCCCCAAACAAGGCTCGTACCATTTCTAACCTCCCATACTTGCTTGCAACCATCAGAGATGTAAACTTTTTGTCATTCGTAGCATTCACATCCGAATCGCAATGAAGTAACACTCGGAGTGCAATTTGAGGGTCGTTGACGATGTGTAGTAGGGTGTTACCCTTCACATCGATGTGGTCGTCAAGATGTAGTGGTTGGCCGTCTCCTTGGGCATTTGTTGCAGCAACCAAGGCTGCTTCAACCATTTGACGATAATTACCATGATCATACGACCGACAAAGGGCAAAAAGAGGAGTTTGGCCATTCCTATCTTTTTGCCGCCAAGGTAGTAATCGGCCCACTCTCGAAATTAAAGCGGGGGCATTGAACAAATAATGGGCGACGCTTCGCCCTCTGGTATCCTGCTTGGCGAGGTATTCCCTAATGACTGACTCTGGACCAGAGTGGTATACAAAATCTAAGATGATGTCGATGAGTTCCGTGTGACCAAGTTGAACGGCGGCACTCAGGAGGGTTGTCCCTTCGTTATTGGTATCGTCCAGAACCACATATGGCGGGTAGTACTCGTGGAGTGACAGAAGGTACTTCAACGACTCAGGCCGTTCATTCTGAATGGCCATCATCGGTACTGACTCGCCAAAGGAATCTTGGGTTTGAGAAAGCCGTTCGATTGAGGTATCGCCTTCAATTCCACTAGTCATGGAGTCGATCGTGGTAGCTCTCGAGCGGAACGACATCTCAGAGCTGCTTGACATGCTTCGTGTGTCCATCGTGACAGTCTTTGGCCGCCGTAATGGTGGTAATCGTTCCTCTTCTTCCTCTTGCTGAATTTGAAAGGGATAAACATGATTGAGTGTTGACACTTGTGATAATCTCCCAATGCTGCTCTTGGATGAGCGTCTAGAATGCCCATTCAAAGCACTCCAGGGAGTATTTTCATCAATGACATCTTCCGTTATCGCATCATCACCGTCATCGTCGTCCGATTGCTCTCGGTCTGGCTCCATGATACTCATCATATCTTTGACTTTGCCTTTCTTTGACGCCTCCCATAATTTGTAGTTCCTTCTGCTAGCTTTTCGTAGTCCCCCTGAATCTCGCGCAAGATACGACAGAACGGCCTCGAATGTACTCAGCGCATAACCCATCTCTCCACTTTCGACATCATCGATGAAGATGAAGTGGCGCATGTAAAGTAGACGGGCTTGGAGATACCGAACTTGCGATCTGATGACGACAATCAGAAGTAAAGAGACCAGTGTATCGGCATTAATTGTGAGGACGGTGCTCACTTTCTCGGAAGATGCTCCGCCATTCAGAGTATCTTTTGGGGTATCCGTGAGTTGAGTTACAGTCTTCAAAGTCAGCAGCAAAATGTCCATCATTTGCTGAGGGCTTCCAGCCACGCCAAGTTTTCGGAACTCTTCAACAGCGCGGCCCAGACGCAATGTTAATTCGTGCTTCCCTCTTTGACCTCCTTGTATCGCAATGCCAACTTGGGAGATGTCGACGAATTCCATTTGCCTAATTTTGGATTCCAACTCCATGTCTTCGGGTCTTTTCATGGCACATAGTCTAGGGTAGAGAATAGTATCATGCACTTGTTCAGTCACATAACGTTCGATTAATCGCTCAACCACGGGCCCAGTCAGGTCTGTCGTAGCTCCGAGAAGGGAGAGTTGTTGTTTGTCGACCATTTGGAAGAGATCAATAGCAGCGGTTACGGCGGTTTCCAATGCGCCGCGCATGACTTCTTCATCGTCTTCTGCAAAAAAGTCCTCAACTATGCGGCGCTCGGCATGACCATTCGACCGAAAACTCGGCGCAGAGTTAGTGCTATTCGATCTTGCTTTCTTCATCGCTTTAGCAATAGGGCCATCTGGCATCGGATCGGGGATTACGGTCGCAGAGGGAGGAGGTGGCAATGGCTTGTCAAAAACAACGTTGAACTCTTTGAATAGGCGCTCTAACCCTGGTTGCATCTGCCTGGCAATCATCGGGAAACTATTGAGGAGGTCGTTGAAGCTTTTGATATCCTTCTTCTTAGGCATGGGCGTCGCAGATTGCCCAGACTCGCCCTGAGTCTCAGGTCTGATAGGGAGCGCTGGATTGCCATTCGATTGGCGCATTGGCATTATGGCAGGTGTGATCTTGATCTCCTCGAATATCCCTAATAAAGGCCGTGATATGTAGTAAACCAACCATTGGCGCGGTTCCAAAGAATCCGGGTACCATATCGTATCCGATAAAAGCTGGGCTTGATTAAGTGTCTTGAATCCTATGATAACCATCAGCATCGAGCCCCTTTCTCAATTCCCATTGTACCAACCCTTATTACTATAGACATAGGCATCCTTGACGACTACCGTTCTGCCATTAACCGTCGTGTATTGCTTGGCCTTCCCCCTATTCTCGCGCATGTTGGGCGCATCCTTCCCTCCCGCCGTCGCAGCATGGTTCGCTGGTATTCGCAAGACATGGCTCCCAAGGAAATCTTCAGATCCGGCAAGATCTGAGTAGAGAGCGCCAGACTCGCGATCGCGGGAGGTGAGGAGGACTTCTGTTGTAGGGACTAGCAGAATCTGTAGCTGTGGTCAGCGCAAAAGCCAGAAAGACGTTGGGACTGGGCAAGCTCACATGGTGATGGACTGGTGTACACTGGGTTGGAAGAGCGCTCTTGAAGAAGGCACAGAGGAAGGGATTTAGAGGTTGCATTCATTCGACATTCGTGCGCCAGGTCGAAGGACCGCACCGCAGGGCGTCAGTCCTATAATAATGCGGGTGTCCAGGGGTTGTGATATCGCGGAATCCAGGTATTACGATGTTGGCAAGGAGTGGAGTGGACGGAACAGCTGGGCGCGCGGGAGAAGCTCAATGCTGTGAAGATCCGTTTCGCATGCGATGAGGGCAAGTTTTCGATTGGCGATGTGCGCTGGGTTGGGGGGTCGCAGGTCGCAAGGTGGGAAATGTACAAATACCAAAATATCCGGACCAGCAAAGCTGTCGCCTGGTTCGTACTCGTACCTTGATGCTATTGCGGAACGACAGGGGGTGTAGCGAGCGCCAGCAGCATGTGATACCGCCTGGTTTAGGGTGATCAAGCGTTTCTTTCTATGTCTTCTTTATATCATCTCCCTCGAGGCTGAGTTGGGTTTGTTAAAGCACTTAACCTTGAGAGTCATTACTTGCTCTAGATGTTGCTAGTATAACTTCACAGTTGAAGTCTCGACGTCGAGAAGAAAGATGAATCACGTGAAATTCTTATCTATTTCAAGCTCCCCACCATTGGCTTCCGCACTGCTAAATGCTTAATGGCATTACGGCATTGTACGCTGGTTCAGGTACCAATAAGTATGGAGAGCTACCCCTCTTTGTGTGAAGGTGGAGTTGTCAGTCACATATCCTCCCAGTTGCGGCCTATTATTTCGTTTCTCCTTGGTCACTACTCCCAATATCTCTCAGGTACTTTGATATCATTTCTCATAACCCCGCAATGGGCAAGAAGCGAGTTCTTTGTGGCTATGGAGTTGACATAGATGCTGTTGCGGGATGGCTAGGAAGTTATGGCGGAGAGGACTCAACCAGTGATATCAGTCGAGGTTTGTCGAGCTGTCACTTACACGGTCTGGATTTGTCATTGACAGCTAATCTAGGCTTATTTGCTGGCACAATTGGCACTCGTCGTCTCTTGAAGTTGTTCGAGAAGAATGATATGAAGGCGACATGGTTCATTCCCGGGCACTCTCTCGAGACATTCCCAGAAGAGTGCGCCATGATCAGAGATACCGGGCACGAAATTGGGCTTCACGGCTACTCTCATGAAAACCCCGCGGATATGACTCTCGATCAGCAACGAGACGTCCTTGATAAGACCTATCGAATGCTGACTGATTTCTGCGGCAAGCCTCCCAGAGGCAGTGTTGCACCATGGTGGGAGACCAGTAAAGAGGGGGCAGAATTGCTGTTGAGCTATGGAATTGAGTACGACCACAGCATGTCACACAGTGATTTTGAGATGTACTGGCTGCGAATTGGAGATACCTGGACGAAGATCGACTACACGAAAGAAGCAGAAGAATGGATGAAACCTCTTATCAAAGGTAGACCTACAGGACTCGTCGAGATCCCTGCCTCCTGGTATATTGATGATTTGCCACCTATGATGTTTATCAAGAAGGCGCCGAATAGTCATGGATGGGTGAACCCAAGGGATGTAGAGGAGCTTTGGATGGATCATTTTGATTACTTCTATGAGAACTACGACGAGTTTTGCTTTCCGATGACCATTCATCCTGATGTTTCAGGGCGGCCACACGTGTTGAAGATGCACCAGAGGTACGCTATTTGCCGAAGAGGGAGATATTTGACTAATGGTCCTTTTACAGAATCATCGATCATATTAACAAACATGAGGGCGTCGAGTGGGTGACATTTGAACAAATGGCTGATGATTTCAAGAGCAAGAATACCCCGGAAGAGGGGGCTGTAATGCCAGCGCCTGCTGGAGAAATATTGAAGAAGAAATCGTAGGTGCTTCAAGCTCAATCTCTGTCTGCAATGAAATAAAGTATGTTATTGTCCAAGATCAAGTGAAACACTGAAAGCGGCCTACAAACAGGGCAGTCATAATTAAGTCACTGTGTAATTGTTCCCCGTTACAGTGAATTCTAGCATCCTAACGTTTTCACCACAAACCAACACCCTCTGCTCACGATCATGCCAACTTGTGAGCAGCGTCGTGCTCTGCTTTCTGATCACCCTGACGACCGACCATTCCTCAGGATTTTCGAAAATGGACCTCGCAGCCAGCTCACCCTGTTTCTATTTCTTGCTCGCCACACTAGATGACCTGTCCTGACCTGTCCTGACATTACACTCAACTCATCACAAGTAAGCTCAGACCAGGAGACACGCCATCAATACTAGACGTAAAGATATGCTTGCTCTCTCATTCTACGAATTAACGAAGTAGACTTATAGACACTAGCCAAGTAGCATAGTTCCTAGACCTGCTTTCGTGGTCATATGATGATAATGTCCCATCTCAACTCGATGATCGACAAAAATCATCTGAGGATTTGCAACTCCCCCTTTTTTGAAAGGAGCTCTGGTTGTGAGCAGGCTTTGGCACTGGGTGGTGACAAGTTTGAGGGAAGCATGCACTCACTGCTCTTTGGCGCTTTCATGTAAATCAAGGGCTTAGCTATGATCACCATCGAAGAAGCTCGTGTTCTGAATCAGTGCGTAATGTGTATCACAAGAAAACGAGGTGCAGGTGTGAGTATGCTCTTGATCCTGAGAAGATCTGGTCTTGTGCGCGGGTTAGACGACACACGACACATGTGAGATGAATTGCTCGAGAGCTAGTTGAGGTTTCCAAATGAGATCTGCTGTAAGCTCACATATTGCTGATCGTTGGGTCATGGGAGCTGCTTGCTCTGCTATGTTAGTCTTGAATATATGAGACTCCGTCAGAGGAGGCGGCTAAGGCACAAGTGACCTACGGGTTCGATGAAACCGAGTTTGACATTGTCCCAGATGAACTAGGTGATTTTTAAAGGGTCTCGAATCACTGGAATCTTTGGGCTTTGCACTATCGACGAAATTCTGTAAGTTCCATGGGAAAATGTTCATGGTGTATCTGTCTATGATTACAAGGCTCAAAATGCAAGCCACGCTCCACTCCCCAACCACAATCAAGCCGTCTAAGGGGGAGTCTAAAAATTTAATTAAATTTAGATCATTATAACTATCATAAACACTCAAAATGACTAATTATGGTCAGAATAATGTTTCGGCGTTGGTGGCAGGCACTTTTCCAGCCAAACTCGAAAACCCTTGAAATTCGGGGATTTTAGCGACCCATACATACATAGCCTTAAGATTTTGGATGTTGACTGTCATCACAACAAGCTCTCAAATTCACTTGAAAACAGCTTCAAAAGAGGTCAACCTCAGCACCTGCCCTGGACTTACGAGCTGAATCGCTGCTACCGATTACCTGCATTCAACAGCACCTTTGCTACTCACAACCTGCTGACATGTACACCTTGAACCATCTCTTAAACATATTTGGTCCATGCGAACAACATCCCCACTGGCATCGAATGGGGCCACTTTCATCAGCTCCATAGCATACACTCATGAAAAGTTTAAGGGCGCGCATATAGTGATTTCCAAAATTTGGAAAATACGGCTGTAATTCTGAGATCAACAGTGGGATAACCTGAGCATACATCTAGCTTCTATCATCACATTGAGAATTTACAATGAGTGCCATGCAGCATATCAGACCCACGCCATCACATCGACAGAGACTACCTGCTGTCAATCATTACCTATTTGAACCTACCGCCGTGACTTCAAAATTGTGTCAACAGAGACTGCTTGCTATGAATCGCTGCTACCGATTAACTCGACAGCATCTTCCTGCTCACACCTCACAAGTCATGGGCTCATTGTGACCATAATCTTGAGCTCAACAGCTGAACTGCTTGAGCAGAAAGTCACCATCTTTCATCAAATTGCTGAGCTAGCATAATGTGGCTTCCATATTCAAACACCCGCTGTGGATTTATTTGTCATGTCAAGAGAGCGTACCTGCTATCAATCATCATCTCGCAGAGATCGTAAAACCTTATTCCAAATCCCCACTGTGGGTTTAAGTCACGATTTAAAGTCACCAGGTGACTTTAAATCCCTGGCCTCGCCTTCACCTTCAGTGTCGCACCTGCCGTTTGAGAGTTGGAGAACGGGGGGGGGTCGCTCTTTCCCAAACAAACACCCATCACCGCCTCGATATTTCTGCCGCCCACTTCCGCTTCCCTTCTTCCATCAACAACCTCAACACAAGATCCCACAGCATCATCAATCGACGCCGTCGTGCTGTCGTTTGATGAGCCTCATCTTCCGCGTGTAGAGTTCTCAGGGCTGCTCTGATTTCCTGTCGTTTCAATCGTTGTCCTCACCCTAAAATTCACCTCTGAATTTCCGAGATTCACTGGCCGCCTTCCTCAGCTTTCACATCTGATTACCGCGACCATGAATCCCATTGGCATCAACTCTTCCGACTTCGAGGTAAGATCTTTCACAAACAAGCTCATGGTCATGACCCTGCTATCAAGCTGTGCTGATGACAAGGCACAGGACGATCCGACTACCATTGTCCAGCCTTCGACGACAGCAGGAAAAAGACGGTCCGAAGCCATCCTGAAGAATCAAGTCAGCGACCGATTAGCTTCCAAGAGATCATTAAGAACCCTCACATTTGTATCCAGAAGTGCGTATACTCATTCTCTGAGGTTTCTTTTCGATGTGCTGATAACAATCGACAGGTCCTAGCAACGCTTACAAGATGTCTTACATAGCAAACTGCTGGACTACATATGCATCCACAATGAAGCATGAGTATGTTGATCTTCTGCTCGTTCCTGAACTTCAGACTGTGCCCTCCCTCCTGCTCAAGCTGACAGCTAATCGGTAGCGTCGGTTCGTGTCCTTCTGGAGAAATGATTTACAGATGGGTTGTAAACCTCGTCAGGAACACCCATTCGAGTATTCGAGGTCAGGATACACCGTCCTACAAGACCATAGAGCAGCTCTGGCACCTCACGATCAAATATTTAACATTTATGTACCGGGACCTCAGACAACATTACGTTGAGCAAGATGTGCTGAAGATCCAGATTTACCTTGATCAACAAGTGACGTTGGGTACGTACCTCCGATGTTGTGATTTCATGTCCATGATTCAGGAGCCAAGCTCTTGGACCATCTCTCCACTTCCTCGTGCTTAACATCTTCATGAGAACACGTACTGACTCTGGTATAGGTAAGCTCGTTCGTGGGCTGAGGGTACAGCGGCAATGGTTGGGGTTCCTCATGATCCACAAGCTCGCAGCGACTTTTATGCAGCACAGCCTTGAGAACGGCTGCCTTTCATTTGACATCGTGATCATGAGAATGCTCGGAGTCGTCCTCCAATGTGCTTGCAATAGCAGGCCAGGCGACATTGCTCGATCCAGCTGGTACAGCGGAAAGGAGTGTCTGCTCTTCAAAGATGTTGAGCTAAAGTTGAAGCCAGGGGGCAAAACGGTACAGGACCTCGAAGGCAAGGTGACTCTGAGATACGTGAAGGGCAAAAAGTAAGCTACCCCAAATCGATAGTACCGATTCCTGTCATCATCATCATCAGCTCGTCACTAAAGCTCATCATAACTGACAAAAATCCAGGCGAGATCTCAACGAAGACGAGGTTCGATTTTTCAACCCTCTCAGCAACCGTGAGCAGAGTATTGTTTGTCCGATCAAGCTCCTGCTCATACATGCTCTGCGAAACGGATATACATATGGCACCACAATTCAGGAAGTTATTAGGAATACCGCTCGCAGATTCGACAGAGTACTCCAGTGGAAGGCGCCAGAGGCTCCCGTGCTTTCTCAGCTAGATGGCACAAGTGCGTTTCTACAGCTCAACGAGCCCGCACCGGCCGTACAAATACTAATGACGGTAAAAACAATGGGTCTACTTGCAGGCGTCCTAGTTCCGATCACAGCTCGATCAATCAGAAATGGTAGTGCACGAGATATCGCCTATCTGAGCAAGTCGCTACCTGGTACAGAGCATCGAGCCGTTGCCTTAGGCCTTGGCCACGATGAAGTTTCTGTCGTTCGAGGTGTCACCGCGAACTACATCGGACCTCTAGAGACGCTAATGTATAATATGAGGGCTCAAAATCCACACGTGGATCGCCTGGCACCACAGTTTGCTGCGGAGCCTTTCCAGATCAAGCGCTTGAAGAAGCACGAGATCGACGAATACATGACTAGAGAAGATATGGATCTCACAGACCCCGCGTCAAGACAACGTGCTGCAGTCGCAATGAAGAAAGATGCTGTCGAAACATGGAGAGATAGGGAAAAGGAGCGCGCAGTTCCTGAGCCAGTAGCAAAGCGACCACGACTATTCTCAGCATCGACATCAGATTCCAGCATGATGACCAATTCACCAGCACCCTCGGCATCCTCCACGTCATCGCTCTCATGTCGTAGCTCGCCAGATGCTAGAGCTCATGACAAGCCAACTGGCCCCTTCAGTGATGAGGAGAACCTCATCCAAGAGCGTCTTTTGCAGGACAAAACAACCACAACAGCTCAAGTCGATGCCATGAGTTGTGATGAGAGTAAAATCGACGACCTGCTCTCAATGGTCGAGCACAGTGGTCAGGACGTCAACACAGGCGATGGAGATAAGCCCAAGCGTGAGGAAATCGATGCCACCGATCGAGAGATCGAAAAACTCTTGTCATCACAAGACCTCATAGACGGTAGCCCAATCAACCTCCCGGGTGACCAATTTGTTACATATTTTGCGACCATCAACATATTCAGGAATCTAGCGGAATTCGACCATAGTTCAGATGAGGACATCGCCCTACATGTTCCCACCGGCAACAGTAGAAACAAACCAGAACCCTTCTTGTTCTACTGCTGCATGGGATGTGGACATAGCTCATGGAGCCCGATCTGGATGTCAGCGCATGAAGTTAATTGTGATGGTGTGCGAGTCGAGGAAGCTGACACGCCATTTGCTTGCCCTGAACTTGGATGTGAAAAGGCCTACGATACAAGCCAAAAGCTACAGCGTCATATTGGAGACGTTCATGAATGGACCCCAAGCAATGCGAGATTTGTCCCGATTCAGATGACAAAGAGTTCTTTGGTACCATCTCTGAGTACGAGAAACACTGGAACAGAGTTCATGACAAGCTGCCAGAGCCGGCCGAGTGCCCCCTCAAGCACATATGTCATGTAGAACTGCTCTTCGAGACGGCGAGAAATTTCAGACAGCATCTCAAGAGGTCACATCATCTGAAAAATGCTGAGGTCCAAGTTTACGTTAAACCAAAGGATCCACGCAAAGCCTTTGAGCCTATCACCTGCTTCATGAAGGGTTGCAAGTCCGTTGCGGTACTCACAGCACCATCACTGGTGCGGGATCACCTCATGAAAGCCCACAACAAGAGCTGGGATGAGGCGGATGAGCTCGTATCAGAGCATACAAATAGGAAGCCAAAGGTCTCCAAGAAGACCAAGAAGGAGCCCAAAGTGAAAGCACAGAAGAGCTGTCCCGTGGGTGGATGCACGTCAAAGAAGAAGTTCGACACCCCAAGCATGCTGAAACAACATATCAAAGGTGTGCACAAGGAGGATGATGCTGAGGCGCAGAAGATGGCAGAGCAGGTCTTTGGAAAGGTGATTCGGGGTAGAAATCGCAAATCCAAGAGCAAGGCACGGGACGACGACGACGAGCTTGGTGCTGACGACGATGACGACGATGATGACGATGATGACGACGAGTGATGTTTGAGAGCATGAGCTTCGATGATGAGATGTGCTTGATGACCTTCACGACATGCTTTCTGATGTCGACGAGATGACGAGAGATGACGAACATGAGCTTGGTCGGGATGATATATGATACAACATGAGCATACGATATCTGCACCGTGCTGAGATGTGATGAGAATCGGTAGAGTTGATTCCCGGGAGTTAAATACATGGTTAGCTGGTGTAGCTGTAGGAATTTCTGGGCAACATACTTTAGAGCATGGGTTGAGCAGGATCACAGGACATCTTAACGTGCTTTATGAGCTTACTTATCACTTGCAATTGCGATGGATCGGTGTACATTATGAGGAGCTTATCACACAACCAAGAATCAAGATCATCTAAGAGACTACTATGATTTGATTGTCTATGATTACATAGCTCGCTGTGCAAGCCAGAACTCCCCATCCACCAACAACCATGCAACCTCAAGCATACAGCGAAAGAACGTCCTTTTTCCTTTAAGATGGTTAGCGTTGAACTTTAAATGGAAAGAAGGGGCATCGTACTTAGCTTGAACTTCCGCAATGGCATCCACGTAATGCTCGTGACTGATCTTGTTCTTCCCCATCCTCAACGCAATCATACCAGCCTCCACACATACAGCCTTGAGCTGAGCACCTCCAAACTCATCCGTACTCCGTGCCAACTCAGGCCAGTTGACTGCATCATCAACCGTCATCTTTCGGCTGTGAATCTTAAGAATTTGTGCACGGGCCTCCTCATTGGGCAGAGGGAACTCGATCTTCCTGTCCAGACGTCCGGAACGTAGCAAAGCAGGATCTAGAACATCAACTCTGTTTGTAGCCGCAAGAACCTTGATACGGTCATCGGAGGCAAAACCATCAAGTTGGTTGAGGAGCTCCAGCATAGTTCTCTGCACTTCTCTGTCTCCGCTCTTCTCGCTGTCGAAACGCTTTGTACCAACAGCATCTAACTCATCGATGAAAATAATCGCCGGTGCCTTCTCCTTAGCAAGGGCGAAACAATCTCGGACCAACTTGGCACCATCACCAATGAACATTTGTACTAGTTGTGGACCAGCGAGTTTGAGGAAGGTAGCATCGGTTTGGGCGGCGCATGCTCGGGCGAGGAGGGTTTTACCAGTACCGGGAGGTCCGTACATGAGAGCACCTTTGTAATGTTAGCTTTTGAGGAGCCCATAGATGATCATACATACCTTTAGGAGCCTTAATGCCGATTTTCTTGAATCGTTCAGCCTCCTTCATAGGCCATACTATTGCTTCTACCAATTCTTCGATCTGCTTGTCTAATCCTCCTACATCTGTATACTTCTCCGTTGGCTTCTCGTCAACTTCCATAGCCTTCACTCTGCTATCATATTCGGCAGGTAATGTATCTAGAACCAGGTATGAATCTTTGTTGACACCAATCAGGTCTCCGGGCTTCAGTTGTTCGGGGTCAACGAGACCAATAAGAGGGAGGAAGATGGTTTGTCGGGTCGAGGTTTTGATGACGGCGGATTTTCCTACACGAGTAGCATCGAGATCGATGTTGGAACCTTCTTCTTGGGATTCGGCGGTTGGGTCAAGATCAAGCAGTTCGACAACGTTGCCAACGAGGTAGGGTAATTGCCTGCCATACTGTTAGCTCAACCAAAGAAATCACAGCTCTACCACCTACCTGTTGTTCTCAATCTTGTCGAGGTTGTCCTTGATCTTCTCGCCCATAGTAGCCTTCTCATGTGATAAACGCTGGTACTCGCTCTTCATGATTCGTGAATCGTTCTCCAGCAGCCGTTTCCGGGTGAGAATGTCTTGTGTGCTCAAGCTGTAGATCTCCTCATCTATGGGGTCTTCTTCCTTCTCCTCGGGAGCATCCTTCATCTCAGCGTCGCCATTCTGATCGGCCTTCTTGTCCTTGTCCTTGTCGCCATCGCCCTTCTTGTCCTGGTTCTCCCGCTCAAGATCATCGAGATCTTCTAAAGTTGACATGATTGGATGTGCGGCGGTCTAGAGGCGCAAAGGAGAGGGTATAATGGAGCAGTCGTAGATAGAATCAAATGCAGAGTGACCCCAAAGAGAAAGGATGGTTTATGTTATTATTCAGAGCTTCGAATGAACCAGAGCTCCGAAAGTCGCGTAGGCGAGAGATTCAGGCAGCTTGGGCGACGAAATCTTGCACTAGCCGAATCCGCTCTTAGCTCGCTACCCCAAAAATACTTGTGCCTCAGCATCTCCGACATTGCTGCCTTCCTCCTTCATCTCCCATTCCACGCTCGCTCGCCATCACGAAGAACGTCGACTGTCGCTTTCAATAATCCCAAAAGTTGCCGGTCATCTTTCCAGCGATAGTTACCGACACCTTCCATACGACTTTGGAACCCTTCACAGACGCCTTCACTGGTCCTTCGTTCTGAGAAGATTCCTCCCGTCGGGCGACAGCAGCGCACATTCACCAACTCATTGACTTGATCTCCATTCTTTCCATAAAAAGGCCCATTCAATCAACTACCATCACCGGCCTCTCCTCTTCGACCATCTCCATAACCAACTCCATCACACACCACATTCTTCGAACGCGCCTGAACTTTTTCGTACGTCACGATTCGCTCGCGCCGGCTGTTCTAGATTCTTCCACGGAGCCATTACCAGCCCCCGGATTGAATCTGAATCAGCAACTCTCGACAATTTTTGACGACGACGTATAAGTTGATACCTCGTCAATACCGTCAAACTGCATTCTCAACTCTTCGTCAAGCTTAGCACGACCCTCCTCTGCGAGAAACCAACCAAAGACCTCAAAACTCGAGCCGCCGTATCGCGCAAAAGAAAGCAAGTCCGTAAGAAGCGTCCCCGCCGTCCGGTGTTCGACGAACTTGACAATATCTACCGGCCGAAGCCGTACAAGCCAAAGATGATCCCCCAGGCCAATCCCGCCGACAAAGGCGCAGAATGGCAGGAAAACCTGAACATGACCCTCGTTTGCAAGGATTGCAAGGAGTTTCCACCTAACCTTGTCGAGGAGTTCTCTTCAGGTGATATGGTCTGTGGCTCTTGCGGCCTCGTCCTGGGTGATCGCATTGTCGATACTCGGTCTGAGTGGCGTACCTTCTCCAACGATGATCAAGGCAACGATGATCCGTCCCGTGTTGGTGATGGTGCAAATCCTCTACTCAACGGTTCTCAGCTTCAAACCACTATTGCCTTTGGCGATGGCAATGCTCGAAGCCGCGACCTTCTACGCGCGCAAGGCAAATCTGCTAACGACAAGGCTACCAAAGGACTACTCGCAGCCTACAAGGAGATTGGTGCTCATTGCGACGCGGTCAATATCCCAAAGAATGTCTCCGACACCGCCAAGCACCTCTTCAAGCTGGTCGATGACGCCAAAGCTTTCAAGGGCAAGTCGCAAGAAGCAATCATCGCTGGTTGTATCTTCATCGCCTGCCGCCAGTGCGGTGTTCCCCGAACTTTTCGTGAGATCTACGCTTTAACGAAGGTCTCCAAGAAGGATATTGGGCGAACTTTCAAGGCATTGGAGAAGTTCTTTGCACAAGACAGTGCTGGCAAGGTTGCAATGGCAAACGCTGCTGGTGGTAAGTTGGGAAAAAGTAATTTCCCATTTGTTCTATTTATTGACATGCTACTTCAAGGAAACGTCCAACCAACAGACGCATACCAAACCACTACGTCTACTAATGCTAAAGACCTCTGCCTTCGTTACTGCAGTCAACTCGGACTCAAGTCTCAGCAGTTCGTCAAAGTTTCTCAAGGCCTCGCCGATAAGATGTCGACCGTCGGTGATCTCGCCGGTCGCTCTCCTCTTTCCGTCGCAGCCGCCTGTATCTATATGGCCTCATACTTACTTGGCAAGGGAAAATCTCCAAAGGAGATTTCGCAAGTCGCAGGAGTTAGTGATGGCACGATCCGTACTGCATACAAATACTTGTATCAAGAGCGTGACAGACTCATTGAGCCTGAGTGGATTGCTGATGGCAAAGGCAAGATGGATAATCTTCCTGTCGGATAGGGTCGCAGGCGTGGGTGATACCATAAATCGATCTTGGCATTGGCTTTGGGCTCGGCAAGGTGGTTGGGACGTGGTCACTGGCCACTGTCCCTTCCTACTGTCGCTTTGCGGTTGATCGTTGCTACTGAGGCTTGATCTCTTGCGCGATTTGATATGTTATGGACTGCGGATGGGTTTTTCGCAAATGGTTCTGCGTTAATTTACGACTGGTCTTCACTTTAAAGGGTTGGCCTTTACGTCATTTGATTTCTTGCGGAACGAGTGAAACCCTTGGTCGTCTTGATATAGCTAATGGAAACAGGACAACGTTCAGTGGAAGAACAGTCATCAAAATTTGATGGCAATGGTTGCTTGTGGTCTAATGCCATATAGAAAAAAACAAGCATTTAACCAACCATGTGTCTCCCTCTTTCATGAATTTCGTGAGCCCGTGAGACGTTCAAGAAGACGCCAAAGTAACTAAGCCTACTTTGCTTCAGTAAGAGCCGACAACTCCTTTTCCCGGTCGTCGTTCTGCTCCGCAGCTTCTCTTGCTCCCTCTTCTTTTCTAATCCTCTCTCTAACTGCCATTAATGCTTTTCCCAGCAAATTCAACCCCCAATCCTTTCTTCTACTCTCCGCATTCTTCTCCCCAAACCCCACCCCCCATATACGATCCATCGGACTCGCCTCTACAATCTCCCTATTCCCTGTCTCCAGCAACTTCTCCTTCAAACTCCTTCCATCCCTCAGTTCCCCCTCATCCTTTCCACTAACATATTTCCAATAATTACCCTCCTCGACGATCCGCTCCCTGTTCTCGAGCCACACTTTCTCATTGAAGTTCTTGACCTTGCGACCCAGTGCTTTTTGCGTCTTTGGGGATGTGGTTTTCAGGATCTTGGCGGCTATGATGTCGTCTGAGAAGAGGATGGCTTTGGAGTGCATCATGTATTGTTCTGAGGTTTGGAATGTGATACCGGCACAGGATGGGACGGAGAAGGGCGACCGATACCATTGGGAACAGTGGGCGTGAGGTGAGCCGTATTCGTGCCAGAAGAAGACGGGAGTTTTGGATTCGGCCATCTTGTTGGTTCTAGGTTATATTTGTCGAAGTTGGGAAGAGAGCAGTGGTTTGGAAGATATGATTAGATGTTATAGGAAAATATGTCAATGAGAAGGTCTCGGTCGGGAGTCATAGCCGGCGTCTATATTACAATGCCTCCTTTTCTTGAGTGCAAACTACTCGGAGATATAAAATGGCTGGACGTGAAGTCTTTGAGATGCAAGCCACCAACGTCTCAGCCTCGCGACTGACAGGGGTCCACAGCGTCTACGATGACTCCAACTCTAGCACACGAGGTATACAACTGTGCAACCGCATTTGGCGGAGTTGCAAGGCAGACTTAAAAGACTGAAACATGTATATTCTACAATTATGATACATCCTTTTCCGAGATGAAATCTCATGGAATGCCTCGATTACAAAATGCCGTTTATGTTGGCCGAAAATGCCTCGGCTCCTGCAGCTATCATCCGGACAGTGGGGAACTGAACCTTGACAATCCGGGGTATCTTCAACAGGCGACACCTCTACTTCCCTCGAGCATTCTGCATCATCTTCCTTCTTTCCTTGTACATTACGAATCTATCAATTGCACATACCATACAAAATGAGCGGTCCAGGAGCTGGTTTCGAATATCCCCGAAAGGACGTCTCTTGGCTTAAGAGAGATGTCCTCCTATTCGCGAACAGCATTGGCTGCACGGTGGACGAGCTACACTTCCTCTATGTAAGTCTCTTCTCATTTGCTAAATTCTGTAGCTTGCTAATTCAAGAAAAGGAACTTCATCCTGACTTCGCCGTCTTCCCAACATACCCCATCATCCTCCGTATGTTCCACCCCGCCCCACATCACCGTCCCCTCTAACAACATACAGCTTTCAAAAGAACGGAACAGGAAGTAATCGACTTCTATGCCACACAAGCCGAGACTCCCATCCCTGGTGTCCCCAAATTCGACTCCCGCCGCGTCCTTGATGGCCAACGTCTCATGAAATTCTACAAGCCCTTGCCTCCCACCTCCGCCGGTCGCAAGTTCGAGATTCGCACTAAGGTCCTCGGCGTTTATGATAAAGGCAAGTCTGGCTCTGTAGTGGACAACCAGACCGATATCGTGGATAAGGAGACCGGGGAGGTGTATACTAGCGCTTTTGGGAGTGCGTTCTTCGTGGGACAGGGTAATTGGGGTGGGCCTAAGGGACCGGCAACGCAGAGTTTCCCGCCGCCAGATAGGAAGCCTGATTATGTTGAGACCCATCAGCTGAACGCTGAAAGTGCTTTGCTTTATCGGTGAGAAATTTCAAAATGCGGAAATGGGAGGTTGCTGATTGAAATAGATTGAACGGTGATTACAACCCGCTCCATGCTAATCCTGAGCCGGGAAAGAAGATGGGCTTCGGTGGTCCTATTATGCACGGGCTTTCGAGCTGGAACTTTGCTTGCCATGGTATCCTTAGGGCTATTGGTGGCAGTGACCCCAAGAATATGAAAGAGTTCCAGGCTCGTTTTGCTAGCCCCGTTAAGCCGGGTTCTAAGCTTATTACTGAGATTTGGAGGGCCGGAGAGGTGAAGGATGGCTGGGAAGAGATCCGATTTACGACGAAGGTTGAGGGAGGCAAGGTTTGTTTGAGCAATGGAAGGGCATTGATGAAGCCTGTTGAGGGGAAGAGCAAGTTGTAGGTATTGCGGGTTGACAAATCCCGCGAGAAAATGAGTGAAGACCTCGAATTCCTAGCTCTGGTTCTATTAGTGTGGTGTTTTCTATTCCAACATACAACTAGAACTGGCAAATTACCCCCTGAAAAATGGGCAATTCCCAAATGATCAAGCGATCCAAATCCAGCTCAGTTCAGTTGCAAGATATAAATCAATTGGTCAAAACTCCATCCTAAATTGACTTTCTGTACACACAAATTCCTCTTGTCTAGCTACCCGGTGTTCTCAAAACCAAATCCTTCTTCTCAGTCTGAAGCCAAAACTCAAGTGCATCCAAAATCCTCACTCTCGTCAGGTCATTCGCCGCAACATACACCCTCCGTTCCGACTCCAAGCAAACAATACAGGATACCATAGCAAGCAGCAGAATAGCGAAAAGCGCCATAGCGATGCGCGAAAGCGGATCCCGAATCCGTGATACGATTATAGGAGCTTGACCTGGAATAGTGATAGTCTGTGTCGTGTCCGTGATATAGATCTTCACGCCCGCACCATTCGCGCCACCTCCATGTACTACATGACCGCCGTTGGGGAGGAATCCGTCGGCCTTAGATGTTTCTCTATTGTCAGGTTCGTTGACAATGACCTCTTCAGCTATTCCCTGGAAATTTTGCGCGTTGCGCAACACCACATGTCTACAGCCCTCCTGATCCATCAGATTCGACATATAACTCTCCCAAACGGCATCCATATCCGAAACCCATTTGGCATCTCTCTTCATATCCCGGTATCGCTTTAAATAAAAATTCTTGTGCGCCACTTGCGGGTACACGAGCGTGATCGAATATCCCTTTTCTATGAGCGTCTGCCGCACAGCCGGGTCTGTGCCAATGAGTACCACTGTATTTGCTGCTTGCGCTTGGCGTCGGATTGCAGCGATGTAATTCTCGGGGTATTCTTCTCCCGTCTTTTGATAGGTTGCGGCATCGAGATCGATAAATTTGTAAGCGGCGAGGGGACCTTGGGTTGGGAGGCAGTATTTGACGAAATAAGTCTTTCCAATACCTGAAAAACCGGCTATTATTTTCGCGCGTTGGGGATGGTTTTGAGGGAGAGCCGGGTCATTAATTACGAGCATTATGTTAGCGATTTTTTTGGTGAAACTGGATTTGGAAATCTAGGAATACACAAGCACGAGGTTGAGAAATGTGAAGAGAATAATGGGATTGAGGAGTATTTCTTCTAGAACAAAGGAGGAAAGTGTAGATGTTTGCTTGCAGGTACCTTTTTTCTACGGCCGGATGTAGAACTACATTCCAGACGTTTGTGGCACCTCATCACTTCTCAGGACTAATACTTCAACAGTTTCTATCTTTGAAATCAAAATCAAATGGATGAGATCGCAACATGTACATATACGAGGAATCCTCGACTCTCGCAACAGCAATTGGATCTTTCTTTCTGCTCTCCTATTCAGACTACCACAAACAACAAAGCGATACGATTTTCATCAGCAATGGTACACATCTAATGGTACTAGCCAGGAACGACGCTCAAATAATTTGTACGTGACAGGGCCTAGGAGATAGACATGTGACAATTCTGCCCACCACCTCAGGATGGAATATGAAATTCTCACTTCCCATTCCCGTCCGCAGGATGATTGCATGTTAATGTGCTGTTGCCTCTCGATTAATCACTTACCTTAGACAAAAGGGTTCAAAACTCAAACTAAGCCCTCAATGAATTCTGGATATCTTTTATCTGAAGCCCAGCATCAGTGCCGAGTCATTCAACTTTCTAACCCTTTGGTCTAGAATCTTCATCCCCCGGAGCCACTCTGCTCGCCATCAATTATAAAATGACTTCTAGCGCCTTCATTTCAATGTCACAATACATTACAGACAAGTCTGGAATCTGTCATGTGCTTTGTCGAGTTAGACAAAGGGACGTCGAAGGGGTGTTGTTCACACGGTTCTTTGACATGCCAGGTTTCACACGGCCTAAACAATAATTTATTGTTCACTTGTTAATAATATTACAGAAACAATCATTTATGATTCAATTAGACGAAAGAGCCTAAGAGAAGGGTGAAACTTACCCTATGAAGTAATTTTGATGCGAGGATGCGAGGACCCCTCTTTTCATTCTCGATCCCGGATTTCAGCTTGGTATTCCTTTATCCATTTCTCCATGTCTCGTCTTTGGCGTATCTCTAGCTCAATTTCTGGGGGAATGTTAGGTGGCGGGGCGTCTCTTCTTTCGTTTTGAGATCTCTTGTATGCGGCTTCGACACCCCCATCCAAATCCCCTAAATCGACACCCAACTCTCCCATTCTCAAAATAAATTCCCACATATTCTCTTCTAGTTCACTGCCCGTAGACTCTGAGAGCCGAGGCGATGGACTGGGGCTCTCGTGAGGTACTTCGCGCGGAGAATCTGGAGTTCGAAGTGGTTGAGAATCAGGTTTGGCACCTGCTTCATCCGAGGGTATTGTGGGCTCAGGTGGTCGAAGAATCAACATGTGTTGCGCATTGGAAGTCTTGAGCGTAGCGCGGAGTCTTGCCAAAAGGGCTGTTCTCTGAAGCTCGATGTCTTCGTCGATGGGCAGCGATTCCGTCGTTTCTTGTGGCCGTTCAAGCTTCGCCTCAGGCGACTTCTCATCACTCCTCATTCCTTCTTCTTCCAGTCCGCGGGTTCTATCAGCAGCCGCGACACCCTCTTCAGCTTTTCTCTTCAAGCGATCCTGGCGCAGAAGTTCTCCTTCAGCAGCTTTTTTGGCTTCTTCAGCCCGAACTTCTTCTGCTTGGATACGGGCCTGCTCTTGAATGACACGAATACTGTTCTCGTCTCTGAGTTTCTTTGCCTTCTTTCTCCGATCCGATTCATTTTTGAGACATTGTTTTTCTCGCTCGCGCTCTTGCAGGATCTCCTGCAGTCTTGCGTCTTCTTTCTCGCTTTCCTTTCGCTCCCACTCCAGACGTACTGCTTCTAGTTGTCGGTTCTTCTCCTCTTCGGCTCGAGAGCGAGCGATATCTATCTCACGTAATCTTTCGTTGCCTCTCTCTCGTGCTGCTTGTTCCTCTTCAAGATCCATCTGTGCCGCCAGCAGTGCATCCAGTTCTTCTTGGCCACGTCGTTGCCGTTCCATGGTTGTCTCGCCGAAGACTTTGACCTTGCGATGATTAGACATGGTAATTTTGATGTGAAGTGTGTTTGAAAGTATTGATTCGCTCGGTAAGTTTAGTCTGAGAGTGTTTTCAAAGGAACCGTGCTGTATGGAGTGAGTCCCATAGCTTATACGCTTGTGAAACAATCGATAAGACAGTTGCATTGTTCGAAACCTTTAGTCCATTTGCTATTGTTTTTCAGTGCCACGTCTAATCTATTCCATTTTCTTTGTCAACCCTCTCAAAGACGTAAGGAAATCAGGTTGATGTAAGATCTGGACATCACTGCTCTTCGTCCGGCTGCTGAGATTCCGCCCACATGGGGTGTTGTGTTTTTAGCCGGCGCCAATCGAGATAGATCTCACGAGCTTGTCTCGGGTTTCTCTGCAGGTTGTTTTGAGCACTTGCGGGCAGCGAACTACCGGAGCGTGGAAATGTCAATTGTCGAGGATTTCGAGCCGAGCATAAAAGGTACTTAAGCTTCAATACGCTGAAGACTGCAACTGCCTGTTTAGGTGAGCTGGATCACGTGGTAACCCCCCCCTATTGAAGCCCACCATGATGGGCCCAGTGGTTATCTCCTAATTTGGCCTTGTGTCTAGATGTAAAGTTTCGGTGGAAAGAACCATGTATGTATTCGCTCAAGAAACCACATAACTTTTGTATTCCATCACATCAACTCGACGGTATAGAAAATTCGCAGCAGTCTTGAATGCCAGCAAGACTTGGCGATTTAGTATCCAAAGCTTACTCTTTGCAATTTCATGTCCCTTAAATTTATTTTCCATATTAAGGCCTTTGTAACGTATTCTCAGAAAAGGAATTGGTACAAGACTATTTCCCCACAAGGTGTAGGGAAGGAAGTGTAGCATCTCCTATCTTTCCAGCTCAAATTGAATAAAGGAAAGTGCAACCATTCAATTCACATGAAATTTCCAATCACTTCATTTTGAAGTCAAGTCTGACTTGCTTTTTTACACAACTTTGCAGTCAAAACCAACACAATGGTCAATCCTCCAGTTTTCGACAAACCAGCGAAACGAACCAAGACCTCGTGCAATGGTCGAATGACTCAAGTGAGACCCCCGAGGACTCTAAAATTTGACTGATTCTGATTCCTGTTGACTTAGGCCGCATCTCCTCACAAATTTGTCGACCCCCCAGACGTAGCTGGCCCCCGCTGTGATTGCAAAGATGGCTGTACAGGTACAGAAGCCTGCAAGTGTCTCGACAACGGTTCTGCTTGCTTCATAACTTGCTTATGCACGGATTGCGCCAACTTCATGAATTCACTCCCCGCGTTCTTCAAAAATTCGGACGTCGATGCTAGCCCTTGCTTTCGGTCGTGGATCAAGAAGGAGTGCGAGGAAATGGGCGACGAGATCGATCTGAACAGTCAATTTGTCCAAGACTTGTTACTGGATCGGCTGTTAGTCCATTGCAATCATAGGAATCTCAACGATTTGGATGCTGTCGTAGACCATCTAGGTCAGCTTTGCGGTGATCGAAACTACGAACAATGGTATGCGATGTGGTATCACCCAGAAACGAGCAAAATTGTGAAGGCGAACTTGAGAAAGTCACTTTTCCAAGCCGGCCTCGGGCTTGGTGGACTCAATTTTGGTCACGGAGGTCCAGATTGGTTTTATTCACTTTGTCGTCAGTCGTGGCAGCAAGTTACGGATACGCACCATGTAACCACCCCCTCTCTTTACCTCGCCTCCTCGATTTTGCAGTATCGGCCTTCTCGAGCTGTGTTTCATCCTCCTCGTTTCTTGATCTTCTGATTAAACATGGTACTAATTCCCAGTAGTGTGAGAGATGTGAGGCGTGCGTAGACTGGCGAGCATGGCACTGTGAGTCTTGCAACAAATGCGTTTATGGGCTTGATATTCCGTGCAAATGTGGTGGAATTTCGAATATGCACAATCCGAGACGAAACCCTCCATACTAGAGTACGAGTCGTGGTGGAGCGATAATATGTGAGGAGATGTACTCTTTCCGAAAGACATAGACATTTCTGAATACACATTTATGAATTCTTCCGACCTAGCTTTCTTTCCAAAAGTTATTACAGCAAGACAGGTGAAAGAATTTCGTTTTATTGGTCCAAACAAAAGCAGATCGGAGGACTGAGACAGCATTGCGTGTCCGCGTTGAAGCCAGTGTCTTGCCGGACCATGTCTCTGCCTCCTGATACAGATGTATGATTTGATGATCAATATTGATTGACTGCCAATGCCAGGGCGAGATCTTATCACTCATGATGAAATGAGTTGAGCCAGCTATCTGCCATGAGCAAGTCACAATCGAGGTGCTGAAATATAAAAAAAACTATTTCTCGCTTCAACAACCTCATCTCTGCTAATAAAAGCTAAATGACTAAAGGAGGTCGATCGGTCAGAACTTCTGCATCCGAACAGTTGTAGCAGATGGCTGCAGTGGCCTCGATACATCCGTAATACCGGACGAGAAGAATGGAATCCTGCGGTATGCTAAAGCAGCTCAATTGGGCTCGACTACAATCAAGATGAAGATGGATGAGACGCACTCTGATGAGCCATATGCAAGCTGGATCCCAACAATCCCTTGGATGATTGGAGATCCAGTCAAGGAACGTAAGGACCTGGCCTTCGCCCGCCGAAAAACTCATACTAACAGAAAAGCAGACCAAGGTAGCACCTTCCAAGTTGGTCTCACAGAAGTCGACCCAACAACCGGCCACTACCCCGGCCATGGTAACTTCTCCCGCCGGAATCTAGGCTTCATGCCAATGTCTCCGATCCCACAATCCTCAACTCTCACGAGAAAAACAAAGTCTGGTCGCCGCAATTCGGCGTCGTAGGTCAATCTGAGCCAGCCATCAAGGAGGATTCTTAGATGTACTTAATCATCACAGCTACCGGTTGTCCATTCGATGCTCCGGAGAAGAACTTCGTGCCTGCTGCCCATCCCGTAAGTCTTCCTCTTGTGAGTTTGGAGTGAGGAGTGCTGATCTGATGTCAAAGATCAATCTCCATGGTCACGACTTCGCAATCTTAGCTCAGTCCAACAGATCATGTTGGGATCCGCTCGTCAAACTCGATAAATTGAGTCCTTCGCGCATCGAGGCAGGGTTATTGCCTGCAAAGGGATACTTGACCATAGCTTTCAAGGCTGAAACCTCGGGATCCTGGCTTATGCATTGCTATATCGCGTGGCATGCTTCTTCGTGACTGTCATTACAGATTTTGGAAAGGGAGTCGTGTATTAATATTAGTAAGGTGAGTATGAAGGAGGCTGAAAGAGTTTGTGGGAATTGGGATAGCTGGTTTGCGGATGTGGGGAACCATCGGAGTGTGATTGAATTCCAAGATGATTCGGGAATATAGGTGTTGAGTCGGGAGGAGTGTGTGAGCTTGGTTGATGGAATAGATGAAGTAGGCTCTTAATTTCATGTTTCTTAAATATACTTGACGGCTTGAGGAGTAGGGTTGGAATGTATAAAATGTTATATCCTCATTGAAGTCTAGCAAGGACCCACCCATTTGAGAATGTCCAATAGCATGGCACGGATTTAAGATTCAGCCCCCCCCGACTACCTCCGAAGCGAGATTCTCAAGAACATCACATCTGCCAAGAGCTCCCATCAACCTCAATTGAGTCCTCAACCTGTCTCAAAACAAATTTTGCATCAAATTAACCCAATATGTCTTGCCCAGATTGTTTCCGCGGCGGCGTCTCAACCAGCCAGCCCACCGGCACCGTGACAACCATCCACGGCATCCCAACCTACGTCGCCCGCCCAGCAGACGGCGTTATACCAAAAGGGATAATTGTATACATTACCGATGCATTTGGTTGGGATTTCGTGAATAACAGGATTTTGTCTGATAAATATGCCAAGGAGGGAGAGTTCTTGGTTTATTGTCCGGATTTTATGAATGGTCTATTTTTCATCCCCCTTCCGCATATCATCAGGTCTAAGTTTGCTGATGTTGAGATATAGGCAGTTCAATGGATTCCAGTGCCATTCCACTGATTGATAAAATAACCGCTCCGGGCTCATGGTTTACTACTTTGTTCTACAAACCGTTGTATATTTTTAAGGCTATTACTATGGCTGTTCCTTGGATCATCAAGAACCGGTTTTCGGTGACCAAGCCGAGGGTGTTTGAGTTTGTGAAGAAGTTGAGGACGTCACCGCCGCCGTTTGAGACTGATAATCTCAAGATTGGTGCTGCTGGGTTCTGGTATGTGGTCTTGAGTTTGTTCTTCTGAAGCAGATTTTGGGACTGTTCTTCCCCGTGAGGAGATACCGACCCCCTCCCTGAATCTGTTTGCCATTGAAGCAACTAAATCTGACTTCATATTGCTTTAGTTGGGGAGGCAAACACACCATGTTCTTAGCCCACGATACGCCCTCTTCCCGCGTTCACCGACACTCATCGCAAATCAATTCGTCCAGTCTCGAGCCCCTAATCGACTGTGCTTTCACAGCTCATGTAAGTAATGCCAAAGCATTTAATCTCTTATTCACGAATTCGAGAATCCCAATATCACCTCACTTTGTCTCGTAGCCTTCAACACAATTCTGGGCAGCATAACTGAGTCTGACGAATACTTGCCTCATTCCTTCTGATCAAACATCACTAACCCCCCTTCCCCCCAGCCATCCTCAATAGTCGTCCCCGCCGACATCACCCCCATCACAATCCCCACCAGCGTCGCAATCGGCGAAGAAGACATGGCGATGAAAGGACCACAAATTCAGCAGATGAAGGAGATTCTCGAGGTGAAGAAGAAGGGTGATCACGAGGTTAATATTATTCCGGGGGCGAAACATGGGTTTGCGGTGAGAACGCATCCGGATGATAAACATCAGATGGAGTGTGCGGATAAGGCGGAGAAGCAGGCTGTGGAGTGGTTTGGGAGGTGGTTTGCTTAGAGGGAGGGGGTAAGGTGAAATATAGATTCGTTGAGAAATTTGGGTTGTTTTTCAAGAGAGTAGGATGACTGCGAAGGTGTAGTTGATTTGGGGATACCAGTGGTTTTAGCAGAAGGATTTAGGATGTCCATTTTGGACGGGAGATATTCTTAACTTGTCTTGGGGATGAAGCAACTGGAGCACAATGATGAAGTACAGAAGGAGTATCTATGGGAGGAATGTACTCGCATATTGTATATAGTACCATATCCGAGCCTACCTTGACATATATTTTCGATGAATCCCGGATCCCTTTACTTCCTCGAAGTATATCATGATCATGTGACAATCACATGATACATATCATTTAATGGCAAACTCAACAGATATCTAAAAGCAGATATCAGGCTACAGGAACAAATCAAAAATAGCAAGCAGCATTCAACAATTCTACCTCTAAAAGAAAAGTATTTGACCCACGGGAAAGCTTTTCCCCGCTCCATCACTCCCTGGTGATACCTCCCGCCCAGTAGGCGTGCCATGCCGTCAGCATCATCACTTTCCCTCCACTCTTCCCCATTTTGCCTCCTGACTGCATCTGCATCTGCCTGCATTATCAACCCCAGCCCGCCCATTCCATTACAGTCATACCCATAATCCCACCTGCAGCAAAGAAAAACCCCTCCAAGCCCAGCCCACTCCAATCACATGTCTCCTCACTCCACTTCTACATTTATTGTAACTGCCCTTTTGGGCCATTTGACTGACTGACAGCTGTCGTGTCTTGTCTCACGGATAGAATCGGACTCACTGCTACTTCTAACTTGGGACAGTCATTTCTGCAGGAGGAAGTTTTGGAAGCTATGGTGAAAAAGGATACTGGCTCCGAGCCGGGGTGGCTTTCTTTTTTGTGTTGAGGGGTGGGATGAGATGGGAGGGGAGGGGAATACATGTGACGACATACAAAGGCAGAAGGAGAAGGAGATCGGGATAAAGAGGAGTATCTTCCTTTTCTGTTCTAATTTGAAAATGCAGGTGTAAAGTTAGTACAGAGGGTACGGTGGAACGAAAGTACCGCTGCCTAGGCAGGTATGCAGATATCGTGCAGTGAGTGCAGGAGCGATGAGGACCTGGAAGAACAAAGCAAAGCAGATCATTCAGGCTGCGAGAATAATATTCCGTCCGGTAGTACGAAAATTTGAATTTGAGAAGTATTGAAACTGGTGATGCCGAGTCTCCGAATTCTAGCCGTCATGTAAGAAATGGCTGAAGAAAGCCTCCTGTAGTTGGCGGTTGCGGTTACAGTGTGGTGTCACCTTGCCGCCGGCAAGAATATTATTTTTTCTGTTTTAGCGATTGGAAGATGGGATGGAATTGCTAGCCGGTGTCCGGCTTCCCGTGATACGGCGGTGGAAAATGAGATTGGATGTGTTTTTTGAAGATGGGGGTTCTCCGGGATAGCAAATTGCTGCATCTAGACTGTACTTTCTTTTCGAATGAGATCGTCAAGAGGGTTTCTGATGATCTTCGGAATTAGGATTTAAAAATTACGGGTAGGACCGCGATGTGCTTCTTCGATTTGAAAAGCGTATCGACGACATGGCGCACATGTGTCTGAAAAGCCGTACTATGCCTTGTAGAGTATCGACTGCAGCTCACGAACATGTGGGACCTGGTGGACCCAGCCCAGCATCATATTTTAAAGGGTCCTCCAGCCAACGAAGCTGCACGAAATTTTGCGAAAGTCAATAGATCGACTCCGCCTGGTCCTGGTCCCGGTTTCTAACGGTGGCGGAGCGGAGGCCGGCCCAAGGTCAGAGAGTTCTTCGCATCTTCGTCCGATCTTCATGAATTTTGAAACTATGCTGTTTTCATGTAGCGCCAGATGTATTTTTAATTCTTCTGCCAGTCTTCTGACCGGGCGACCGCGTATGTTTTGCACGGCGGCGCTACTACTGTACAATTACGAAGGGGCCTGGACCCGGTCTCTGATGACAGCCTGCGAGTTTTTGATGAATGGGTTGAAGATCCCTTGATACGAATCGAAATCTCGTGATGTTGATGTATGTGGAGGCACCAAGATTAAAGATTTGCATTTCTCACTGTCGCCTATGCGAAGCCTGCGTCTTCGTCGACGAGTCAGGGAGGCAGTGATAATTAGCGGGTGGCCAAAGTGATGAAGAGGTGGCTGCACGGGTTCAACGCCTCGAAGGCTCAAACAGGGGATGATGGATATCCTCGGCCGGTCGGGTTGGGCTTCCAACTGTTCTGCTCGATTACCAACGCTGATGCTGCTGGTATGATCTGCCATGAGGTTACGTTCCCGGTAGACGTGCTGCTGGTTCCGTTGGATGAAAAGGCCCTGTGGGTCACGCTCCAATTTTCAGGTACGAATAAAAACATGTTGCACCAACAAGGTTAACTTGCATAAAGTGGGATAAAAAGACCAGGGCACTTTTGCTCGCTCATCCCAAATTGTTCATTTACCTTTGTACGCCAAAAGGGGGAGCTTTGGGAAGGATGGGGAGGATGGGAAGCCAGTAAAGCCTATTCCTGCCGCCGCCGGCACGTTCCACAGGCTGCCCTGCACCACTCTATCGTGACCGAGGCCATCAATAAGGAAAGGAGGCGAGGAGGTCGTCTCCGCCACAGGCGCTGTGAAAATACTTCTATGCAATCGAAAGCATGACCGACCATCGTGGGGTTTTTTGCTGTGACTGTACAGTACATATCGACTGGCGTGGGTCTGCTTTGCCTGTGGGTCGTTGGTTGGAGTTAGTAGTTGATTCTGCATCTGCCCCCAGTGTGAGGATGCCCTTCATTCTTGGCTGGAAGTAAAGTCCCGCTTGATGAGGGGTTTCTCCTCCTATTCTCGCCCGGAGCTCGAGTCGGGTTCACAGAAGTCTATTTATTGCCAGACACCAAGGGATTCGGATGGGGATTAAAGGGTGACGAGCAGTAATAACCGCGATATCCTCCTCGCCTTCCTATTAGTGCAAATCATCCTCATCCTCATCCTCGACGAGGGATGTGATATTAGTGTTTCTGGCAGACGATCAAAATTGACACAGGAAATTACTGTATCGCTGTGGCGGTTCTATATTGAGCGCATGAGGGCGAGCTCAGGAGAAACTGTATCAGCGCCGTAGCTTGTGAAAGGTGTCAGGTCTGACAAGAATTCGTGTCTTCAGTCGTAATTTTGCCATCATGATGACTCTACTGGCGCCGCTCGTGAGCCCTTGATCACATCAGTTTTTGATGCGGATCCCAAGATCCAACAGCGCCGACGCAGAGGATTCCCCCTTCGTGAATGATGAGTGGGCGGTGACGAGTGATTGAAGGAAAGGACAGCCGCTGCACCAGTGAGATTGCGCAGATGGTAAGCCTATTAGGCTTTCCCATCGGACCCAGATGAACGAACGAGGGCCACGTTGGCCACCGCCTTTCTGGATTTTTTTAATCATAATGTTCGGGAGTCGGGAGCGTGTGGGTGGTGCATCATTTCGAGATGGTAATCAACAGGCAGCCCTCTTGAGTGGTTGTGCTGCGCTGAGTGGATATGATTCAGGACGAGGGTCAGGACGAGGGCGAGTCTTGTCTTGTCTTGTGTCTTGTACATCCATCCGCTGCCGGACGGGTCTACGGTTCCCTCGTCTGTTACTCGACGGCTCAGCAGCAAAACAGGTGCAGGGTCAGCAGCGATTTTCCGCGATAGGCCGAACATCACCAGAGGCAGCGAGCAAAATGGAGGAGCCTGTTTGTACGTAGGAGGCGACTATTTGTGGTTGTTTGGAGACTGGACCTGGAATAATTGCGCGCATGGAACAGGCACATCATACACATCATACACATCATTCTGACCATACACATATCCATACACATATCCATACTTGTTGCATGTGAGGGTGCAACGGTGCAACGGTGCCTCGAAGGGTCCGTCATGGAGTAGTATTTACGGTGACAAAGAAGGGGGATGATCCAGGTGCCTTGCCTTGCTTGCTTGAATAATAGTTCTCTCCGTGAACGTGAAGTCAAAGGAAGGAGAGCAGCAGAAAGCACCTGAAGCAGCGGGCCGGAGCAACTTAGAAATCCTACTTCTCTCCTTGTTATTCCCATCTACTGCTTCCATTATTCGATGATGCGGACAGCGATGGTTGGCTGGAGTGACCAATAGTGACCAATAGTGACTCCTCCTCTAGCCTTTTCCCTATTCCTATTCCTATTCCTATTCTCGCCGTGTCCTCCTCGCCTCGTCTTTCTCACTTGCTGGCGTCGCTGCACAATTTTTCGCTACGAACGGTACTCACTCCATACTGTCCCACGACCCACGGCTCTGCTCCGCTTTACCTCCTAGGACTAGGAACCACACCATACAGCCGACGCACCCTGCCACTCTGCCACTGCTAGGCCTTGCACGCTTGCACCAACACCAGACCATCCACGCTCCAGTGCTCCGTTCTCCGACCACCACCCCTACCACCTACCCTACTCTACCGTACGTTTTGCTCATCGCCCAGCCCAACAGTAGTAGGGTAGTCAACTAACCTACTGTGGTAGAGCCAGCCCGTCCGTCCTCTCACTACTCACACAAATCCCTCTCCTCCTTCTCACTCCCTCCTTCCACTCCCTCCTCCTCATCTCCCTCTTCTCTTCTTGGAGCGAGACCACAAACACCACCTCGCATCTCCTTCGATTTCTCTCCTCCTCTCCTCTCCTCCCTTTCCTCTCGCCCTCGAAACACAATTCGTTGTGCCGGACGTTGCTCGACACCAGGAACTGCAGGTCCTACAATCCTCTTGTCAGCCATCCGAACACCGACGACCACTGGGCAACCCGAAAAATCCGCACACCTCGAGGTCGGATTCATTCAGTCAGGTTCGTGCAGTCTTTTTGTTTTACATCACATTACTCCGAGCCCATTCACTTCGTCTCTGCGGCCATCCGCCATCTCCCAGAAAATTCTATCGCGCACTTTGTTTGGAACTTCAATCCCACTCAGACGCGGCAGAGGCGACATTCCAAGCTGGGAGGCAGAACAACATCTACGACCCGCAACACTCGGTATTCCACGTCTCCGAGTGTGCAATATCGGCGGTGTTTGGCACGTTTCCGTAATCGCATCATCGTCACGACCTCGGCCGTCTGAGGCCTGTGTCAGAAAGCTGCACTGGCCGTTTCTTCTTTCGACCTTCAACACTTTTGCTAACACTCCCCGAGATCACTAGAATATCAAGACTCGAACACACACTCATCGCCGCATGGTAGGGTCGTTTTGAGCTCTCGTATCGGTGTCTCTGCACTGTTCGTTGTCGCGGTGGACTTCGTCGATTATTCACCTCTCGGTCACGAAAAAGTTTTGCCAACACGAGATCCTTCAATCTATGGCGGCTTTACGAAATTAACTTTTCAGTAAATCTTTGCCCCTTCGTCCACTTCTTCGTCACACATCCTCCCCCGCCGGATCCTCCTTTGATCTCGCGATCCCCCGACCTAGCATCTTGCTCTTCGCCTCTTAACGCCCACAAGAGCAAGAAGATTCTTCTTGCCCCCGACGAGATTCTTCAGGGTCTTCGTCGGTTTCTCGAAAGTCGCCCAATATGCTTCCCGGTGGTGTGTGTGCGGTCTTGGACTATGAAGTTTCCCAGATGACCGACTACGTTGCGGAAATGGCCCAGAGACTGTGCAATCCAAACTCACCAGTCTCCCCAGCGTTCCGCAAATTCGTCTCTGGCCTCCTGTCTTCGACTCGCCTTCCATCTACGACGATTCTACTCGGAATGAACTACCTCGCGAGACGGATGAATATGCTCAATGCTGCGGGCCCATACAAGGCCAGCGACGGTCAGGTATGGCGCATGCTGACGATTGGTCTTCTTCTTGGAAGTAAATTCCTTGACGACAATACGTTCCAAAATCGTTCTTGGTCAGAAGTGAGCGGTATTTCGGTTGCGGAATTGAACACCTTAGAGCACGAATGGTTGGAGTCGATCACCTGGGACTTGTACGTCAATCTGGATGAGAGCAAGGACTTCAAGGCTTGGCTCGAGAACTGGAACACCTGGCGCGAGACCAAGAACCTCGAGCGAACCGCTACTCTCGACCGACTTGCACCTCTTGCACCGATCGACACAAACGTCCAACGACCTCGTCCATACCAACAACCATACAGTGGTTACACGAAGAGCGCGTCGCGAGAACACCCACAGTCGGCTTATACGCCTTACGAACATCACGGTTGGATGAACTCGTATCCCACGCCACAACTTACTCCTCCTTCAGCACCAGACTCGGGTGTGAATACACCTGAGTATTTGAGCGCGACTGGTGGAGGACCTCGCTACAACGATTGGGCTTTGTTCAACCAGTATTCGAGAGGATACCAGCAGTCAAACCACGCGCAATATGTACCAACTCGCATCGCTCCGTTCCAAACACCATACCCAAATCACTACAGTCATCATTATGGCTCCAACATTTGGGATCCAGCTCCCTCTGCCGACTGCAACTGTGGTAGCTGCAACCCTCACATGAAGCAATCGTACTTCATGGGTCATGGCTATGGAGGTCAGCAAATCGTTGCCGGATAATCCTATTCAGCATCAGGTGGACCGTTTCGACAATTTCACTTCCGACTCTGATTCACTACACATTTTCACCAATACCCTCGGTGCCTAGCGCACCGGCATAAAAGTTCTTTGCATTTCTTTTCTTGCAGCGACGGTTTCAGCGCGCATTACGTTCAGAAGAGGTGTTACATGGGGTCGGTCTCTAAAAAAAAAATTCAAGAAAGGGATACTTGATAATCACGCATACGGAAATCGCACACCAATCACGATCTCGAGTTTGCGTTGCGCCTTTTCCAACACGGTGGCTGCCTCGATCTTACGACCTTTTCCTTATACATATTTGACATCGGCGTTGCATCAGCGAATAGATTTTTCGTTTGTCTTTCGAAACTGGTTGGCATGGACTGGATGGCAATCCGGTCAGGTGTTTTGGGTTTGTGGGAGAGGCACTCTTTCTTGCGTGCGGGGAATTAATTTGCTTGTTTTTCATTGCACATTCACGATCTTCTAGACGTTCTAGACTCGGTCTCACTCGGGTCAGATAAAAAACCAACATATGGTCTGCCGGTTTCTCCGGTTCGCCCCCCAGAAATTTGTAATTAGGCGACTTTTTTCTTTGCTTTTTCATTGCCCTTCAGAGACAGCAGCAGTTTCTCTTCGACTTCTTGTAAAATTGTTTTCCGATATTGGATCTCGCTGGCTTTCTCGCTGTGGGGGATGGCTGGCATGCACAAAATGGGGGGAGAATGGGACGGAATTTGATTTGCTTTTCTTTTGACTCATTCATGGCGAACTTCAGACGGATGGTAATGGGGTTACTTGGCTTTTATGCCAGACCTTCGTTTTCTTTCTCTGACGATTTTCACCCGGCATTGTTTGGGGGGATCACTTTAAAGCATGGGTATGGAAGATGGAGTGGACGGGGAAAACTTTACACCGGGATGGTTTTTTTTTTCTGATGAGGCTGGCAGGTGTACATTTTACGCTGCCTGGCGGATACGAAGTTATGATAGTCCGGATTACCCACTCGTCTTTTTCGAGGGCATTGAGGTCTGGCTCTGTCGTCGTCTGGATTCTGGATTCTTTGCTTGAGAGTCAGTGGACAGATGGTGACTTTTAGATTAATGGAGACTTTGTGCCTTCGAGATTGAATCTGATATCATGTGATTTATCATACTTGAACACGTGATTCGGAAAACTTCGATTGGATTACCTATCCCTCGATGGCTACTGGTAAGATCCCACTCTTCAATGAACAAAAAAACTAATGTTCTCCTGCATCATCACAGATAAATTACCCCTCTCCAATCCATTTGTGCCGTTAGAACCCCTCACCTAGACGCCGACATCGCTATGCAGGATTTTTTTCAGTCCACCCCACTAGGGTTAGGGTAGGGTTGGGTTTCTCTCACGATACGCACAAAAAGCCTCATTATTGTTTCTTAGACTGGTACTAATATAGTGGGTGGAGATGCTCCACTGTGTTGGTGTTGGGACTTGGGCGCTTAGGGGGTGAGATCATTTTTTGTTTAGTGGGGAATGGGTTGGAAGATGGGTCTGCGTCGGGAAGTCTAGGGATTAGGGCCCAAGTGTTGGGGGTTCGGGTTCGGGTTGTCAGAGTGGCGGGAGCCGCTGGTTTCATGAATGGTGAGTGGTTGAAGTAATTGGGTCTCAGATTCATGCTGTGTGTTTAGTATACACTTCCTCATATCACACCACTCAAGTCCACTCTTTCTTTAACATCAACGCTCTCTCTCTGTCATTGCTACCTTTACCCCCTTCCCCCTTATACATTCACAACTGCCCCTCGACAATAGTCCTAGCCATATTCCCCAACTTATATCCCTGCGTCATCACCGTTTTACCGCTCTTACTTACGCCCTTTTCTGCTGCTTTCTTGCGCTCTTCCCAGTTTGAGATTTCTTTTTCGTGGGGTGGTGTTGAGGGGACTTTAGATTTGGACGCTGTGGAGGCGGATTTGGTGGGTTTTCGGGAGGATGAGGAGGTGTGGTGGGTAGGAGGGGGTGCGATGCTGGTTGCGTAGCGGGAGAAGGTGGTGGATTTTGGGTTTGAGGAGGAGTGTCTCGATGGTTCGTGTTTGGACGGCTCTCGCTTTGAGGGTGGTTTGATGGAGTCGTGGCGTGAAGGCTCCCGTTTTGAGGAAGTCTTGTTCTCGTGTCTTGAGGAAGATTCGCGCTTTGAACGTTCCCGTCTTACAGACTCGTGCCTAGAGTTTTCATGCCTGGAAGAACTCTTCTCGTGTTTCGACACATTCATCAGATCGGAAG
>Ga0247778_1000595_pt1 | contig 37997 bp, 48 predicted proteins | sample UWRJL049202B5_FD_179939 | JGI IMG/M metagenome (GOLD analysis project Ga0247778, IMG submission 179939) | Plant litter microbial communities from Arlington Agricultural Research Station in Wisconsin, United States - UWRJ-L049-202B-5 | ecosystem: Environmental > Terrestrial > Plant litter >...
CTCTTGGGTCGCCGTCCACCAATTGTCTCTCATATCATTCCCTACCGAAAACTCAATCCCGCCATCCACCTCCCATTCGACGAGATCCTGCATCGCCTGCCCGATAGCGACCATTGCGTTCGCCCAATTCGGACCATGACTTGCTCGCCGTAGAACACCTCGATTTCTGTCAAGCAAGGGTATGCAAGTCGGACAATCGCAAGCATATCTCCGCATGAACTCATGTAACATGGCGTGTAATAGCGTGGAGATATACACGTGCTCTATTCTGTCCTCGTTGAACGGTGAAACAATGCTGTAAAAGTTGATGTTCATCCATGATCCCTCATCCCCTCTACAATCAACCCACTGCCTTTCATGCCCAAGATGCATGAGCAAGCGGATCGTTGAGAAAAGACCTCTCAGCCCGCCCCCGAAAAATAGCGAGTTGTAAATATCGAACCACGTCTCCAACATGCGCCCTATCTGAATCGGAACTTCATGGCAATGTGGAATCTCGTTGCGGATGGCATCTATTTGATATGGGCGTAGATTATGTATTATGTTGGACTCGGTATTGATGCATAGAATTTCGGACAGGTGGGATTCTGTAAACCGATTGGTAGGGTGACCGCTAGCTAGGTCGCGGGAGAAGTGAAGGGGATCGATGAGGGGGTGCTGCTGCACGCTTCTGCTGGAACCTCTGAGGGCCTGGGGATTATTGGAACCGACTCTATTGACCCTAGAGCCGTCCATATTTGGGTGGTTCGAGGTCACTTTAAAACTATAAAGGAATATGCGTTGGCTGATGGTAACTTTGCATGTGTACCTGGAAGTAGAAGCGAGTCAACGATTAACAGGTAAATACGAAGCATGCATGGTCCTTTTTCTACTGAAAAGTCTTTTAACAAAGAGAAACAATTGGTGTTCTAGTCCAGAAAGTATGAAAACGTTTCCATGGTTGTGAAATCGCATTGCTCCTTTGTGTAGAATACTGCCGCTTTCGGCTTGTATACACCTTTTAAAATTGTATTGCGATATATTTTCAAATTTTATAAGTGACTCAGTGTCTGAAGCTTAATGACTGAATTGGAAAGCAGACTTAAGGGTGTAATTAGTCGAACAGATGATCACATGGTCCATTGAGCGAGATGGAAAGGGGGATAAATTACGCGAATAGAAATTCCGATATTCTCCTTGCTCAAAAGTAGAATTGAACTGAAAATCAGCCTCTATACCGAGTATTATCATGCGTAATTTGAATTTCTCATAGGCAGATCTTCGAACAATGATTGGGTAAGCGTCACCTATGCAGAAGAGACCACGGTCCCAGACCCCACTGGTGGTGCTGTCTAAAAGACTCGACTTCAGCAGATGATAGCTATGACAGTAACATAAATTTGAAATTCTTGAAAAACGTCACACTATTAAAGACCCTTAAAGAAGATACTGATAAGTGCATGTGTTCCATGAAGTAATGGTAGCGTGAAGGAGTGATAGTGCTGAGAAGCAACAACAGTAGCAGATTTTGAGTTCGATCGTGAACATGATAACACACTAATCAGCAGAGGCTATAGAGAGGTTCTCGAACCACCAACCAAAGAAAATTTCGCCGTTTGCGTCCAGCGTGTCCAGTGATCTAGAGGGCAAGCTCGCCTGCAATGGACTTGTTGGTATTTGCAACCACCCTGACGAGAACTCCATTCGGAGTAAGACCTTTCTCATGATACTTCGGATAATTGTAAGCAGGATTGCTCAGATCAATCTTGACACCCGCCTCCCCGCCATTCTTCCCGCACCCAATGATTGCTTCTCGCTTTTGCTCCTCGGTAGCGTTATAGCCCCCGTCAATTGTTGTCGCGATATCCTTGACGACGACTTGCGAGTTCACCGAGGAATCGATGTGCTTGATGAGAACTGACACCGTATTGACAGCATACAATGTCCATTCGGTACAATTGGGAGCGTCCGTTGTACTCATCAATACGGCATAGTCGACGATACCACCTCTTAGGGAACGTAGGTATGCGGCAGCTTTGGCGATATCTGTGACGGCGACATCTTGAGGGGCGTGGCCTGGGGCTTCATAGCAGAGAAGCGGAGGTTTCTCTTTCTCGGTGCAGAGTTCGGCGTGCCGAGATTCAATGGGAAGACTGCCTGCCGCTGTTCTAGTTGCCGAAAGCAGGGCAACGGCCAATTGCATCTGTTTTGAGAGGCGCATCTTCTGGGTTTCGATGAGTGGTAATGACTTTGTTACCTCCTTCCGTATAATAATTGAGTCAAAAGTACGCAAGTCGATTCCAGCAATCTTTCTGAGTAGGCTGAGAGGATGAAAGTTCCATTTTAATTTTTATTTGGATCCGATGAAAATGTGCGAGTCTCCCAATAGACTTTTACCGTCACTAGACATGGTATAGACCAATTGTCTTTCTCTTAAAGGGTAAATTTGATTCGCGTAACAAACAAAACTAAAGCCGAGTCGGAAAATCCTGTTTCTCCCCTCCAATCAGCCTGTTATCCCGACGCAATGGGACAGATCACCAGCCCCCCAGCAGAAGCCATCTGACCAAACCAAGTTGGGTTACTGTGATGATTGCGCAACTAGAAACACTAGTCTTCGTTCCGCTGAACCACTAGATTCTGGGAGACAGTTCTTCCTCGTTCAAGAATCCAATCCCAAGAATGGAGGATTGTCAAGAATTGCTAGGATCGTCATTTGCTTCGCCGCACAACGAGAAGGCAACACAGCAGGCAACAGTGAGGCAGACGATCAAGGAATCAATTCGAATTCCATTTTCAACTATAAATTTCAAACCAATTCCTTCCGGTTTTTCTCAGTATCGCGACTTCAAGCTTAGTATCCATTGAAAATGGCCCCACTCGAAATTTCCATCAATGGGACTGGCACAAGCATTCACGCGGCTGAACGAGCAATCCTCTCGCTCAACGCCCAATCTGAGCAGCTAGCTACTCAGGCAGCAGCTTCAGAAGTAGTGACAGCGACGGCAAATGCACTGCGTGAGATTATTATGCCTTTTTGTCCCCAGGATGAAGCCACTGGCCGCACTCTCCCGGATGCACCCATCGTTCACTACTCGATGAGCACAATGGACACCACAAGTCATCCGCACCGCGATAACGACAGCAAAATCGCCGAGCACCGCTACAGCGCCCGCGCGGAATTCAAGATCAAATTCCAGGACTTTGGCGTACTCAATAATCTTGCGACGCGCTTCTCAGCCATGCAAAACATCAAGATCTCGCGCATCGATTGGTCTCTGACTGACGTGACTTTTGACTCGATCAAAGGCGGCACCAGGAAGCGAGCGGCTCAAGACGCCATTCAGAGAGCTTGGGATTATGCTGCAGTGTTTGCTGATATTGCTGCTGATGATTTGAAGAAGAAGGTTCGGCCCGTCAGCGTGAACGAGCAAGGATATTATCAACAGGGAACTCGGCCGCAGTTGCATTACGGGAAGGGTATGAGGGGCCATCGGACTACAACCGAAGAACTGCAATTTGAACCAGAGGATGTTAGGTTGGAGGTTACGGTCAATGCAAAGTTCGTGGTCGAGATGTGATTTCGGATGCCATCTGAAAGGAAGCCTTGGAAGGGGTTGGGAATGCGAAGGAGGTGTCTATTGGCAACCGTACTGTACTTTACTGTGAGGTAATGTACAGACGAAATTTGCGAAGGAAAGCAACTGATCCGAGAATGTATTTTGATACCAATTCTCATGAGGATTCTTCCTTCTCGAAAGCGGGTTGTGAAGTTTTGATTATAATATTCTCCGTTCTGAATCACGTGCATGCAACTCCAGCAACCAAGCCATCGTCGTTGCCATTTTCCAACTTCACTCAACCAACCTATCACACCCGTTGCACTTTCCGTTAATGGACGACATGCTATCTTCGTACGCCTCCAATGGTGGAGAACCTATGGGGTCACTAGATGACGACAGGAGTCTATGCAACTTAGGAGGAGATTTGGTTATACAAAGTGTGAATTTGAACATGAACATGAAGCCGCCAGCCAGGAGTTCGCCCGGGGGCTCGAATCAATATTCCCAGTCCCGCTTCATCCTACGTCTCTGAATCGAAGCGAAACGTCTGGCAGATCTGCCGACAAGTATCAAGAGCAGTGCCTTCCCATTACTTTGAAATTATACCGGATGTACCAAAATGGAGGGAAGGGCGAGTTCCCTCGAATCGAGGTGCAAATGAAGGAATCGTAGGGAAAGCACGATCGATTCCGATTTCCCACTTCCATTTATCACCGGTCACCTACCGAATCCCACTGTCCTCCTCTTCTTACCTTCCTTCGAATCGAGAAATTGCTCTTTTTGCACCGATTGTGATTATTTCCTAGCTTGTCGATCTTGCAATTACTTGCGAAAAGCCCCATGAACTACTCTCACTACAAACGATGTTCCAGGTTCCATTCTACAAAGCTTTGTCCACGAGTATGTACCTTTTTCGGTGCGCATTTTCTATTTCATGTCAGACCGGTCTACAAAGGAGCTACCATGTCAGTTCGAAAGTCCCGCCGGTCACTGACAGTCCTCCGGTTGCCTTTCGAGTCGAGTCCCAGACCTACCGTCCAGTCTTCGGTATCTACAGCTTGAATGTTCTCAGTAATCGAGGTCCCGGATTGGTCACCAGATGTCGCGGCAGAGGTTCCCATCGGATTTGAACATCTGCCTAGCAGTAGGGAGCTCTATATTAGGAGATCTGGAAAGACACAAAACATCTCAAAGCGGCTGTCACAACAACGGTAATAATGCTCGTTGTCTCGAAACGAGTTAGAAAGGCGCGACGCACCGCAGGTCATTGCAACGAGGTCTCTAAAAGGCCTGAAATCGACACCGGAAGACATTTCTTTGGACTTTCAAGTCTACCTTGGACTCTGCGGGATGCATGGATTCGAAGCCACTAGCTGGATACAATTTATCCTTTTGCGGTTTCACTGCCGCGAGGACCAAGGAGTATACAGTTTCTTCGATGGCTATGGATCTACGCCGATCATCGATGACAGGTACATGTGCATTCGAAAAGGGCAAGGAGAAACATAATGTACACACACAGCCAGCTTCCACGGTAGACCCAAAGAGGCCGCGCATCCAACAAATCTCGACTACACTCGCTTCGGACCAATCTTATTCCATCTTTGTCAGCCTTCCTCATCGTCTCCTTCGTAGATCTCCTCCGTGATTTCAGCCTTGTCCGAAATATGCTCTAAAACACCTGCCAAAATCTCCCTTTGTGCAGTAGCTGGGTGAATTGGGTCGACGGCGCCTTGCCATTCATAAGGGGCGTCAAGGTGATGTGCTCCATTCAAATTATAACCATCCTTATTGAAACCGTTGTCATCGAATCTATCTATATCATAACCTTCAACCATTTCCTCTTCGATGATGCCTGATGTTGGGTAGGTGTCGAAATCAAAATCGATCCAGCTCTCCACGGGCTCCATCTGGCCATCTTCCTAAATCCTGTCTATATCAGACGTACTCATCGAACAACAATCGTGCGTATGAAGGGGCTGAACCGGAGGATGGAACCGTGGCCGGACGATGCTTATAAGCATATCTCGTTCTGTGAGAGGCCACTCAATGCCTGACTTCATGAAGATTTCTAGACAAACTCTTAAATACGCAGGAGACATCATTCCAGCCCTAATGTATGCTTCCAAGTTCTCTCTGGTAAGGTCTTTCATGAAGGAGACAAACTCAGGAGACCGCGTCGCGGGAAGGACGTTGACGTTGCGAAACTCAGGTAACCTCCAGGCTTCATGTGGGGTGTGAAATGCGCGAAGTGTTCCCCAAATACGGAAAGTATCGAGTTGCAAAGATGACCTTAGACCAGTCAACAGCCCTTGGAAGCTGCCTTGCCAGAGAGCAATTCTGAACATCTCCAAAGAACGCAGAGTCTTACCGTGCCGACGAAGAAATTGCGTCAGGCCATTCTCACAGAGCATCAGTCCATCCATCCTCAAAGACCTAAGCTCTGCCCAATGATGCTCTCCAAATAATTTCCATAGAGGAATGTATCATTGTATAGGGTCGGGACATTCTTCCCACTTCGAATACACCTTGTAGCCAGCATCAGGCGGATCGAAGCCGAATCGTAAGTCTCTCAGTCTAGGAGCTGCCCGAAGGACTTCCCCTAGGTTTTTCCAGAACTTCATGTGCGGAGTAGTAGTTGCCTCGAAGGTCAGATGGAGCGTGCGGAGCTCAGCAAATACAGATGGAAGGAACTCGATATCGAAGTTGCATCCCGGTACAAAGAAACAGACAGGAAGATTGTCATGAGCGAGGTGCTTCAGTCGAGATTTAGACTGCTCCAAGGCGCGAAGAATCTCCATGAACTCCCGCTGAGTCTTGCAAAAATTAGCCGGATTACTCCCCTGGATCCAAGCATTGAGCAGGAGCTTGTTCTTGAAAGGTGAATTGCGATACATCATGTCGATGCGTTCCAGGTTATCAAGCTTCGAGAATGCTGCTCCCATACGTCCTTGGATGGTCGGATTGGTGGAATTGAAAATATCAACAATCCAAGAAGCATACTGGCGACATGCATCAACTTTCGCTTCTGCGAGCGTTTCCGGGGAGTACTCAGATTTCTGGGGGAGATCTGGTGACTGAAGAAAGTTATATTCTTGCATATAGGAAGAAGACAGGCGATCGACCATCTCGAGGATTCGCATAGTCCCAAGTTCGAGCCGGAGGCTATGAATAACCGCAGAATTCTTCAAAACGCGACCAAACCTGTCGAGATCATTTCTATCCGGTCTAAATACAAATGGCCGAAACAGCATTCTGAATCCGAGTTCGACCCAGCGTCGCCATGCCAAACGCATATTTTTGATGTCAACTTGTTCCAGAGACAGGAAGATCTTCTCCCACAATTCATTTGGCAGTTTGGGAGGACTGTGCTTCGATCTTCCGTTCGAATGGGGTTCAACTAATTTGTCCAGTGTCAGCAGGTATCGGCAAGCTCATAAGGCCTAGTTTAGAGAATCGACCGTCAAGTGAGGGTTGCTTACCTTCTGAAGTGATGCTAGCTATGGCAGCTGACATCTCTTGGAAGGGCTTCTCCATTTATTGCGAGATTGGTTGTTGAGAGGAGGGTGAGGGTTATTTGTCGGCAAGCTGATGTCGAATTCGTGGAAGGTCAAAGTTACTGATTGAAGTTGATGATCGAAGTTTTGGCAAACGAAGTATGCAGCAAGCGAGGTTTCTGCCCAGACCACCACAGCAATTCACATTTCCGAATTCCCAGAAATCCAATTCACCATCAAGATGTACGAGGGGGTAGAGATCAGTCCACCTCAGGTGATATTAATAAGCATCCAACGGAGCCAAGAATAAATAACTCCAAGTGCAATTGGTACCATTTATTGAAGACATACATCATGTCGCGAGACAAAGCACCTTCGGATGTGAACATGGGAGATCTCATACCCCAATGTAAGGAAAATACTACCCGACACTTGCGTACGGCGTACAGAACTGATCCTGGGCATAGTAGCAACGATGGCTTTGAACAATGATATCACCCAGCCAGCAACCACAATGATCTTGAAACACCAGCCGCCAAAGCTCCCCAACGAGCTGTGGGATAAAGCCTTTCAAAACCTAGCGTCCGCAGATATCAAAGCCGTTCGCCTCACCTGGAAAGCTTGGAAAGACCTTGGAGCCAGATACCTGTTCCAGCATTTTGTGTTTCGACGAGACAGAGACGACTTCGCTAGATTCGAGCGCGTGATGAGTGACCCGGCACTTTCTGCTGGTGTGACGCGACTCATTTTTGAGACTGGCGCCCTAAATGTCATATATTTTCTGATCGAGCTTACAAGATCTTATACGATAGATTACAACCAGGCTCTACAACCTGGATTTGAACCTTCTGAAAATTGTCCCGATTTCGAGGAGCTTGAGATGGAAACCGACGCTGCCATAATCGAATACGCGGAGTGGAACAACAAGTCTTTCGACGCGAGACAGAACTATCGAGATCTCGAGAAACTCACGTCGACGCTGCAAAAATTTCATATGCTTGAGCGTGTTGACATCACACGCAAGTCAGTTGGCTTCAAATCAAAGTTGCTTTTTGCTGCCTGGCTCAAAGGCTGCGGCAATGACGGTTTTAAGAGAGCTACCGACGAACTGACAACACTACTCGAGGCACTTGACGCTACTAAAGCCCAGCTCAAGCATTTTACCCACGACAATTGCCGGTGACGTTCTTCGCTCAACACACAAAAACCCTCGAGCAGTTGGCAAAACCTTTCCAGTATCTGCAAACGTTGCACATCACTTTTGATGCAACCGAATGCCCTGTTGTAGGATTCTGGAAAGGCGTGGGAGATTTTCTTACGTCGATTCCGAGACTGCAAGACTTGCGTATGGGTTTCATTGTTCCTGATACCGGCGTCATAGAGCCCACCAATTGGAAGCGATCCGAAACTGTCCATTCATGGTATCTACCATTGTGGAAGTTGGTCGGAGACTACGTTTGGAAAGACCTCAAAGTCCTTCGGTTGGATGGCCTTGTCCTTTGCGAGCAAGGTTTGAAGCAGCTCGTGGAGAAGCACCCTATATTGGAAACCTTGGAGCTTCATAATATTGGCTTGTGGGCCGGAACCTTCAAGGGACTCTTGTCTGGCCTTAGAGAAATGAATTTTCTGAAGAAATTCATTGCTTCAGGACACCTTAGAGCTTTCCATACTCAGTACGAAGCTTGGAACTTCCAGAGGCATTGACCCGTATTCTCAAATATGGTGTGATGATTTCTGCAGGCTGTCGGCGACGAACCCCGGCAACTATTACGAATCAGACATCAGACTCGATGACTGGTACGACGACGCCGAAAGTTTAGAGGAAGAATATTACGATGGCGAAGATGACTCTGAGGAATGTCGGTATTGCGAAATAGCAAAAAGACTCGACGCCTTTGTAACCAAGGGCGGACCTTGGCCAATGCGTCGTCGCCACTTCGGTTCTAGATCCGTTGAGCTTTCAAATAGATTGGACCATCATAGCGATGCCTGCCAAGAGTTTTGCGGTGTTGACGTGGACGATATCGACCACCAGTGGAGTGAGCATGTTCAGGACATTCTAGTCAACTAGGAAGTCTTTTCCACCGTGCGCAGTGCCGAAGCAGAAACCGAATTTGAGGAGTTATACTCTCATGGATACGATATGCACGGTTTTGATAGGGACGGATATAGTGAAGAAGGAATGCATTATTTATATGCTCCAGTCGAGAATCCAGCTGCTCCGGAAGGAGCAATCAGTCGTGTTCAAGCCTATCGGCAGATACTTGAATCCATCCTCAGCCTCATCACACGAGACACTGAGAAGCGCGCTCAATGATCAATTGGGAATAACAATTGTTCTCATAGCGGTCAGTTCAATGCGTTAGTCTGAGATTTGGGTGGTTTATGGAGTTGTCACAAAAGTATACGATGAAGCATGCCTTCAGGCACAGCAGATGAGGGTAGAGGAAAAGAAAAGTAGCTTCATTTATTGAGAATTGATATTGTGAATATCGAATCGAGAGTTTCTATTTCTTCATCTTCGCAACGTGGCAGACTCTGCGAATCAGGCACAACGGAATTTGGTAATGCCCCCATAGGACCGTATCAGTCAGTCTCCTTTGCTCGCACGTATCATTGCCACAAAAATTAGCACTTTCGCTGTAATGTTTAAGAAATAAAGTGAATTGAGATTGTCATTTGCAACTTGATACAGCATTGAATCATTGAATGCAGATTTAAATGGGCCTCCTACATATTTCAGAAGCGCAGCAGTCTTGAAAAATGAGCAAGCATCAAAAAAAAAAACGATCGACAACAAGCAACAATGAGGCTCCTCCGCAGAACCACTCGATCAGCAGTGAGCCCATTCTTGATACTTCTCCTCATCACCATTCCAGTGATCTCGAGCTCGGCAAAGCCCGGAAACACTACCACAACATCGATGGAGCCCATCGGTACGGCCAGCAGCTCGACAGCGAGTGGCCCACCCGCGAGTAACTCGACGACAAACGTATCACCACCGAACAGTTCGACGGCAAGGAATTCTTCAACGATCAAGCCTGCGAAAAAAATCCTGACCGAAGTTTTGATAACGATGAAGGAAATAAAAACGAACTCATGGAATAACCAAACATGGTTTGTGGAGTATGTGCAGCTGCATGAGAATGAGGTAGCGATGTCGATCTTGGTTGGAGCTGTCTGTGTACTGATTTGGCTCTGTTGGCTTGTAAGGGAGACTCCGGTGGTAAAGAAGAAGATGATAACAGTGGTGGTAAAAGTGGCGACAGGGGAGGAGGAAACAGAGCGGGAAGATGAATTGGTGTTTGTGAAAGTCGATGAGGATGAGGATTTGGATAAGCCTTCGATGCGGCTTTTGGGGGAGCTTGATGAGAGTTTGAGGAGGGCAGTGGAGGCAGAGACAGAGGAAGAGGAAGAGAATTGAGAATATTGGTGTTGTTTATTGTTGGACGGAGACATGGAGGATTAATTAAAGGAGGTGCTTGGCCACATATTGCTCTTCATCGTTCCGTCCCATACACTTTTCCAGGTCGACGATCTTAAATACTCCAAACCTTACTTCTTGACATGGATCTGGTAACTTCAAGTCCAGAGAGGTCTCTGGCTAACGTCTCTAGGCAAAGAAAATGGAAAATGTGCCAATTGAGGTTGGACCAATTTCGGAATCCGGAACCGGCAAACGGACCCCGCATTTCAAGAGCAAAAGCTCAGGTCTTGCATATTTGCATCGTTGTGGCGCATCGAAGGGGTCATATGAAAGAAGATTTGAAGGAAAACCTTTACATCTGCCTCGCACGAATTCTGTCTTTTGGAATGGTGTTTTCGTGATCGGCGCTTGCCAAAAATGGGGGCATTATCCCGTCGTCCCCGCCGAGGGGAAAGTGGGGCAAGCACGCTACACATGAACCTAAACACCTGCCTACGTACAACCTCAAAAAGGAAAAACTTCAAAACGCTCTTGCCTCAGCTCAAACATCTTTATGGGCACCAAGACTTACGATTGAAGGGTCTCCTGCTTCAAACTCCCAGGATCTATAATCACCAGCACCAGAAGAAAGTCAACTCATCCAAAGCCTAGAAGGGTAGTGAGCAACGCACGTGAGATTCACAGCCATGGATGTCGCCGGCAATGGGAGCGGGCCTCTAGGCGCTTTAAGGCTTTCGAATAGCGTACTATCTTTCTCATTTGAGAGTCCTGCTGCTATCTGGAGCCTTGCCGCCATCATCGTGTCCCTGTTTTCATATTTCCTCATCTCCGGAACCAAAGTCCAGGCCTCATCTAGCAAAGTCGAACGAGCCAAGGCCATGAGCCAAGCCTTCAAATCCATCGAAAGTGGCAGGTTATCACCGGGACAAGCAACTGTCAGAAAGGTGAGTGAATATGAGCACCATAGGGAGTTATTTCTATATTGACATCCACTTCAGGAAAGCGCAGGATCAAAGGCAATGAAGATCAGCCAAGTGAGTGGGTCAAACAGCTCTCATCGGATGCCCTAACTATATCACAGCTCATGATACATCCCGTCAAATCTTTAAGAGGATGTCATGTTTCTCAGGCCGTGTTGACGAGGGAAGGATTCTATCTGGATCGAAGATTTGTGCTCATGAAAGATGACGAAGATAAGCCCGGCAAACTACGGCACATGCAAATCTCCAAATTCAACAACATGAGCCTTTTTCATACCGCGATCAAAGGCGACAAACTCATTGTCAGCTATCGAGCCCCAGGAACCAACGAACCAGCAGGCGAGACCCTTGAAGTCCCCATCGAACCTCAAAACTTAGAGGAGTTGGAGAAGCTCCCTGTTGATATGTATCAGAGCCGGAGCGTGTCTTACCATATGGGTGAGGAATGCAGCAAGTGGTTCTCTGAGAGGTTTGGCTTCAGAGTAATTCTCGCATTTTGGGGAGGTAATCCGCGTCCAGTTCTCGGCAATCTGCCTGGCAAGCCAGCAAATAAAGGGAAGCAGGAGCGGAGTTTCATCTCCAAGACATTGAGCCAGCTTCCCCTGGTTGGAAATTTGGTAGGGGATGATGAACATGGGGTCATTGCCTTCAATGATGTTGCACCATACCTTGTCTTGAGCAAGAAATCAGTTGAGAATGTGTCCGATCGGTTACCAGAAGGCATGGAAATGGACTACACGAAGTTCAGAGGCAACATCCTTGTTGAAGGAGCAGATAAAGCCTTTGAGGAAGACTTTTGGGGCGAGTTGACGTTCGGCAAGGATTCCAAGATCATTCTAACGGCAAATTGTGGACGCTGCAATAGTTTGAACGTCGACTACAATACTGGCGAGCAGGGGAAAGGTATAGACGGAGAGGTTCTGAAGATCCTGCAGAAGGATCGACGAGTTGATCCTGGCGTGAAGTTTAACGCGATATTTGGAAGATATGGGTTTGTCACTAGGGCCTCGGAAGGCAAGATATTGAGTATTGGTGATGAGGTCTTCGTTTCGAAGAAGAATGATAAGAGAACTCTCTTCTGTAAGATGTATCAGAGCCATTCCGTTACTCATGACTGACGTTTTATAGACTGGCCTGGTATTGGCACCCCACGCGAAGTCGGTTTCTAGCTGCACTCCTAGCATCTCTCGAAATCAATGGCAGCTAGGAATCAACTCGAAGAATGAGAAAAAGAGGAAATGAGGTTTCTGCTTAGCAACAAGACTTTATTGTACGATCACGAAGGTCGGAATGAAATTGACGCCAAGAGCTGTGTGACACCCTGTCCTTCTGTCGAGCCGTTTTGCATTTTGAAACGTAAATATCTCTGCATCTCTACCTCTATGAGATTTTCAGTCTTCTACTCTGTCATCAGTTCTCTATCATGTCCTTCCTTTTCTCTCCTTCTCGCCCTGGAGTGTAGATGTGCTTACCCACGTGATGGCGGGGTAGCGCTTCCGCTTTTGACCCCTCAGTGCGGGCGACTTCCGCTGAACATTTCCTCACTCCTACCGTCCTTATATCTCAAGTTGGGCTTCTGACATTATTTCCATACGTTGAAAAAGGTTGTGTAAGTAAATCTCGTAATTTGTGCGGTGCTGTAATGGCGAGTTGCTGTTGCTTTCCGCGGTCTTCATCCGCCGGCCCAGTGCCTGTCCCTGGAGGTCTGAAGTACACTACGACCTATTAAATAGATACCCGATGGTCTCGGAGCCGGGGTTATCAAAATGAATATATGTCCTCCCAGATTTTCGGAATGTCATCAAGCAAAGGTCTTATTTTCTGAATCAACCCCAATGTCATCCCCAAAACTCCACCTCCACACTTACGTCCCTTCCTCCTACTCAGCCCGCGTCCGAACCGCCCGCCGCACACCTCAAAAACATCACCCTGGAATACACCTACATCCACCTCCCCAAACAGCAACATAGCGACGCCTCCTATATACAAATGAACCGCTCAGCCACCCACAACCCCCATAATCACCGAAACAAACAGAAACGAAATCTTCATCCGACAACCCATAGCCATTGTTGAATTCCTCGAAGAATACTCTGATATTCCCAAATAAAACATCTCCTCTCCCTCCATGCAGCAGTATCTTTAATCGAGCACGAGTCGGCGGGTTGGTTAATGTCGGATCGAACGACATCCAACCTACACATGCTGAAACGCGTAAAAGGACCCAGAGGACCCAGAGGCGATGAACTGCGTTCAAAATCATTGCCTGAGACAACCTACCTAGGTTAAAGTCGTAATATATAACGCGCTAAGTTCAATTCCTTGAGGTACCGCAAAGTAGACGTCGGGTGCTCATAATAGCCACATCCGGTAACTGTAAGACTGAGCTAACCCAGCGAGGAGGGGCACTATAAAAGAATTAGAATTTCCTGATGAAAAGTCCCGCTTACAATCACATGGATGGATGGCATGAGATGTAAGCTGATGACTGGGGCAAATCTGACTGGAGTGGGCCGCAATATATTACATTTCAACTTGTTGCCGTCACGAGGCCTTTCAAAACTCACTGTCAGTTTGTGGCGCTCGCTAAGTTCAGGGGCAGGGGCTACCCCCTGAAATGGCGTTCTGTTCGCTAATCTTAGGGCTTCCCCGGCGAAACTTCCAGCGCCCGCTAATCGCTGTATTTTCGAATCTACAGGGTTCACTCGGGCCGTGGATCGGAGGCTTTTTGATAGCTATCACCAACTCACAGCTTGGCTGTGAGAACTAAAATCTAGAAACTTTCGCTGTCATAAGCGGCGTCTCGAAATAAGGAATAAGTCAACACATGTCCAGAACAGATTATTTGCTCGGTGAATGCCATGTTTTTGGCAAAGAAAGTGATGACTTAATTGTACATGGACGTGACGATTGACATGTGAAAGATGTAGATAGATCCGGCTTGGGGTGCCATTGCCCCAAGCTCGGGTCGCTTGGGTCCCCTGAACGCTGATCTCAGAAAACTAACCTACAGATCCAACATCTCAAGAACCATCATCTGACTCGACAAATTGCAACCCAACTCACATCGCGAATCGTATGTTAGCCCTAACATGTGGCAATGACATAGTGTGAGGCTCGGTGATATATTCGGGGTCTCTTGCGGCGCTCCCCAGATTCCACCGAGGCCGTCACGCGCCACCAAAAGGGCCAAAACTTTAATTCACTTATTCTCGGTCAATTACCCGGCCTTGACAGCATTCAAAGGTGTTGCTGGAACGTGGGTTTAAGTACTCAATAACTCCACGGGGCGCGTGAGCTAATGTACACCCCTCAATTTTTACCCCGCTTCCCCAATGGACTGGATCTTCGTGTTGCGGAGCAGCCAATGGCGAGCTGTGTTTTCGCAAAATAATCGGTCCGTTGCGAACTGCATACGACGGTGCCAGGGACAACTTTTCTGTCAGCTTGACATGGAAATTCTAGGTCCAGGTGGATACCGGTGGCAATAGTTATATATGCTTGGGAGAAGCAGGTGACGATGACTTCAATTGTTCATCTGATATTGTGTCTCATTTTTTGCACCATGTATTTCTCTCCATCCATTGTGGGACTAGTTCCTCTTTTATGTACTCGAGTAATTGCTGCACCGAGTCCTCACCTCGATGCTCGATCACCACTAGATGACTTCGTCTCTAAAGAAAGCGCCATCTCATTGCAAGGTGCTCTGAATAATATTGGACCCGATGGCTCCTTAGTTCAAGGAGCAAAGGCGGGCTTTGTGGTGGCAAGTCCATCTAAAGCTGATCCAGATTGTAAGCCATCCAATCTTTCCACAGCAATTGAGCCTTAGACTGATTTCACAGATTTTTTCACATGGACTCGAGACTCCGCATTGACGCTGAAGATGCTCGTCGACGAGTTCATCTTTGGCAATACCAAATTGCAATCATACATCGAGGACTATGTTCATGCCCAGGCTGTACTCCAGACCATTTCAAATCCATCCGGTACATTTTTTCCTGCTGGGCTTGGATTGGGAGAACCCAAATACCAAGTCGATGGTACGAGATTCAACGGTGCTTGGGGAAGACCTCAACGAGATGGCCCCGCGCTCAGAGCAATTGCCTTGATCACTTACAGCAACTGGTTGATCAAGAACGGCCAATCAAGCAAGGCGAAGGCCATCATCTGGCCAATAATCTCAAATGATTTGAGCTATGTTGGCCAATACTGGAATCAAACTGGGTTCGACCTTTGGGAAGAAGTCCAAGGGTCTAGCTTCTTCACGATCCAGAATCAGCACAGAGCTCTTGTTGAAGGAACTCAGCTTGCGAAGGATTTGAGAGTCACGTGTACGGGATGTGATCAAGCTCCTCAAGTTCTCTGTTTCCTCCAGAGCTTCTGGAATGGCAATTACACTGTTTCTAACATCAACGTCAACAATGGCCGTACTGGGCTGGATGGTAACTCCATTTTGGGACCAATTGCAGTCTTCGATATCGATGCGTACTGTGACAGCCCGACCTTGCAGCCATGTCACAGCAAGTCGTTGGCGAACTTCAAGGTTTTGATGGACACTTTCAGACAAGCCTATAGCATCAACCATGGAATTCCTGTGGGCTCGGGAGTTGCTGTTGGTAGATATACGGAAGATGTGTACATGGGAGGCAATCCTTGGTAGGCTTTCCTTCCTCTCATTTGAAACTTACGCTGAGACTTCCAGGTATTTGATCACCACCGCAGCAGCTGAATTCTTGTATGATGCTGTTGCCCAATGGAAGGCTCGCCACAACCTCTATGTCGACAGTACTTCTCTCGCATTCTTCAAAGACCTTTACCCCGCCGTTGAAGTACGAAAGTACAATAGCGGCAACGAAAATAGCCCCTTCGCACAAATCATGAATGCCGTAACCGCTTACGCCGATTCCTTCGTGGCAATCGCCCAAAAGTATACCCCAAGCGACGGAGCACTTGCAGAGCAATTCAACCGCGACACAGGTGTTCCCCTTTCAGCTGTCGATCTCACCTGGTCATACGCTGCCTTCGTCACCATGTCCCAGCGCCGATCAGGGAAATATCCTACCAGCTGGGGTTCACGAAACGCAGCTGCACCACCTGCAACTTGTTCCGCATCATCCACCAAAGGTGTCTATGTTCCTGCAACTGCAGCCGGCGCACCAAACGTCACTTCATCCTGCCAAGTCGAAGTGGTCTTCAACGTCAATGCCACAACTTATTTCGGAGAGAACCTTTACGTGATCGGAAACACTGACGACACCGGCGCATGGAATATCAATAACGCCCTTCCTATGGGTGCCGGAGGATACACCTCTTCTCGGCCGCTGTGGAGTGTGACTGCGTATCTGAATGCTGGTGAGACGCTCAGTTATAAGTATGTCAGGCAGGAAAACTGCAACCAGCCGTATTTGTATGAGACTCAGAATCGTACTTTGACGGTGCCGGCTTGTGGAAGTGATGCGATTACGCAGGAGGATGCTTGGACTGGGCCAGTGGGGACCTCTGGTAATTGCTGAGAGATGCGGGGAAGGGATAATGAGTTACGAAATGATGAGATAATTTGGTAATTAGAAGATAATGTATTAAAACATTTCATTCAAAGTCACAGCTGAAATCAAAGCGGTGCACTTTCTGATAGATATATAAGTATGGATAGTTTTCTCAGATAATGAGGACCGTCATCTTCCTGCGATTCTGCTAAGGAAAGTCTCGCAACATTCACCGGCGTGGGCAAAAAGAAGTGTCCACCACTTTTCCTTCTTCAATGGATTTCCAGAGATCCATTAACTCCTGGAAATCCCGAAGAGGCACCGAAATTGAAACCAAAACCAGTATCAAATGCCAAAAAGGTAGGCTTCACGAGTGAAATTTAATCCTTGGGCTGATGAAATAGCTAATGATAACACACGCAACTACAACGTATTGCGGCTACCATCCACCCCTATCTCGCTGAAGCTTCACATATATTTTCCTTATTTGAATATATGCCTCTATCAAGTATGTTCACCGAAGGTCTGCCGACACACCAATAATATACAACATCCGACTTCGGCAAATCTGAGGAATTCATCTCATCTTTGACGAAGTTCCTGCTCTCGCCGTCACATTCACCGCTCGCACGCCCACCAAAGAATTTTCGCCGAGATTCGGCGCCCACAATAAAAATTTCTTTCAAATTCAAAATTCTACTTCCTCCATATCCATCGCCATCTCCATCTCCAAATCCCAACACCGCATTCTCTCCTTCACCGAACTACACAATCAATACGATACCCGCGCTCGAGGCCGCCCCAGATGGCATAAATCTGCGGCGGCCTCATTTTTACAGATCATCTCACCGGCGGGAATTATTTGCCGTTCGATCCAGCGAAAAAACCCTCCGCTGAACTCTCCCTATCACTCCCACAACCTCCTCCGCCGTCTATGATATCTAAATGATAAGCAAAGAGCGTTGCCTCGGCCCAGATTTCATTTTGATTATTTCCCTTCCCACACTTTCTCCATCCTCCTGTCTTATCAGCAGGCAACTCTTCCCTCCTCGCGCCGTCTCGGTGGACTTCCCTCACTACTGAGAAAGTGCTTCGCCAGATTTCAACACTTCTCGATACCTCGACACTTCTTCATGCATTCTCACATCTATGATCGTTGAATAATAAGCAAAGAGCGTTGTCTCGCCCCAGGATTCATTTGCATCTCGACCCTTCGATCTCCTTCGCCAAACTTCAATCTGCCATCAACGCTTCCCTCTTCGCATCTCCTCGAGGTATCTTTCTCGCTACAAAAACTGGAAATGACCTCCTGCGCCTCTCAACTTCTGCGTTTTCAAAACGAGTTTTCCGCTACGCATCGACATCCTCTTTCACGGTACATCTCTGCAGAACGTCGAGTGAATGGGCTATGGAATTCCCCTCTCTGAGCGCTCAAGACTGTCGGTGAATTACAAGCACAATCCCTCACTCACACAGACTCTCGACGGAGTGAATCTACCAGGTAAGCCTCATTTTGAACTTCCAACTCCGTTTTGTTACTAACGGACTAAGAAGAGTTCGATATTAAGCCAACACGAGAAGCCATCTCTCTTCTGCTGAACCTGTTTTTCTGCCGAGACTTGACTGCATCCCGGCCAAACCGTCTTCCGCTTCATTTCGATAATCGTTCTCCGGTGGATTTCGTGTCACTTGGTCAAATGTGATTGAAGAAAAACAGCCAACAGCAACGTAAGTGCAAGTTCCAATCCACACTTCAGACGCACTGAAGTAACATGTGAACCTTTCAGGTGAATTTGGTCAACGTCTAACTTTGCCATCACCACGAAAACCCAAAACGACTCTGGCGACTTTCGTAAACTCAGCCTGGATATTCGCTGGACGACCAGTCAATCTGCCCCTCTGTCCTGACTACTCTATCCTTTGAAATTCTATTGCACGAATCCTCGTTCGCAAAGCAGCACAAGTACAAGCTTACAACGGCCAAGTCCTGATTGTTCGATCTTACAGAATCCTCACATCAATCTCCTTCTCGCTACTGGAATTTTGCAAACACCTCCATCACTTTCTCTGGACTCAGCTAAGAGACTCGCGGACGTCGTTCAGCATGAGATACGATGCCTTTGCCAAGCACCAACGATGGCGCCAGCGACTCACAAGTAAAAACACTGGCCAAGGTATCCGATATCTTTACCGAGCAAGAACACCGACGAATGTCATCTGAGATCGCATCCTCACGGTTCATTCAGAGATTCCGAAGCCATGAACGAACTCCCACGTCACCCATACCTCTGCATCTTCTGCCTCTTCTCTTCACCGAGCGTAAGGATGCACGTCCTTTCCAGTCACCCTGGATATGCGCTTAGCAATCGGTTCTCAACGAGCTAGATGGACTGAAACACAATACCGTTGCTCCGAAAACGTCTCGAATCACTCCAAATGGTCCACAACGAAATCTCCGAATGGCAATAGCAGTTTAAGACAACTTTAGTCTCCTTTCACCAACCATTCCATTGAATCCTTTCCCGCGAATGCCAACACTGCAGCCTCAGTTCCAAATCCCTCAAGACGGTCTACTGGGATTGGCGGTAAAGACCCATGGTCACCTAGGAAGATTCGACATGAGACAGCTGAGCAACAGCATGGTCCAGTAATCGAACCCAGTCCACCAAAGTCTACTTCTCTCACCGATGTCAGCATGAATACCCACTTTCATCGACCTCTCTCTCACCCTCAGTTGCTGACTTCAACTACTTCGCTGTCGACCTCCTTCTCAATGTCTCACGACCACTGGAACAACCAAAGACCTCAGAGCAGCAAACACAGCAGCAACAAGATCTGATCAATCCCTCGCTCCATTTCTCAAGGATCGCTGGACGTGCTTGCAAGTACTTGTTTCGTAATTATCGTCGTCGCCGAAGAGGAGCCTTTTTCTGGGATGTCGCTGGCTACGCCTTGTGCTTCTTATCAGAATGCGGAGTTTGGGCCTGTACTGTGGCGAGACTTGGGCGTTTGCGGGGGGGCGATGGCTGCGGCGGATTAACAATTTCCTTCTCTTTCAAAACTTGTAGATAGTTCTCCGTGCCAATTAAATTGGAACCCCAATCATTTTGAACCTGCAATACTCTCCCTGTCGTGATAACTCCTGCCTTTGTGAATTAGGTGTGACATCGTCAGTGAGCGTTTCTGCGACTTCCGGGAGGTTAAGGCTTTCGAAGTCGATGATTGGGACCTTGACTAGCCCAGGAAATTCTTTTGTTTTACAGTCGTTCGAATTGAGATACACTTTAGGAAGCGGTTATTTGCACGATATCCTTACCTAGGTGGATGGTTACACAAGGAGAATCTCAGACAAGATGCCGCGCCAAAGCTTCACGGATCAGGAATCCACACTTCAGACTCTTATGGAACCATCAGAGATTGATAGACAGGCTCTCGAGGCCAGACGCGGAGAGATGTCAGACCATGATTGTTACACAAGAACCAGCTGAATCGCAACAGAGAAATCTGCTGGGATAGTGGCCTTGAAACAAGGGGCTCGGCTGCGAGAAACAAACTGGCGTTTCTTTAGCCGTTGAGCTAAATATTCAAAATAATGATCGCTAGCTGTCGAGTTTGGCTCAGGTCGAGAGCACCAAATCGACTCCCTCACCTGCTATGTAACCATCGTGGAAGGTAACACGAGCTACTGTTATACCTCGCGAGGTTCTCCCGAAAGCACTCCACTCCGAATATCTCTTCGATTTGTGAACGAACGAATCTCGGTCTTGTGGAATATTAGACTGTAGAAAACACCAATGTTTAATAAATGTTCCTCAGCTGTATGTTCCATGAGAAAATCCTGGATTGAACTAGCCTCCCGGGTACATGTACAGATGAAGAAAAGCCGCGCTCACCCTCAATGTTACATAAGAGAACATCGAGAAGCAACTAAGATCGAGATCACTCCCTAGAATAATAAATTTTGTATGCGACGTAGTTTGCGTCTTATGTAACAAAGGAGAACGAGGCTATTCAAGTCGGAATTGAAAATGTAGCACCCAGTAAGCCCCAATTTCCTTCGCGAGATACGGCGAACCAGAAATACAGACATGGCTGGCATCAAACGGTCCCAGTAATAAACCAGCCTCAGCCGAACTCATCCCGAGAAGTAAACTCAACCCCTGAGTTTGATCAACGAAATGCAGATCTTGTGATTCACCAAAAGATAATGACTGGTGTTTATAGAAAGAAATTCGAACGCAGGACGCAGAACGGCGGTACGAAAGGAAAGATTAGCATTTAGCGTCTCGCTTAGGGGCCGGACGGTTCAAATCTAGCCAAAAAAAATTTGAAACTGCAAAATTATGAGTGGAAATAAAAATTTGATGCCATAACCACGAACAAGAAAAAGCATCATCAAAAAGAATAATTATCTTGAAAAGCTCTCTGCCTGGTTCGAACTGCGAAAGATGTTAGAATTTCGATTTTTTTTTAACAATCATTGGATAACATACCAAGCGACCTGAAGATAATTCGCAATGCTGCAATCTATTGTGCGTTAGAATTAGACGAATAGGATGAGATTAAGGTACTTGCCTTCCGCTCTACCACTGAGCTAAAAGAGCCGGTTTTGTTGGAAAATGTGTTATTTTATTAAATAATACAATTTATTATTTCGCTAAATTTCTCCGAAGACTCACGGATTTCCTAGCCATGTGACTACCTCACTACCAGAATTTTTAACGTAGCAATCAGTTATGTGTTCATGAAAGTCAATCGTAATTTGATATTCTGCGAAGTATAATCAGTGAGGTATAGGTATTTCGAATGTATAATGATCATCCTCGTGACCATAATTGCATCCCAAAAAGAATTTTGATCGTACCTTATCCCGCTTGCTCGAAGGATTGATAAACAATTCATACTGTATTTGAAGTGTTTCAGGAGAAAGTAGCCAACTTCCACTGATGGGTCACAGATCTTGGTGGAAGTGGCACCTAAACGAATTGAAAGCCCAAGCCTTTAGCGAACGCCCCTGAGCTCTTCAGCAAAAGCCCAGCAGCTCCAGCCTTGAGTATCTCCAATGACAAACAGGACACATGGGTAAATCCTGCTATCAAGAATGGAACCATTGCCGAGCCAAATTATTTCGGTGAAAACGAAGGGTGTATGCTCTACTTCCCCATTCCCCATTCCAGGAAGATATCCTGAACCAAAGGCATATCATCCAACACAGAAGAAATACCGTTTCGTTCCTCGGGAGAACGAGTCAGTAGCCTTGCAATATATTTCGCAGATGCAACAGTGTACTGTCATTGGCCCGCAAATTGTGTCACCCGATCAGGCATCCATACCTTATCACACACCAAGACAGAGCCTCGTTTAAGGCTGGATCAAAGTCGACATTCAATCTTCCTTAAGACACATTCTGCTCTGTTCTAAAATCTTATGCCAATTGAAACTCTCTTTATCTGTCAAATTATCATAGAACATGGCCGAAGTCATCGGGGTGGTTGCTAGCGGCATCAGTATTGCTCAGATCACCTTCCAATTTATCGGTTGCGCGCACAAACTCCAGCAACTTCGGGATCTTCCAAATGAATTACAGAGTATTGTTACCGACTTGGAGCTTCTCAGGCGAGTCCTCAGCCCCCTAGTCTCGGCTTTGGAAAGCTCCGACAAAGTCGATGCTTCATCAGAAAACCTATACGCTAGCGTCCTACACTGTAATGAAGTTGCTTCATCGTTGTGCAAACTGGCGACTAAGCTTAATAAAAACTTGAATGGGTCAATAGTCAAACGCTCTCTTGGAATGCTAAATACAGGCCTTCGAAAAGACGAGATTCGCACCATGGAAACGCGGTTAGAAAGCTCAAAAACGTTGCTTTTGCTGGCGATGGCGGCGTATAGCTCCATTAATGACCCGACTTTCACAAGCACACAAGTACTAACTCATATGAAGGAACATGCACCATCAACATTCGCTGCTGGGAGAAGCCTTCAGGACCACATCAGTCAACATTGCGCATATGAATCAGCTACTCGAGAAAGCCAGTCTTGTTGAAAAGCCGCGAACAGAAGACAAAATCCAGGCCTCAGCATCTAAGACTAACGTCCAGAACTATCCCGTCCCTGAGATCAGATCGAGAAAGTATCATAATCGATGGTCTACCCAATGTTACTGTGTCTGCCATCTTTCTTCCGAAGCTAGCCGCGGCGTTTATCCCCTCTTTGCAATAGCCAAACGTTTCAACCCGGAATTGCTTAGGCTTTGTCTTAAAGGCGGCAGTTTGGTCAACCAACAGGACCGCTGGGGGCACTCGGTCCTTCACCTGACAACTCGTTGGCTTCAATACCAACTCCCAATTCCTCGAAATTGTTCTGATGTCGACTCCCTCCAGTCTGATTGCGAATGTGAAACACGAACAGACCAGCTTGCATGTATAAGGTTGCTTCTAGAAAATGGCGCCGACCCAATTCTCGGAGACAATTGTCTATGCGCCTGCTCCCACCGTGGTTGCAACCCTTCAACCGCTATCCTGAAACTTTCTCGATGGGACAGTAGTTTAGGTTTAAAATTTCAGAAAGATGTATGGACCCTCGAATGGTTGTCGCCTGTACATCAATATAAAGGCGATGAGGTTGCCAGGCAATGCCTACTGGATCTAATCCGGTGGATAAAATTTGAAGAGCTGAAGCTGACACACACCTGCCATTGTGAAGACGATGATATAACGTCTTCTATGTTTAGACGGAATCCAGTTGATCCGGATGATATCGATGAGATCAGGGACGAAGAGAAAATCATAATAGGGGAGTTAGAGGAGCACATGCAAACGTACTATGAGTTGATAATTGACGATTTGGAAAATATCTGGATTCAAACTCTCTCACACTATGATCATGCCCAGAAGGCGAGATTCAGAGAAGACAGGTCTGAAAGGCAAAGGGATAAACAGTTGCAGGTTAGTCAGCTTGAACAGTTAGTAATGGTGAGAATGCTAACGCAGTTCTCCCAGCGGAGTTGCAAGCCCCTACGTGATTATCCCAATGGCTACTATATCGACCACAAAAACGACAAATTCGTATCAACGAGCTCTTTCGGCTGGCAACCATCACCAAAATGCTATGATTTAGGTGTTGACAGATATCTCTACTGGATTGACTATTGCTATAGAAACGCCTCAGACCCAAAGCCGAGGATGGATGAATGGTACAACAAAATAAAAAGATTGATTGAAAGATTGGTGCAGTTGGGAAATTTAAATCCTTCTTTGTAGCTCCAAAAAGCTTGCAACGAGATGTTAGAGGCGCGGAGGGCTTGACGTAGAGCAGATAATCCGTAGGGCTAGGAGTTCCGATTGGATGTATTCACGCTAGATAGTAGAGATAAATAGCTCGATCCTCGACGAAGTTGAGCGTAAAAAAGAATAATGAGAATGGGTATTTGGGCAGCCATTCGCGGCATGTATCACGGCATCGATGTTCTTCACAAATTATTCGAAAGCATTGTCCTAAATAAGACAATGATCAATACAAATTGTAATCTCAGGGCGTATTGAGAATTTAAGCTCCATGTAACACACCCAGTGCGAGATTCGAGACAGAGGCCACCCCCACCTGAGTTCAGAGTCGCTTTAGTGGAAGTGGGCTGATTTCCAGGCTTCACATCGCTAAATGTCTGCCCCGCATTACCCCGCACTAGGCCTGTGCGGAGAACCCGAGCCTCTGGGTAGTAGAAGAGCAGATTCAAAATGCATTGACAGAACAAGCAATGCGACTTCGCACGGCAAGTTTTCAGAAAAAAGCTCTTACACATCTACAGAGGTTTTTACAGTTTCCCAGCAACATCAAAACTAAATAAATTCCTACCATCGACTCCCGCCTTAACCCAGCCGTTTCTACCAACGGGCTCTTTAGTCGTGCTCGATAACTGCTGTAGTGTATTTGCGTCCGCCTCATTCGCAATAAATCGATGATCATTTCTCTTGAGTCTTCCAACTATGTGGCCCCGGGAAGGTTGTCCGTTGCGGCCAAATTCAACAGTATAGGTCTAGAGAGTCAGCTAAGCTACTTCTCTATTCAATGGGTCAAATTTACCTCAATAATTGCCTCGCCCACAGCCTGTTCATCAACGTGCAGAACTGGCTCGTCGTCCAAAATTGTAGGCAATGGATTCTCTGCTGGATATGGAGAGTTTCTTGGCTGAGTGGAGAGGCAGACCACATGCTGGTATGTTACGACACCACCATTTGCAAGAACTAAGCCATTACGTGCCTTGCCATTTCTCAATTCGCGTACCATCGCCGTCAGAGCCTGAGAGCGTTAGGTGTAACAAGTAGTCGTTTCATCAATTACTTACATGCATGGAGTAGTTGTTACCTGCCCCTCCAAAGGATGTTAAACCGCCAAGGAGCGTAATGGGCTTGGGCGGGCTTGTTATCGAGAAGCCGAGATGCTGACAGGCCAGCTTGGGAACAATTGGAAAACAACTAAGGGCGTCAGTAAAACTCAAGAGTCGCTCGGGATACATACGAATAAAAGTCGAAGATATCAATCTGGTTCGCACTCAGACCTGAGACTTTCAAACCTGCATCCAGTGATCGAGAAATGGATGGACTGGAGTAGAAATTGGGACGCTCCCAAACTAATGTTCTTGTCAGTCATGTTACCAAAAAGTAAGAATTCCATACAGTTTCCCCTGTCACTAGTTCCGGCACCGCCCAAAGGGTAGATCCATTTGTCTTCAGGAACCCCAAGTTCTCTAGCGTAATCGGTGGAAGTCAGGAGACATGTTCCTGCGAGATTGATGTTGTTGAAGGCATTCATAAGGAGCGGGTCTGTAATATCATTAGCTCTGAGGGCAGGTATCAAGCCCAGGACTTACAGGGGAAGCAGATCATTCGATTTTTCTTCGAGACAGTACTAATAAAATCTTCACTCGCTGTCGGCTGACCATAGTTCCAGGCCAATGGCGTTTTCTCGGCAACTTTTGCGAATTCGGCGTACAGCTTTGCCGACTCCTCGTTATTCTCGACGATGGATTGTCCACGATGAGCTCTAAACCCGTTCTCATACAAAGGATAAACATGAATTGGGAGGCCAATTGAATGTGCAGTACCTATGGCTATTGTTGAACGTCAGCTTTCGTAATTTTGAAGAATTTTCGAAACTCACTTTCCCCCCTTTTGGAAACATCTGAGAGATCGACCGTTGAAGCACTCTCATCTGCTGGAGACCAACCAGGGGGAGGCATCTTTCCCGCTGCTGCACAAGCGATTACTACATAAAAGTTCAATACCCTGTACCCTTATCATGCTGTAACGAATTGGACTCACAGGAAGCCAAAGCTTCGCCACCGGTCACAACTGCAACTTTGCTTTCTTTAAATGATATTCTTCGAGCAGCTTCATCAAAAAGCTTTGCTGGAGAATTTCCCCCATGACCACTTAAAACTTTATAACTGGGACTCACCCCAAGATGCTGGGAGATGAGCCCTGGGAGGTCGGGATAGTTCCAAGTCCAAGTCGCCACGACTGAAACGCTGTCGATTGCGGCTTGTAATTTCTGTGCTTCTGGAACTGATAACCCGGTGTCTTCAATTGCATTCTGGGTTGCCTGGAGCATGAGTTTCATAGGCTCAATGGCATCCTCAACCTTTTGAGATCTGTTCTTGATATCTCCGACCCCAACAACTATCGGCGTCGCTCTTCTGGCAGCCATATTTCATGGAATATATTCATACAAAATCAAATCAAATGCAAGTATACATGTCAGAATTTCAGACAATTGAAACACTAATGAAAACCGATAAAAAAAAATCGAACAAAATAGGGCAACAACACCGCATGCAAGAGAAAAGTCAGTTATTCAAGGTTTCCCCACTCCCGGCTAGCGGATCGCCACACTCCACTCGAGCCTCGGTTTCACAGATTTTCGATCAAAAATGGATATCCGACGGGAATAACACAGTACGAAAATTCATAGAGACGAAAAATATCGTGTATAAACGTAACGAGCAGGTGGCATGACAGAGCAGCTCCGGGGGATATTGTAAAGCCTCCCGCCGCACACCAGTCAGCGGGGTCAAGCCACCATCGGGGGAACCGAAAGATCCGACTCCCGTCTTCTTTTCCTTGAAGAAAAGATCCCGAAAATATTACTCAACGTCTTTTTGCCAATTCAAGATGAAGATTGCCGTCTCAAGGGACAGTCCGACTACCCGGCCATCGCGACTTTCAGGGCATCGCAGAACCCCGAATGTGAGCAGAGGCATTGAAATGGTACTCACATTCTCGACGGGAAGCGACCGAAATCAAAGAGTCATCTGAAAGCGCAATAAAGATTGAACAGCGTGTATGAGCCAGTCCGTGCCTCCTCACGGCGTGCCTCCATCGTAAGATTGCTTACGGACACCTTGCTGCCCATTCGTCCAGATGCAAAGTCTTGGGACACAGTAGAGATCGCGTTCTTTTTGGAGGGTCAAGAGATACATTGCGTTTGATCCAGGGATGTACAGCTATGAAAGTTTTATATTGACGACGGTGGTTTCCGTCGTGTGGTACATGCCTTCGTTTCTCGCTCGGGTGGTACAGGACTATCCATCGTAACGAGTAAGTCTTCAACCGCCGGATTTTAGATCTTTTCAAGCCCTTTTGGAGCTCACGGTTTCAAGAACGAGACATAATAGAAAGAGACAACCTCACCAATATCCCAGGGAACGCGGGTTCATGTGCGAAACTTCATCCCGAATCACGTGAGTTATTCCCGTGACGTCGGCGCTGAGTGCGCGGATTTTGCTTCAAGTCGGTCTATACTGCTGCTTCTAGCATTGATTCTCACACGGCATCAGTTGGGCTTGAGATAGCTTGCTTGCTCCTTTTTATCGTTTGCAATCATATTTGATGCCAAGCACCCAATCGCTCAGCTTGCGTTCACACATTTGTCTCCATCACTTTCGGAACTTGAACGATATCAACGTTCTGGCAGTCATTAACAATTAATAGTAACTTAGTCTCTCGTCGACAACCAATTCCTAGACTACCGTTTCGGCACAATTACTCGCCCATGAAGCTTAGGAATCGCAACCTTCACTGTGGTGGAGCTGCTTTTGCTGATGCCGATGTTCCTCTATGGCGCCAGGTAAGCTTGGGGTGGAGAGCCGTGGACTCCTTCAATTGGGACAAGGTAGAGAACAATAGCCGAAGCAAAGTCAGCACATATTTCCTCGTTTCACTATGATTGGCTATCCATGCATTCTGACCTTTGAATTTCCTTTTTATTGTTCGTTACTATTGATGATAAAACCTCGTTTCTATTATGGCAAGCTCAAAAATAGCGCCAACAACGCCGGATACTTTGGCGTACCTAGTCCAGTGACTGGATCCCAACCGTCAACGGCACTGAACCCTTGACTGCCGCAACCTGGATTGCTGCCGTTTTTGATGTCATTAAAAACCCACGTGTTCTCATAAAGTACTGGGTTGATAAATCCAACAGGACCTTTTCCAATCACAGTCCGCTCTTCGTTAATAAGTGTTATTATGCTCCCCCAAATTGGCGCTGCTAAGCTGGTGCCGTAGAAATGGGAGTCGACTAAGTCGTTGTAGGCGCGGAACTGAGCGCCATTTGCTGAGACGTCGGGGAAGCCTCGACCGGCGCGGTTGTAGACGCCGCCATTCTCACCAATATTCGTAGCTTGTGCATTGGCAGTATAGTATGGGAGACCAGGATCATGATATTTGAAGTAGTTTGCGACGGCTGATTTTTGATAATCTGGAACAGTGAAGTAATTCGCAAAGCCACCAGCAGTTGCGAAGAGCTCGGCTCCGGGTCCCAAATTTGCTTGCAGTGCTGATTCAGGAGTGAGGACGGTCTGATCGTCATAAAGACGAGTAGCTCCGACATTGGTCACATAGGGGCAGGTTGGAAAGCTGGGGTTGTAGACCTTCTGGTCCTTACCGAGGCAGCCTGAGTCGCTGTCATCTCCTGGGAAAGATGCCACACCGTAGTCGCCCGATGCCCAGACGAAGGTAACGCCTTGGAGGCCGAGTTTCAACAATTCGTTACACTGACGTTTGGTATAGTTTACGGGAGCATCATATTCAGAAACACCGTACGAGACACTGATAACACGAGTAGGTTTGTAAGTTCCGCACTGTAGCGGGCCTTTGTAGCCCCCTGGTGCTGGATCTGGGTATACCGAATCGATACCTGGAGAGTCGCCTGTGATATTGTAGGCAGTGTAGGTACAATAGGAGCCATCGAGAGCATCAAGAAAAGTGTTGAATCCGCCATCGGTAGCTGCCTCAATGTTGTCATCCACTTGATACAACGTGACAGTTTGTGGCTGTTGTCCAAATTAGTGCTTATTTTCAAAGGCCATAATGGAGGAGAAACTCACATAAATCAACGAGTATGCTATGTCCATGTCAATATCTGATTCTGCCGTATTGTACTTGCTGTCCGGGGCTACAGGCGCCTGTCCACCGTCGATAGAATCCAGAACGGGGTGAGTTCCTTGCGGAACATTTGGGGCATGTTTGGCAAAGAATAAGTTCAAATCTTCTTGAGCATAGATATCCCCTTGCTCAAATAAGCCTAAGACATTCACGTCATCCTTGATATGAGCATTTGGGATGCCATAGAGTGCTTTGAGACAAGTAGGAGTGATGTTTCTTCCGCAATCTTGCAGCTCGAATGGTAATTGAAATGCTCCAGGTGGCAATTGCCACGGGATAGGGCTCTTTGGAGGTTGTTTCTTGAAGGGTCCAGGCTTATGTAGGCCTCGGGATGTGGATCTCTTGACCTCGGTTTTCTTCAAAGTAGCCGAAAGCTTGACACCTGGAGAGATGTAGTCGATATGCTCGCGGATATGTTCTGGGACAGAGTACCTAAATGAACAAAATGAGCACATTTCACAGTAAGTCAGGAAGTGGGCGCATACCCATCACAGCCAACCCTCACGTTCCCTGAGTCGGAATGAATATGCTCATGATATTCAGTCTTGAACAGATCCTCTGCCTGCCATGCGGGAATGTCCAACGCGAACCAACCCTTGTTATCTGAGTGAACAATAGATTTGTCTTGGATTCCGGCGGACACCAGCCATTCGCGAACTGTCTGAATTGCATATTCAGACGGAGAAAACATCTCATGCACTTCTTCGGCTGACCAGTGCTTTCCAAAATTGGGAGAAGCTGGATGAGACCTTTGAATTGTTAGATGCGGAAAATTATTTTTACGGGAACTGGAAATTTGCTTACACGTCCATGAGATGCGAGTAACCATTCTCCAGGTTGGTTTGAGTCAAACCGATGCGCACCGGAAGAATTGCGTCGCTTTCCACCCGACTACCGCGAGTCCAAAATCGCGGAATGGACGAGCGTTTTTCATGGAGCGAGTATCTGGCCGGAGCTGGAATGGCATCGCAAAAAGTCGAAAACGCAACAAGAACAGATGCTAACAACGCAGACTTCATTTTGAAATGCATTCCAGCGAATCGTTGCCCTGAAGTTCACTGTCGGATGTCGTCGCGTCCGGAAAACATTTTCATATGGGAAACCTCCTAGTTTTTGTAAACCCGATAGAGATTGTAGATCGCAGTGCGCCATGGCAAGTTGCATGTTGGGACCAACAGCTTGATGCCATTCCCAGTTAGACTGACAAGGTATCTCGGTAAGCAGCTGCTTGAATAAGACAAGCTTTAGACTAAGTGGAGTCCAGAACTAACGCCGATAAAATGGCCCGAATTGATAGGCCCATAGCGGCAGGCCAAGAATGGGGAGCACCCACAAATAGCGGCACTGCGGGGTACTTATCAGGTACGAGATTCGTGTGCCAGTCTTTTGATATACAAGCCGAACATCAATCTTGGTATCTCTCGGAGCGAGTCCCAATTAGGCAGTCAGTTAAGCACCTTCTTAGAGTACAAAGGAATACGAGGGTTGTCCCTTAATTATTTCCGCTGTCTGCATAAGAGAAATGCAATACGCATCTGGCCTTCCGAGGTCGTTCATCTGTTCCGATTGAAACCGGTTTCATGTAATCATATTTCTAAGGCTTATAAGTCTTGATAGTCTCAAATCTGCTTAGGCCTTAAGCTCTTCGGTATAAATAATTCTATTGTCCCAAATTGGCCCTCCTAGCGCTGAAAAACGGAGGAGCAATTTGAACCATTCTCTGTCGAACATCCTTTGTAATTTGATTCTTGAACTAAGCACTAGTAAAGGATTGAACCTTAACAGAACCGCCTAATGCTTTTGTAGCGAAATAAAAGATTCCGTAGCGATATCCCGTGAAATAGCGGTAGTCGGTTGTCATAGTGAAAGGCGTCCCCAAAGATTGGAAAGTGGTACCGTCCGTACTATACGCAAACTTCGCTTCCTTATTCGAAGTGGGTAACACATTCATGCTAGTCCTAAGCCAAACTTTGCCTTTTGCTATGGTAGCAGTCCCCTCGATTGTCCCGTTGGTAATAGTCTTCCAACTGTTTGACGGATCCTGCGTGGCGTTACCAACCATTCGTACAGAGTAGATGCTTCCACTGCGATATATTTCGATCCAAGCAGATTGGTCACGGAAGGTAGCCAAGCCAACGCGGTCACCGTCTGCCATGTTGCTGAAATCTATCTCAGCCGTACCGATTGGACTGGCGCCGTACAAACGGTGGGTAAGTGTGTTGCGTGCGGCGTACAAGTCTTGCGTGACGGTGACAGTTGATAATTTGATTCCGTTGCTGACCGAATACTTAGTTTCATCGGGATTGAAGTTCCATTCCCATTCAGGACTCAAACTTGTTCCCGCAAAGGTGTCCTTTCCGGTACCCGTGACAGTGACAGCCGCCGGAGATGAAGCAGGATATTGGTAAGAAGAACCCCATGCACCATTTACTTCAACAAGTGATGGCCATCCGTCGCTCCCCCATGTAATAGGTGCCATGACAGGGATTCGTCCTGCTGGATACGCCCAACCAAAAGCCATGAAATGCCATTGTCCATCCGGGCCCTGTACAAGGCTGCCCTGACCGTTGATGTTCCCGCCATTTATTGGACCATTTATGTTGGATTGTAGAATCTTGGACGTCCACGGCCCCCAGATTTTCGATGACTTCCAAATGAACGTTACACCTTGGGGCGAGTCATCAAGTACGTAGTAAGTCCCGTTTATTTTGTACAATCGATTTCCTTCCACACCTTGCATGTTTGTAGGCCCACTGAATACTTGTTGGGTCTTGACTTGACTTAAACCATCAGGAGCCAATTGAGCAATGGACACGTTTGTGTTGCCATAAGCCACGTACCTAGGGTTGAAATATTGGATTAGCATCGCTTCTTTGGGACCATTTGGATTTCTCTCGAGAAATATCGGTCGCACTCGGCGGCAATTTCGCTCTGGGAAGAATAGCTTACATGGTGTCATCATCGTCAATAAGCAAGCCACAATCATAATAACAAGTTCCACCTGGCAATTGAGCGCTTTGTACCCATGGGCCAGTGATGGAAGAGGCAGTATAGATGTACGTCACCCAAAAATTGGCGCAACCGATCCAATACCACTTTTTGTTACTCTGCCGGTACCTAAGTGTAGATGCCCAGATTCCCCCAACATAATTTGGCGTTCCTGACATGTTATATCCAGATCCGAAATCAAGCATTGGAACGGAGTGGCCGATGAATTCCCAGTTGACTAGGTCGTGTGATCTCAAGATTGGAGCTCCAGGCGAAAACTGGAAGCTTGATGCCGAAAAATAGTAAGCTCCATCCGGGCCGCGTGAAACGTCATTGTCAGCGAAGTCGGAGAAGATGACAGGGTTGGTATAGTTCAGTGCATTTACTGTCGAGAAAATGCTGAAAAGGAAACCCAGAATCGAAATCACAGGAGGCATGATGTCAGTAAAACGTCTAGTAGACATCTCAAGACGGTTACATCTTCTGATAAGAAGTCAGGAGGAAGTACAGACCGGCGATTATATATTTTCGAGCCAAGTTGAGCAGGACGAATCGTGCATACGCGTACCGTACCCAGAACTTGGACGCCGTAAAGAAATTGTGAAGTTTGAATGGGGGAAAATTGTTCTTGCAGATGAGTGCATTTATTTATCCACTGCCTAAAGAGCACGGAAAAGGAAACAAAAGTAGCGAGTTTCGGGTGATTCCGAACATTTTAAATTGAATCGTTCATATATTTCTAGGAAGTAGTAATAATTTTAGTGGGAGAAATAATTATGGGCGCTTAATTTGCTGATCTTATCACTCTTTATTCAGGTCTATAGCCAATGAGAAAGTGAAATCCAGTCCACGTCAACACATTTTTGAAAATTTGTCGCGTGGTGAACGGGAAAAAGACCAATTCCAATCACCGGTTGACCTAAATATTCGCGTTCGGTATAAAGCACGCCCGAGGTTGGCGGCTTCTCGGACCGGCCCTTATATTTACTCCGCTCTAAACCGCAGAGGTTCGACAAATAAACTTGTATCTAAAACATGGTTGCTTGGTTAGAATGAAAGCTTTCTCAAATTTCGGGTAAATATACCCCGCATTTCAGGGGCGGCCCCACCAAATTTAGCGAGCAGAGCCCCTGAAATATTAAGCGAGTACGGAGACTGCGGTCAAAAGACTCCGACCTTCAGAGTATTAGTCCAATATACAGGGGCTGTAGTGCTAAATAGCGCTTGGACTCACTGAGCGACAGGGCTTCGTTCACTAAAACTCGAGGATCTCCTCGTTAAAAGCCCTGTAATTTAATATTACTGGGATACTACCCCAGCAACCATCTGAAAGAGCCTTCAGGGGCTATTCCCTGGGCTTTTAGTAGTTTACAGTAAGCTGAGCCCCGTATTTTAGCAAGAGAAATGGCCTTAGTGCCTATAAATTAGTGGTGGTCCAATACACTGAAGGTCGGAGTCTTTTGAGGGGAGTCTCCGTAATTACAGCCAATATCTGTTCCGTAACTTAAAAATGTTGTCATTTTTGCAGATGTATTTCGTTAGGTGAATTAGTGAATGTAGTTCTGAACGTGTGCATGATTCCTGCTGTCAAAGACATCTCTGTTCAATCACTCCTCGTTTCACTCTTGTCTGTTCATACTAACTTCCATTGCTCAAACCCTCTAGTCAATTAACAATAATTGAATCCTAGTATACATAATTTTCTCCTCTTGGTATCATCCTCAGACAAATGATTCAATGTTTTTCAGAATTTTGGTAACTCGAATGTGTTCCGCTTTTAAGTGATCCAGGCTCTCAGAGCAGGCTGAAGTCCCTCATTCCCAAGAGCATTGACACAACAAAAATTGAGCCTGTTCCACTATCTTGAGTATTCCATCGCTGAAAGCTTGTATAACACTACAGATGCATATCTCCGCAAATGATTAATCTCTTTGCATATTTAGCCAGCGACTGAAGACTTATCGAGGTGTTATAATCGTTGTCGAGTTCTATTTCTTCTTAAACTAACCCAATTATATGCCTCCCCAGACACTGCCCCACTCTATATCACAACACTGATCGGCTGTCCCTTGCCCACTGGAGAACAATATAAGAAGAAGGCCTTTGCCGGTAGCAATAACACAAAGATACTCAACCCCATTTTCAAAACGGCTATCAACCGAGACGAGTTCTGGAGGTCCATATATTTGCTTTCCCTTATCCACAAACTCGAGTCGAAAAGCTAAAGCGCCGAGGGTATAGCAAGCTCGAAGGGGACATCAAAGATGAAAAAGCTGCTGCCAAGTATATCATTCAGTCAATATCACATTCATTCGTTCGGAATCCGCCCCAACTTATTTCAAAATTTTCTTCCTTTTAATTTCCGATGAAGCAGAATGTCTTAATGCGCAATCGCTAATCCAACGCCTGGTCTAGCTCGACACGCTCTGCACAAAACGACGAAACGCTATGGTCAAAGTTTGTATCTTCTCAAAACCTCAGTTTTATACCATCTACCAATGACCTCCTACCATTTTTTGAAGATCCCGAACTGCTGAAAGTCAATATGAAATCCTCACCTTGAACTCAAATATCGAAATCAAGCATGGTCGCGAAAGCTACAGCGAAAATTTGCGCGAGGTTTGTAAAGAAGGTATGCTCACGACTTTCTTTCGTTTTCCAGTTTGGAAAATCTTGCATATAGAGCAAAGTTAAGATAAACTACAAGACATGAGTTTAATATCGAAATATATAAATACATCTGCTGTCAATCATAATGTTGCGATCAATGTCGGCAAAATTCATTTATTCATTCACTAGTTTCTAACTCCTTCGCTTCTCTCCTTTCGTCATTTCGGATTTTACTATATTTTACTAGACCCTGAGAGATAAGCAAAAACGGGACCATACCAAGCTGCCTCCCAGGGAAGTTGAATCCAGATTGCGGCGCTCGTATAAAAGAAAATATTCCCCAGAGACAGCAATTTATATATTTCTCCAAACCAACTCCTCATTCGCGATTCTCGATTCGTCGATTTTCACTTGCGTGGAATCTAGTATAAAAAGAATTGCACACGAGTCTCCAAGGCCAGTATGCCATTCCACCATTGGAACGACATGCCATGCTGGTTGCAGAGATCGACTATTTGCGACTACGTTTCCTCAAGCCTTTTCTTATCAATCAAATTTCCGTAGACTCAAAATGAGGGGTAGGTTGGCCAGAGGTGAATCTAGAAATTCCAAACTATAGTTGCTGTCGACGAATCTTTGTTTTCATTTTCACCATTCATTTGTTCCTTCAACCACTCCACATCAACCCTTTCTTTTCATTTTATTACCCCTCTCCTAATCCGAAAAGAGTCGCCCAAGATTTACTAGCTCAAGACTTCATTTCTCGTTATTTACTTCCCGCGAAGCCTGGCTCGTAGAAATTGCTCTGTGTGAATACATACAGAGCAATTCACCGCAACTCTGGCCATTTATATCCTCACATCTACCGCCCCTTTCACGAGTCCTTCATCGACCTGGTAACTCTCGAGTCTAATATAAAAACAACAAGAAATAAGATTTGAAAACAACCATACAAACAAGTCGACCGCGGAAGTCAGCAAATGTGGTTTGGGTAGATTGCCAACTCGCTGCTCGACCTCTCTCTTCTCCAATACACAAAATGCGAAATTCCAGTCAAAGGAAGGAGGGAAATTTGTAAGACGTGAGTTTTAGGCAATTTTGGGGAGTTGGTGTCAGGAAACGTCTGCTGTCAATCCTACCGCCCATTCATTTCTTCAAATGCTCCCCAAACTGAATCATACCCCCTTCGATCGCTATTCCTCCTCAAAGGATACTCTCACACCCTCATTCAACAGGCAATATCAGCACCAGCCTGGTCTCCATAAACTTTTCGTTATAAAATTTTCGTTTCATGTAGAACACACAACCTGCCGGCTCAGATGATTTATATACCTCCATAAAAATCCTTCACACGCCTTACCCACTTACCCACCTGCAGATGCTGAGTGTAGTATAAAACCAACAACACTCGTAGATTCAAAGCAAGTATACAAGAATGAGTAGCAGTAGTATCACATCATGTAAGCTGCATAAACCATCTGCATGCTACCACCTACTCTCATTGCTCTTCCTGAATCACAGTTTCATGCCTCGACGCTGAGAGGTCGCGGTAGTAAGGAGCCAGGAGGTGAATACCGTGACGAACTTCTCCTGCTTTCGATAATTATCTACTGTCACCTTCATTCCTCATTCATTCATTTGCATCTAATCCATCCCCCTCCTCCCCATCTCTCGCCTCCACTTCGAATCTGACAAAAGAACCACCATATGCTCTCCTGGCCCTTCCACGACAGACCAGCTCAGACACACCATATAACTCTGCATCCTTTTTGTTTTGCATCCTACAGAAGAAGTTTTTCCCCCCGTCCTGCCCCTTTATGCATCACCTTAACTCCCCTCCTACCTCACATACGTCATCAACCATCATTAACTCGTCCTTAAACAATATAAAAGCATAGAGCCCCTCGATGAATGACCAAGAATCAAGTATAATCGCGAAAAAGGGAGAGCCAACGTACCTCGCGGTTGGGGCCTTGTTTTTTCCAGCACCTCTTCCTAATGCCTCTTGCATATTTTTATATACAAAACATATACCTTCCTGGTTTCGCGGCTTGGTAGGAAGGGGTCGAATATCGAATCCCAAGAATGAATCTGCTGTCGAGAAGTTTTGCTGTCAAGTCCATCCCTTCATCCATATCCCACCCCGCCTTGACTCCCCCTTTTCTCCACATCCCCGCTACTCATCTTACGAAACTTTCCCATGCTCTAGCCATCCAGATAATACAAACATCAAAACCGCTACTCTCTCTAAATGGTGACATTGTTCGTATGTACTATTTGCTGAAGAAACTCTCCCTTCCCTCAAGCTATCTAAATTATACCCCCTTTCACTTAAGCGACCACTCCCCCACCTTTTTACCCACACACCCATATCAGTGACCCTACTAGTAGTATAACAACTCGCCACACTCCAAGACAGAATAATTAAACGAGAAAGAGAATGGCCGGCCTACACTGTGAGCGTTGGTGAGAGGCCTCGCTCGCCTGCATTCTTCACCTTTGCCTGAATAACTTCGTCCGTATTCAAGAAGTGGACTTCGCGACTTGCCATTTACGAGGAACATCGCAACCAAATAGGTAATCTGCAGTCAACAATTTCCGATTTCATATCAACCCCCTCATTCATTCCCTCCGCCCCTTTCCATCTCCCAGCCCTCACTCTTCACGCTCCCAAATCAAATCTCAAATCTGCGTCTTCACCAACCGGAGAATACAAACACCTACCCCACCGCTCCATGAGTAGTCGTAACAGAGTTTGAGCAACCATTCAAGTTCGTTGCAGAAGAATCTCTCCGCAAGTAATGCAATTTATACCCCTCGGCTACACCTCTTGCCTCATATCAACCCATCATTCCCCACCCCTCGATGAACCAATATAAACCCCCCATCACTCCCCCAACAAATCTCCAAACACCTTAAAAATCACGAAAGGCGCAGAAGCATGAGTGGACGCCCAAGGAAAATCCTCTCATCCATTCTCAACCCCTCACATATGTCCATTCCGTATTCTTGTTCTGTGTGTTG
>Ga0247778_1000596_pt1 | contig 37997 bp, 26 predicted proteins | sample UWRJL049202B5_FD_179939 | JGI IMG/M metagenome (GOLD analysis project Ga0247778, IMG submission 179939) | Plant litter microbial communities from Arlington Agricultural Research Station in Wisconsin, United States - UWRJ-L049-202B-5 | ecosystem: Environmental > Terrestrial > Plant litter >...
AAAAAGGAAAAAAAATATTGGAGAATTGCAAATTCTCGATAATATTTTTAAATAATAAATTCAAAAGTTTCAATTTTATTATCCGAAATAATAAGATTTATTTAATTAGTAAAAATTCGAGGAATAATTGGCGAAATAATAAAAGAAATATTAGAATAAAAAATAACAAAATTGACATTATCGAGTTTATTAATATTAAAAAATTTATTATTAAATTTTTTAAATATTTGATCGTTAGGAATATTTTTAATTATATTATATTAATTGTTTGTTATAATTTTTTCTGTAAGATATTAGATATTATTAAACCAGAGAAATAATATTATATCTAAATTAATTAAATTTATTAATTTTTAAGATAAAAGATTATTTTCTTTAATATTTTCTAAATTGAAACCTCTATTATAAATAAATAAATTTTGTTATCCTAGCCTATTCCCGAGAATTTTTGAATTTTTTTAATTTTTTTATAATTTTTCTTTAATTGGACCTATTTAGATTCAATTATTTTAATATTTTTCAATTTATCCTTAAAATTAATAATAATTATAACTTAAATAATCTTTTTGAAATTATTCTTAAAAATCTAACCACAATTTTTAGTTTTTTTAATTTACTCGATCAAAAAATCGATTTTTTTTATGATCTATTTGTAAAAAAAAATATAAATTTTAGGTTATATAATATTTTTTGTTTTTTTTAAAGGTATCTTGAATAAATAATTTTGGAGATATAAGAAATTAAGGGGATTAATATATAATAAATATATTTTTTTTGATTTTTATTTTAATTTATTTAAAAAAGATTTTTTTTTATTAAATGAATTATATTAATAAACCAAACGGCCTGAAGATTTTGGAAATCATTGATTTATTGAATATGGGTTTAGTATTTTTTATTCAATTCAGATTGAATCGAATAAACTAATTTGGCGAGCCAAACAGGCCCTTAGTCACCCCGGAAGCGGAACACTCAGGTATGTTTTGCTTCCTTCGATATCTCTCAGGTCTATAAGTGAGAGGTCTACTATTGCTCATACGTCATCTGAAATAGAAAATAGTTACCAGTCTCCCCAAACGGCCTAGTTGTGAGATCTCGTTGAAGGTCGAGTCCTTGAAGCCCGCAACGAAAAGGAATATTTTTTTGTCTTCAGGTAGATTCTCCCCACAATGTTCAATGGAAATGGAAATGGACTGAGCCTTCGAAGAAACAAGCTACTGTCGAGTTCTCTGTCGTTATTCCATATTTCACTCATCCATGATTCATGAGGGGACTAAAATCTTATGCATGAAACAGCACGCTTTCTAGATTGATACAAGTTGGATTTATAATTGATATTATAACCGCTCTATGTCGAAATTAGTTTCATTAGTGCGCAGTAGTGATGGTTTCTTCAGTACTCACTAGTTGTGAACCTCTGAAGTCCTAATCCACTACCCAAGCAACAAGTCCTCATCTGCCTACGACTTCAGCCACCGCCAGTAGAATTCTACTATGTTTCTCTGAAACCAATCGAACTCTCCAATTCTGGCATACTTGACACAGAGCGAAGGTGCCCACAACGCGGCGATAAACACCATAGTGCAGACCAAAAGACACATATCGAACTTCATCGACAGCTCCGCCGAGCGGAGATCATATTTTTTTACTGGAACCGCGGTCTCATTTTCATGCTCAATATTCTCAATAGAAATTGAATGGTAGCCCCCAAATTTTTCCGGGTCAAAGGCAAGTAATAAGGGGTTTTTGTTGTATGTGATGTTCATCCTAATTGGTTCCTTGTCTTTTGGATTTTCTTCGTCCGGCGATAGGCGCCCCACGGGCGAATACAGCTCCGTCATTACTATTCCTGCCAATAAACCGCCACTCATAACGAGCGTGAGAAAGATCGTGGAGAAATCGAACCACCATTGCCAGTTGGCCATGTTTTCGGATGTATCTTGAACATTGGTTTTGGGATCTAGGAGCATCTATTTAGGAATTAGCCAACTGCCTACTGCCTCGTTTTTTTGTCATGTAGTCACACCAATATCGAGACAATCTGAAACGGCAGGAGTGAACAACACATCCAGACACTGCTGATCACTCGCACTCCTTTAGACGATACAATAAGATTTTTGAGCGTCGACTTTCCCGTCATATTGCAAGCCGTTGTGATCGTGGTGTGGGTCTCCGATGAATTTTGTGAGTTTGGAAAGATAATTTCGCGACTGACAGTGTGCGGAAAAATTGAAGGAAGAGAAATGGTTGCACCACGATAATTTATAATAAATAAATTCGATCATAGCGCTACAATGTTAACTCAAAGCTAATTAGCGCATTTTTAGGACCCGTCAAATTGAAGTACAAAATTTCATGGTTCGAAAGCGTGGTTGCGGAAGCTAGATATCTGCGCGAGCTTATCAGGAAAACCCCACAATATCCGCAAATATTCCCCAAAATGTAATTTTTAATTTCGAAGTTGATTTCATGATTCTAAAGTTCTTTAGTTGATACTTTTAAGTTCTATTACTAAGTCAGATTTGAACAACTTGAAAGTGTTAACGACCCCGTTACATTAAGGCGCGATGAAATTCGTGGCTTGATCTGATCTGTGGGTAAGCTTGGATGATCGCCAAAAATAAATGGCAGCGTATATGAAGCTAAAGACGGTTTATGAGTTTCACATCTAACTAAGAAACTACTATGACTGTCGCTACAATAATAATGTGACAGTACTAGCCACTTTAGGAAGCGCTAGTGAGCATATAAACCTCTCGTAGCACCTTAATAAAAACGCCATGCCAACCTTGCCCCAGTGAAACCAAGAATGACATTGGTTCGGTATGGTTTGATGGAACTTTCAAGAAGCTGAGATAGAAACATCGGCTATAAATTGAGCGCCAAGTTTTCAACAACTTATTTTTGTAACAATTGTACTTAAGCCAAATAGTTCTCGCTCGTACATTCAGAGAGGTTGCTGTCCCTCCCGCTTTCCGCAAAAAGATACATCCCCCATCTGCAGTACGTTCCACCGCTTTTGTCGATCATCCCAGTCAAAATCAAATATCACAGAACGATAGCATAAGACTCCGCCTGATCATCGATACCCTGATATCCAAAATTGTACATGTGGGTCTCCGTATTAACATCCAACAGAACATTCCCCAAGCAGTCCCGTGCATCGAACAGCACCAATTCGTTGCCAATAGTCGACGGATACCAATGCAAGGAGGAGGCTGCATTGCCAGGGCTGAGATTCTTGCAAGGCTGAGTGAGTGTACCCCTGCGATCTTCTATGACGCTCTGGTAGCCTGAGTCTCTATAGATTTGGAGATGCCATCCAGAGACGAGAGGGGTGGTGAAAATGCCGGCGAGGAATGGAGTTGAAAACTTCATCTTTAGCCGATAGTTGAGATCTCGAGATAGGTGGAATGTGGTGGCTGCTGATTTTGACTTGTGTCGAAGAAGACTCGATTGATCGCGGTCAGACAAGTAAGAACAACAGAGAAGCGAGCCTAGATATACTTCTGCGTCAGGTGTGAGACACTACAACGCCATCAGTTCATTGTGAGGACTATCGCACAATGATGCCAACTTAATGCCATCTCTCATGCCATGATGGCAATTTCATTCGATCTGGAAGGCTGTTCCTGGCGGGAATATCACTTCCTAGTCACGCTTACCGAAGGTGAACCTGTTATTCGTCAGACAACTGGCACGGAAGATCATCAGTATAATAACATTTTACTTCTAATGATAAACTTGATGCATCTCTACTGTTTTCTTCAAAACGAGCATCTGATATTCAAGTCATTCCTCCCGTTTGAGCAATGTCCAAATACCGATGGAATGACTTATACTTGACATCATGAATGTCTGCATCTGATCATCAAGTCATATTCTTGATTTGAGTATTAAAAGCCGAATTTTTTGCTGCTCGAGATTTTCTTAATCTCAAGAGAGAGTGGCAAGTTTTTCTTGCAGCGGGTTCTATAATTGCATGTTACTTCAATGGCACTATACTTAGGTAATGAAAACCAAGAATGGATGGCGTTCCAATGTAATGACCTTCTCAAATATTAAGACATCTCAATGGGCCACTTCATGTTGAAATAGAGCCATATTTAGCCTAAATAGTAAGTCCTGAGAATCAGCTCATCCAATGTCGAAATATGCACACGTAGAAGATCATTCCACCACTATCACGCGAGCAGGGAAGCCAGTATATTATAATCAGTAACAAATCAGCAGTGAAGAGTAAGTATTTTATGGTGCAACGCAGCTACGAGCATACGACTCCTCAAAATAATCATCTGTCCCTACCAGAAAATCAAGTATGACGATCCGGCTCTGGTATATTATATGCTCGTGCAACAAAAGCCGGAGACGCAAGATCATTCTGCTTAGGGGTTCGTAAATATGAATAAAGGATTTCTACCTTCGAGAATATTATTTGAATTCAGAATACTGTGTGTTAGTAGTGCAAACTCCAACTCAGATAGTTCTCAAATGTTGCTTCAAGTGACAATGATTTTGATTTGAATCACTCATAGAATGGCTGGCTGATTACGAGACCTTACAACCTGGAACATTATTGGACATTACGTGCTTTTTCAAAACTTGATGTCGAAAAGCTGAGGTACTCGCACTCGTAATTACGGCAAAATTCATTACTGCTAGAAAAACGAGCAAGGAACTTCAGATTCTCCTTCCACTCCAGACGTTTCGACGCTCAATCTTGATATTGTTAAAGAAATGGGTGTTTTTAAGTTCTCCAAAACTGTCGCACATTGACGAGGCGCTCTCAATCCAGATGCCCATACTTCGGCGGCAGAAACCCATTCTTGGCCCCCCGTTCCGTTAGCCACTTCCTGATTTCCATGCCATTACGGCATGTATGGCTCCTCTCGGTCTCCCCAACTAGGTCTGCAGTCGGATCATCAATGTCAACAGGCCGTAGCGTGACTGGTGTAAGATCACCGTGGCACAAAATTGCTTGCCGCAAGTGATCAAGGCAATGATCGATATGCATTCTCATTTTCATGCGATGCGAATGCTTCATCGGAGCTTGCAGGTTCTTCTCATAATACTCGGGGTCTTGAGATTGACGGATAGTGTTTAGACAATGAAGACCATGGACCATGTCCACACTTCCATAGAAGCCAGGCAAATCGACCAAGCCGTCCGCGTGCTGCAGTGGAGTGAGATTTGCAACGGAGCTATCCTTGTCGAGATTCTTGACCTCATCGTCCGTGAGACGAACGTAGCGACCTGAGTCGTAGAATTAGCGGTGGGCCGAAATTTTTCAAGATGGAAGGTTTTTAGTACTTACCTCCTATAAGCTCTTCCCAATTCGCATCGACCTCTGGGGATGGCTCTCCCACATATCTTGGTCCTTCTTCGTCGATGTTTGCGTAAATACTGCCATTTCGCGCCCTCAAAGAATGAGTGAAGACCCTTTTTTCCATCTTCAAGACGCTTTTAGGAGAATCTGTACGGTCCGTATTAGCAATAAGACAGTCATCTCAAGATATGGATATGGCGTACCGAAATCACTAGAAAAGCCCCTGAGGTATGTCCCGTCAGGTGATCTCCAATGCGCGTAGATCAGATCCACCAGTATCATGGCATGAATGATAATAGAGATGTACAGTGGATATCGAATTAATTTCACCGCGCCCAAGCCCCATCCCCAGACGCTCTTCGGTTTCTCAGTCTGTGGAAGTGGCTCTCCAGAGGTGATGGAGGCTTCCTCGTCATCGTCAACGAGACCTTCGTATTCCGGACCAGTAGGTTTGTCTCTTTTAAAGAATTTGTCCAGAAACGTCCTTCCTTCGGCTTCACTCATCTTCTCTGACTTTGGAGACATCTTGTAAGAGAGTTGCGGAAACATCATCAGAGTATTGTGATTTCAAGGAAGTACACAGAAGCACAGTCTAGGAGGGAAGGAACCACTAATTTAAGAGACTAAGAACTGGCATGTGAGCAAGGTATGCGTCCTTTCAAGCAAGCCGTTACCAGACTCTTGAGAAAAAAGTGATCCTGCACTGCAGGTGGGGGTCCTGCAATCCAAGCTGCACAGCAACAGGGTGTGATAAGGGCTCGTGAGTTGAAAACGGTCCAAACCCGTAGACACGAGGAGTTCTGTGAGAATTTAGTCCAAGCTTACTCTTGGCCATATCCTTGAGATCATTGTTATCAACGCCCGAGTGGCTTAATGCACTAGCCATGGATTAATTGCCACTCATCCGCTTCAAAAGCTGAAGTGTCGATGCCTTGACCGTGGTCAACGACGACCCACTTGAACCTGGCACTTCTTCTACGCCGCAAGCACTAACTCGAATTCCAAGAAACGAGTACACCGGCTTCCGAGCCGCGTCTGGGCATGGTGTTCCGTGGAACGCTTCACCGTAGGTTTTCAAGCTTTACAATTGGCTCAGAGTCGGCTCTAACCTAGATAACGAAGCTTTGCTTCTGAAGGGATTGCCGAATTACCTAACATAATTCTGATTTACGAAAGAGCTGAGAGCTACAGGGTGTGTCTCCAGGTTCAACTGTGCCGCTGTGGCAATTTTCTTTGGGGATATCTGACGATCCCTGAAGCATGACAGCCAGGGTAACACGGATCGAGCTACGAAATCTTCAGGATGAAGCTATTGACGCTCATGTATCGAGATTCGAGAACCTCTACCAGTTTGCCTTAGCGTGAAAATTAATTCAAACACACTCCCCGTGACAGCCTTATCTTGTCATGAGCAAGGGACCTAACTTTTGAGGTAGTCTGAGGTTCATGCAACAATGCATATTCATTCACAATCTAGCAACCAGCGGGGCACGGAGGATTGATGCAAGCGCGCCACTGTCGTCTATACCAATCTGGAAATCTGGAAGAGGAGGTTGGCCCGCCACTGGCCATCACGAGAATGAGCACTGACTCGCAATTTCTGAACGGGGCGACTATCATTACGTGAACCAGACAGAGAATTTCCCTCGGCAAGTTGGTGAGCGTAACTATGAATGTAGATGGTGCCTTAGTAGAGGAACATTTCATTCAAAACAATGAGGATCCAAAAAACAGGTCAAAAGTTGGCAGGCGTATAAAAAGACCTGTATATGTTCTATCATTATCTATAACTCCATCGTGAGACGCGCCTGGACAACGATTGTACCCATTTTTGAGATGAGGAATCTTATTTTGTCTATTTTGTTTTCATAAGTTAGAGTCCCCTGCAGAATGAGCAAAATTATCAAGGCATCTTTTTCGCTCTCATCGCCGCAGCCATCTTTTCATTGCGCTCTTTCCTCCAGCCGGGACATTTTTTATTCAAAATGGTGACTGCACTCCCGACTAGTATCAGATCCATGATTGCAAGTCCTGTGAAACACCATCCTACTCCCATCTTGTTCACAAGAGGTTGGATCACGACTGCAGCAACTGCAGCGCCTGGGTTTCTCAACAGATTTCCAAGAGCAAATGCGCCTGCGGCCTGTTGCTTGACGCATTCTGTCAGAAATGCAGTGGTGGCCACAAACACCCAAGTCATTCCAAATCCAGCTGAATCAGAGTTAGCCGTCATACTTCACAAGGAAATACCACGATGACTTACTGAGGAAAGTTGCAATGAGGACAGCAGCGGGGTGGATATCATATCTGACAAACCAACCAAACATTAGACAACCACTTGCACATAATAAAACACCCCAGATTTGATCCACTAGACGATTTTCGGGATCAATTTCGCCTGTTGGTGAAGCTTTCACAGCTCGTGCTCGGCGCCAATCTGAGAATCGGCCGGCACATAAGGAGCCCACAATCATCGCGATTCCTGAGAGATTCAGCATACTAACTTAATATCATCAGGGGGACGGTCTACTTACCGACTGCAAGATATCCAAAGCCTACCGCAAGTGTTGACCAATGATATGTCTGTTCCAAGGCAACTGGCAAATGCACGGCGATACAAAAATAAGTAGAGTACAGTATGGCGGTATTGAATGAGACAATGCCGATCGGAGGGTAGCAAAACATCCTCCAGAAGCCAATCAAAGAAGGTTTTGGCGGGGATGGTCCTCTTTGTTCTTCTGGGACTTCGTCCCCAAATAGTGCAGGTGGCAAGAGAAAGATGCTTTTACCGGCATAGATAGAGCCATTGCCTACTCGTGACCGCATTGTTTCTGGTAACATGAAAATGATAATGACCCAAAGGGCGAATCCAGAAATTGCTATTCACGAGTTAGCACTCATTGTTGCAAACAAGAAAACCGTGGTACCCAAAAATCCAAAAATCCATCGGTATGAAGTTTCCCCAGCAAGGACACCTCCAATGACGGGCCCCAAGCTAGGTGCGACCTGCGGTCCAAGAAGGAATACAGACATTGCTGCAGCTCTTCCTTTGGGTTCGGTAACCTTTCCAGGTCAGTTTTCAAATCAAAGCCTTTCAGAGTTCAAACTTACATCGGCGACTGTTCCTGCACCCATGGAAACGACAGCTGAGGATCCAAATGCTTGCACAACTCGCAATATCATAAGTGCTGCATAGTTACTCGGGACTGCTGCCAGTAATATATTTGCAACTATGTAGATTGCAAGTGAGATGATGTACAGCGGTCGTCGCCCTTTCCAGTCAGAGTGGCTTGCCCAGAATAGCGGCTGTAAATAAGTTAGCTAGGCTTTGAGGACTTGTCACTCTTGTTCAGGGAAGATCTTCAACCATGTCTTTCGGGTCTCTAGCAGAAAAAGCTGGCATCAAGATGAAAAGCGGCGATGAACGGATTCTCGAGAGAACACTGATTGCAGGTAAACTTACACCAATGGCAAATACAGCCATAAAAACTGTAACTGAGGCATTTATTGCAGTGACAGAAACCCCAAACTCTTTTTGCAGAACTGGCAAAGCAGGCAAGTAGATATTGCCAGCGAATGGGCCAAAGAATCCCGCAATTGTTGTCACAGCTAAAATAAACCGCTTTCTAGCAGGTGAAAAGGCTGAGTAGACCGGAGGTGGTCCTTTAGGAGGAGGTTTTGCAGGCTCTACCGGCGAAGAAGATGCAGTCTGCTTCTCTTCGACAAAAATTGGCGATTCCCTATTTTCTGCGACTGCTTCCTGTGCAACGTCTGAAGAACGATGTGAAGGCTCTGCCGACTCTTTTTGGAGGGAGTCCACAGATGGATTTGGCGATTTGTTTGCCATAATTTCAGTTGCAATGAATGATAAAAACTAAAATATGAAAAACAAATTTCTTCAAGTTGAAGTTACAAATAAACGGAGAGGGGTCCAACAAGCTGCGCTAGCTACATGCCAAGGGTACCTTGGGTACCCTTGGCATCTAGCTTCGGCGAAGTGAGATTGTTAAAGACACACCTCACCTAATTTCTGCAGCTCGGGGGCGGGAGGGAACGTGGCTTGCTCGTTTTACTCCAGCCAGGGATAGTATCAGTGGTAAACTTCACGAGAGGCTCATGGGAACCCCGGTTGCCGATCACTCGCATGGGCTTCTTACTGCCTCAAAAAAACGCAACCGGGGCGTGCCGCGCGCAACGTTGACGGCCCCACTACCACTGTAGTATAATCCTACTTCGGTAGGTGGTCAGACACTGCTAACGGTGAGATCCTTCTCAGGGAAAAGGAAAACAGAAAAAGAAAAAAACAATGCCAAGAATCCGATGCAGCCAAGGCCAAGGGCTCGCACGTAAGCATTCACAGGGGCCCTTGTGGGTGGCTAACTAAGCTTATTCGAGCTCCCGCGTTCTAGTTCACTTTCACTACAGGTTCCAGAGCCGTATTGGCGGCTGTCAAGCTAGAATTGGGGCAATTGTTGACATAAGACTCCCCACAACGGTACGGTTGCTGAATCTGGGCCGTGCCGTGAGATCTGCCCCCCCCCCTTGCGAGCTCGCTTAACAAGCGAGGTTACAATTACAGTAATATGCTCAAATCTCCTCAATCGATTTTACTCGCAAACTGTGAGTGGTTTACTGCCCTCCAAAAGAATGGGGAATCTTGGTTCTCGCCGTCTCGGTGTGAAGTGAAAATGCGACTTGCGCGAGGGTCGATATGCTCATCCCCAAGATGTTTTAATATTGAAGAGAGTCGACATCTTCTGCCATTTCTTATCGTCTCCAGTGCTACTCCCGCATAAGTTCAGCTCATCCCAGGACCTCGCAGAATACGCACAAGCTCTTTGTCTTACAGAATACGACACCACCATGTCCCTCACCAATCACTCCGATGGGCGGTCTGACGAGGACGTGAAGCGTCCAGAAAAGCACCCCGGAGATGCACGTGTAGGCGTCTCTCAGCAAGACAGCGACGAGGATGTCGAAGTTCCACCTGAAATCGCCCCCATGGGTACGAAGAAGGCTCTGATTGCTTGGCTCATCTTGTGCTACTCAGTAAGTGCCTAGATAATTCCTTGTACCACTTTAGCTGACGTGAGATAGACTGGACCGACGAGCTCTGTCGCGTCGACATACGTGACCGCAGCCATTCAGTCTGCAGCCAATCTCTTGGGTCACGTGCCAGGATCAACGAAGAAATGTGCAAAGAGAGGAGCCATCAAATGTGTAGTGAAGTTTGGAGCGGGGGAGATTGACTACAATTCGTACACGTAAATACGATATACTCTCTTGGGTTGGTGATACAGCTGCTGACCTTAACAGCATCTATATCAATGCAATCGGTCGTGCCTTAGAAGGCTTCTTGACCATCTTCATTTCCGGGTTGGCTGACTACTCTCGTGAGGTTCCAAACGAGCTTCATGAATACCGCTAATATCAATTGATAGACTACCGTAAAGTCTTGATGATGATCTCCATTGCTATTTTTGGAATATTCGCACTTCCCTTCGCTGGGCTATCCAAGAGCAGTTACTCCAATCTAACCGGCCTTTCTGTTCTCTACTGTGGTATGACAACGATTCAAGGAATTTATACCGTCATCGAGGCTTCTTATATTCCCATTTTCATGCGTTCGGTAGGGTGGTTCAAACCTCCTGTGAGAATCGACGATGGGCCGGAGACTGAAGATGCTGCAGCCGAGCGAAGTGCCAGGCATGTTCTCACCAAGGGTACTCGCGTGAGCGTTTTGGGTTTAGTCTCAAGCAATGTCGGTGGCTTGACAGCTTTGTTGATTGGGATCGTTATTCAGTACACAAGAGGGGGCCCTGTAACCAAAGGATATTCCAAGTGAGCCTTCGTTGTTTCATACTCATATACCAAAATTTTCTGACCGCTCTTAGCTTTCTCCTTGCGGTCACCATTGCAGGATGTTTGACACGTAAGCATGACCCGACATCCACTAAAGTATTATATTGACGTTGTACAGTGGTCTTTGCAGTCTTGGGTGGGATTCTCCTGCCCTCCGTTCCGGGAAAGAAGCGACCGGCAGGCAATGTAATCCTTCTACCATACAAAAGATGTAAGCCGGTACACTTCCGTTCCTGTGTATCCCTAACGTCTGACAGGGTGGCGACTCATCCGGTCAATTCAAACATATCCCCAAGCCTTCAAGCTCTGTATCGGCTGGATTTTGTGGAACACCGGCTACTCCTGCTTCCTCTCTGTGATCGGTCTCCTCTTCCGTGAAGTGTCAGGCCTCGCTACTGGCGACGGACTGTACTCCGTCTATTCCTTCTTAAATATCATCTACGCTTGCATCGGAAGTCTTACTTGGATGTTTGTGTTCCCATATTTCAAGTTTCCAATCAAACGTTGGGCTTACGGATTCTTCGCCGTCAACATTCTTTGTGTCCTATGGGGCACGATCGGTATTTCCAGGCACGTTACTATTGGCTACAAACACACCGCGGAATTTTGGGTCGAGCAAGCCCTTTTCATGGCCTCGAGCAGCGCCTTAAGATCTCATAACCGGGTCCTCTACGCCACACTTCTCCCGCGAGGCTCAGAAGCGCAATTCTTTGGCCTGGAAATAACACTCGATCTTGCTACTGGATGGATTAACAGCTTGGTTTCAGCTACTATCCAAAACCGAACCCACAATTTGCGTTTCCCCATGCTTCCAGCGTTGCTTCTAATGGTTGTAGCCATTAGCTTGTATTTCGCTGTTGACGTTGAGAAGGGAATCAAGGACGCGGAGAAGGAAATGGATTAATGCAGAGAATCAGATATAGATGCCAGCCATTTGGCACTATGGGTAGATTATTAGTCATCACTCACTTAATAACTACCCTTTCGACAGTATAGAAAATTTGTCAGGAGAATACCTTCAAAGTTTGTGATCCTTGGTAAACCAATTTGCCGCCCTTACGATCTTATGAGTTAGCATTACGCAAAGATGAGATTTCGTATGTAAATGATCTGCAAGAGTGCCAAGAGCACAAGAAGGGGCACAAGTTTGTGACAATCTCGGGTCACCCCCAACGGTTCGTAATTGAATTTACATGAATGAAATAATGCCAAGTTTGCTCCCTCCCTTGTGCATCTCTGATCGGGGCGGATCTGGGGGGAAGGACCCGGATGTAGACCTCCTCGGGTGAGACTCAAGTAAAAGATGTTAAAACAGCTTTCTCCGGCACCCCCACAATCGGCCCACACGTAAACATGGGTTTGTGTGACAGAGGCTTGCATCTTTCAGGGACTTTCAAGAAAGTAAAAGTGATTCCAACGGGGGGACGTTGTGAACAGAGCTTAACGACGGCTAGACGAGCAAGTTTGAGATGATTTTCTCCTAGTGGGAATTGGCCGCGGGTCTAGCGGGGAGGGATTCTGGAAATGCCCTACAAAATTTGATATATTATTGGACGTGATAACTTAAAAAGGGTCGTGCCGCACCCCATCAGAAGCCCGCCCGAAATTTGGCGCGTGGCTTTTCTTTAGCGACGACTCAGACGAGGTCAATTCCCAGTTCCCAATCGAGGATTAAACGACGTGCTGCGCTTGGGGCGCGGCGAAGTCAGCGTTGCTGCAAGATTCGGGTTACGGAAGTCAGAAAATCCCTGCATAGTCAAGGGTTGACCATGGTTCCAGAAGCACCAAGTATCTGGACTCGTTGGAAGTCGCTGAGTAATCGACAATTTGAGTCTCACGAGGGTGGCACAGCACCGGCACTGTTGGTATCGCAGCGGCTGGCTTTTACGCATCCATGCAAAATGTCAGCCCAGCGAAATGATGGAATAATGGAGAATGTGTCGCAAATCCCCGTATCGGGAGTCTTCTCTACCAAATATAGACAGACGAAAGGCGTTTATTGGAAGGTTGGAATTTTTATTCTAGCTGAAGTAATCTATACGACGACGCCCGGTGCTGCGGTGCAACATTCAACAAGGACCTCCGTACACAAACATTCAGCACATTCAGCAATTACGAGAGGCTGACTGCATGCATATTTTCTCCCAAGGGTGCCATGGAACAACGAACTTCCCCGATTGGCTCTCGCAAACTTTAAGTACGCCTCTTAAATGTCCCGGAGGGCACGAAACTTCAAACGTAAGGCCCGGGGAAACAATGGACCGGCCTGCAAGTGAGAAAATAGTCAGTAAATATAAATCGATCTTCTCAAGGAACACACGTACAGGGGTTTTTCGATCTTCCCAGCTCTCATCCAGCACCCACTCGAATGTTCGCACCAATTCCACCAACGTTACACGCATCTCCAACATAGCGAATCTCTCTCCCAGGCAGGCCCTCTTCCCTCCGTGGAACGAGATGAATTCAGCACGCGCGCGGGCTTTCCGATAAATCTTGTGGATCTCTTCGTTTGTGCTGCCCCAGCGTTCAGGTCTGAAAACATCAGCGTCAAGGCCCCAGGCTGACTTGTCGCGATTGGTAGAATAGCTGTTGTAACCAACAAAGGTACCCTTTGGTATGAATATCTCGCCTCCTAAAAGTACATCCGTAGATGTTTGGCGATTGATAAGTTGAGAGATCGGTGGAAAGAGTCGCAAGCATTCGTAGATGACTGAAGTAAGATATGGCACCTCCTGAAATGTCGTCATAAGCAGTGTTGGATCTACGCCAAATATTTCGTCCCTCAGTCGTGCTTGAATATCCTTAACATGTTAGCCGTGGTCGCTGCTAATGGGAGGGGAGATGGTACGGGATGCTTTCCAAGTAAATACAAAGTCGATATTAGAGACAGCTGAGGATTTTCTTGGCCAGCGACGAAGGTAACATTCAAATTGTCTCGAAACTGTCTTTCGGTGATTCGACCATCCTCACGAGCAGCTAGAAGCCTACTTCCTAGGCTTTCTGACTTCGATTCCGAGACCTTTTCAGTGTGGCTGGCTATCAAACGCGAGGAGAGCTCCTCCGAAAATCTGGCAACGGCCATCCTGGCCTCCTTCCTACTGGGAATTATCTCTCTGTCGAAGAAGGGAAAATTCAGGAAAATTGGTTTGAAGATCTTCCTCTTGACCTCCGATTGCAGCATATTGAGCTTGGCCTTCGCATCTGTAAGTGTCTGCGGGGTGGTTAGAATTATGTGATAAGCCAGCAGAACAGGGTGAGGACTTACTTGAAAGTCTGTACGCAGGAGGCCATTCGACACATTGGCGATTGTGTACCGCTGTAATAACTCTTGCACAACAATTCCATTATCGCCAGCTTTCTTCTGATGTTCCTTGATCAATTTGGAGAAAATGGCTGCGTTGGCCAGCAAAGGCTCGGCCTCAAAATTTCCGTGGAGGGCAGGTTTAACGATGCTTTGATACAGCTTCCATTCCGGTCCTCGTGCTGAAATAATATTGTCACCTGGAATATTTGGTTAGATAGAGAAAATGCAATGTATTTCGAATGGCTGACCCAAGAAGTCTGCGAGGACTGTATGAGGAATCTTCTTTTGATTCCCAGTCTTTTGGAAGACTTCCTCATTTTTGAAGACTTCCGCGACCAGAGAGGGTCTCTGTACTACTACGTTCCATCTTGCAGCAAAGAATATCTTGATCGCTCCGTGTGCGATGAGAGGTTTCTCTACATACTTTCGATATGTGTCTTCTTGGTCAACATCATAGAAAAAAGGGATGAGTGGGACCCAAAACGGTACAGCAGGTATGCCAATGGGATATTTCGGGGGAAGTAAAAAGAGAAAGGCGGCGACAGCAATCAGAATGACCGCTGAGAGCAAAACTTGAGCGAGGGTCCAGAGAAACATTGCAGCGGGATGAATTGGCGTCGGACGATGTGCGAGTGGCTTCTTTAGGAATTTTCTTAGAGCTGGGTTGTCTTCGCTGTCGACCACAGTCAACTACCTAGAACATTTCTAGATGCCAATAGCCAAGCACACATAATGCACAGGAATGGAAGCCACAACGGCACGGATGCATGCGGCCGCGAGGTGTGCGAGAGCCGTGGATGGCCGCTGACCTTGGCAACCACGGAATTGCAGTAACTGAATGTCAACTTTCAAAATTGAAGTGGATGCTACCGAAGTATGAGAGAATTTGAGCCTCTTGCTTCGTTCGCGGGCGTGGTTTCGCAGGGAGGGGTGTGATGAACAAGGGTAAATAGTGTGATAGTCCCTGCACGATGCACCATTGTAAGATAGATAGTCCTAACTTTGGGGCAACCCGACTTTGGATGAATTGGATCAGCGGACAATCCCTGCATGTCACACCGATGCGCCTCGTGGCAACAAGGCAAGCTAGGTATCGGGCCTCCGAGCGAGCTGATGCAGTTGTTCAAACCGTGCTCGGGGCACTGTGTACATGTGATAATTCCACCCCGCTAAGAGATCCGAATGTCAATGGATTCTTACAGGGTCAACTGGCTCAACTCGGTCCCAAGTAGCGCTGCTCAAAATAACATCGAATGAGTATTTCCAGCTCTTGACACCGCTGACGTGATTCTAGCCCAATGGTACACGGGGGCGGCGCAGTGAGCCCAGCCGTTCTGAACTTCTGGCTGACACCCTGACCCATTTCCCGGTGTAATGGGATCCACATTCATGTTATTTTGAAGTAAGGCAATGAAGTCCAAGTGGATTACGAGGCCTCAGGGAGGAGCTCGCCTTCTCGAGTTTGATCAGTGGCCAGACCGATGTTATTTCCCTCGTATGTCAACAAGGTGGTAAGTCGGTGACAAGGGTGGCTTCGGGCAACTTTGGTTGCGGGATCGTTGCCTTGAAACGGCATGGGACGATGATCTTCTCTGACAGGAAGGATTCTTGGGTAGATTCCTAGACTTGGCTTGGTTTAAATCAGGTAGGCATGCCTATGCCGAGTGAGTGGTAGCAGCACTAGGGGCCTTTGACATTTTTATCTGAACTTTGAAGTCCATTATCTTGATACTCAGTTAGCACTTGATCATTTCATACATACCTATCATGGAGATCTCTAACGTCGGTGCTTCAATCTATCATGAGATCGAGGCCATATACACGAGAACAGAACAAGGAAGACTACTCCGGATCTTTGGAGCGAATGCAAAACCACTGGAATTAGTATGGGGTTCGATATGGAATCAACTTTCAGAACACATTCGGATTCGCAACGGAGAAACATCACTTGATGATGTTGAGATTTCGATCGATTCCGCGCAGTACTTAATCTGGGAAGGCTACCAAGACGAAAATAAGGCTCTCCTTGGGGTTATCCAACGAGTCGTCCCCGATGGCCAAAAACATCCATTCCGCAATTTCTTCCTCTCACTTCTGCACCGCAAGATAAAATTACATTCCACCGAAACTCCTCAGCAAACAGACGATGAAAACGACATCTCGAAAATTCAGACTCGGCAAATTGTCGACCTTTTCGACCGGCGACTCCGTCACATCAGTCCCAATGATCAATGGCACCTAGGTGGCCGTGAATATTTCGAGAGCAGAGTATATCACTACATATCCCGCAGGCTTCCCTGTGAATTCTGTCTTCCGGCCTTCCCATGCAAGTCGTCCAATCAAGACAAAGTGATGGGAACTTTCCCAGACAGAGGAGAGGAAATGGGGCTTCTCAAACTTCACAGCTTTGCGAGAGAAGTTGAACAGATATATCCTCCTGGAGCCAAGATGTGGATAATAAGCGGTTTGTAGCCTTCATGCTTTCTGAAACACGTAGCTAACTCATGGTGTGTAGATGGGCACGTGTTTTCCGATTGCAGTAAGTTGCCCTGAACGCTGGTTGAACACACAACTAACAATAGACAGTCGGTGTAGGGGACGATATTGTGGATGCGTATACAGCCAAGCTTGTAGAAATGAACAACAGGATCTCATTGGAACAAAACTCTAAAGACAGGGTTGGTTTCCAATCACTTGTTGATCTCTTCGACTTGAAAAACGCTTCCATCCCTCCTTCTGCACTTGCAGAAAGGTTGGATATCCCGGAAATCAACCATTATCTCGAAACAACCCTTGAGAATGAAGCTGAGCTTTGCAGAAGAATTCTCATGTCCGGGTGCCAGAGTGACAGAACTGCGTTGCGGAGAAGAATAGATTCAGGGGACCCGGCCATCCTGGCTCTCTATCGGGGCTTTTCCAGGTTCATGCTTGAAGACCTCGAGTTGCATCCTGCGACGAAGAATATGACGAAGAGCCAACGGAAGAAGCTGTCAATTAAAGTATCGTTCGAGATGATAATGGTAAGTTCTGAATCCGGGAAAGTTGATGTCGGTTGACTCACAAGTATATACAGAGAAACCAAGCGTACTCCAATCTCGTCGAACTGGTTTTCCCCGACCATGTCCGCCTTTCAATTCATGCGTAAGTTGCAGCAGATTATTTTCTGAACTGGTTCCCGACTAACAGATTTCCTAGGCATAACAACAGTGGTCCGAAATTTGGCATCCAGCTTTTCGATAAGACGCTGTGCAGACCCGCCTTAGCACTTCTCAATGCACCCGGATCTGATGACTCCGCCGACCTCCTACATATTCCTACACCATGGCACAACTGCGTCATCGAGGTTGCTGGTGACCCAAAGATATACGTGGGCAAGTCCAAGGTCGTCAAGGAGGCAATCAGCAATGGGTTGTACAGCGGCGGCTGGCAAGTCGCCGATAAACACGCTGGCAGATTTGAAGTCGCTCGCACTCAATACATCGCAACTGCAAAAGAAGAAAATGTCGAGGTGTCCGTAGCTGTTTGCCAGAAGCAAGAGAACCGAAGCACAACTATTGGCATGCTACCCACGGTCATTGGTGCATGGAGCACCAGAGTATGGAAGGTCGGTTATCGACTTGGTTTAGGTTTATATCGGTGGACCACGAGTTGGATGATCAGTCGGTAATGAGGTGGATTTGATGGTGTGTGTGTCGTCTTTTTTTCATTGAGGGGAGTCAACTCAGATGCGAGGTGTTCGTAACTAAAAATCTCTCTTTTGTTGTCTGCTGTTGGTATAATTTCTGGAGTCCATAGCATGCAATGGAATAAGCTTATTAAAGAAACAGAAATGGTCGTTTTAAGAACTTCCTGGGGATTGTTCAGCTAAAGTAGTGCGCCCTCAATAGTGGGGCGTGTCTCGGTACAGGCTCCCGTCTTCCCGGCATTCACATTTAGCCTCGCAGAGGAAGGATAGACATGCCCACTAGTTGACAACTGAGACGCGTCGTTGATCCCCCAAGAACCATTTCTGTCTATCCACTAAGCCCACCTTGTCTAGGTAGGTTGCAAAGAAACCAGACCCACATGCGATATAAGTTAGCGTTCGAAGGCCAACGACTCTATCCAGGGCACGTCCTCCCACTGCTGCTACATGACTTGCAGGTGCAGCTCCACCGACGATGTCATACTTCGACTTCGCAATATGCCGGATCGTGTGACTTGGGACGACGAACAGCGCGTGTATTCGATTTGAAGAATTGACAGATGATGTTTCCCAGTCCAAGAAGCAACCCGGAACCAAGGGAAGGGCGGTGCGAAAGGAAGTTGCTATCATTGATGGTAGGATGGAGCGGGGCAAGATTTCGAGCGGAGAAAAAGCCGAGAGCATCGAGCTGCCAATTCAAGATCGCATTGAGGTCCTTTTCTCTTTGAGTCAGAAGTAACAAAGCGTTGTGAGGCAGGGATGCCCCAATGCATGACTGACTGGCCTCGTGAAGGTGAAGATCCGCGGCTCAAGGCGCTTGTTATGTCTGATGGTGTTGCTTCTTGTGGCGAGTTTGTTGAGTCACTTTGGGGGCATTAATCCGTGCCAATTATGAGGCGTCGGAGGCTTCCTAGTGCAGAATAAGTATCGAGATGTTCCGCGACGGCGAGGTTTGTGAGAACCAGGACAACAGAATCAATAGCACAAAACCTGGAGCGGCGCTTAATTCTTTTCGTTCTCTTCTTTCTTCTTCTTATTCATCCTGCTCTCTCTCAAAAATGTTTGGCCTTGCTTGATCGATGGTTCTATGTTGGACCCATGATCGGGTAGCCCATGTACAGCACATTGCCAAACAAATTAGACAAATGCTAAGACTCAAACCACCGTGTACAATGATCTGCTACCTCGATCTGGTCTGTGTTCATGCATTTGATAAGGAGCGATCTGAACTGACCCAGAGAAAGAGGTTGGTAGCCAGGTAAACCCCCAAAGAAGAGATGCCCTGACTGTACATCCTGCAAACTCCCGTTTCTGCAGGTCCAGCAGCAAGGGCTGTACAACTTTGAGAAAAAGAAATATACGGCATCAGGCATATATTCCAGAGCATAATATGCCTTCTTTAATCGCCCTCGAGCTATCTCGAAGAGCAGATTAGGGGCCCTAGCTCACTCGCTTCAGGCGTCGAAGCCACTGGCAATCACCCAGCCCATCCATAGCTGCTCTGCAACTCCCCCAGCACCGTACCGCTTCCCATGTATACAAGTAACGAACCTTTGCCACTTTGAGAATCTAACTCGATGCTACGGCAGACAGCCAGACCCCCAGGTGGCTCAATGGAAATAATGCCACGGCATTTCAAACTTCGTGCGGGGATTCTCTTTGGACACCGACCCAAGCAAAGCATGAATGTCGGGCCCCAGCACGACTGCCTGATCTAATGCCTTCTGATGGTAACATGCGCTGCCTTCGCTACCTTTCAAAAATTGCGAGGCGCGGGTGGTGGAGATGCCGCATGTAGAAGGGGGGAGGCCGCAGAGAACTGATGTGATATTTGCCGGCGCTGCAGAACTCATCGCTAGGTAGAAAGCTCCCTGTCAAGCTGACTGGGGCGCCTGATGTGTAAAAGCAGTTTGTAGTAGCATCTGCAGGCTCGAATTTTCGACATGGCTTGCCCAGGCGATGTACTTCCAAGAAAGAAAATGTTCTCCAGAGAAAACATTGGGTTTTTAAGCCGTGTGTGACATCAAGATAAGCCAGGTCTCCTTCCAGTGTTCTTCATAGGCGAGGTGTCAAAAGAAGGGCTAATAGGCTTCCAAGCCGCAGAATTCTGGTACATGTTATGGTGCAGAGCCAGTGATCCAATTCTGGAGACGTTGAAGTTGGAGCCCGCAGCGGCTTCTGGTCTCCCAATCAAAAGAACACAATTTGAGCTCGTCGGTAAATGTAGCCCTTGAAATAGACTCGCCCGTTCGGTCCAATTGATGCAGAAAGAAAGTTAAACCCGAAGCATTTCGTTTGGCCACTGCTAGACAGCACAAATCGTGAATTTTTCGCAATGGAACACTGGTCAAGGTTCCGTATCTAACACCGAGAACCTTTTGGAGGATACGCTGCGGCCGCAACAAGCCAGAGCAGCGCGACGGAGGTGAATTTGAATGATGTACATCGCAAGCCAACAAATTGCATTTGGCTTAACACAGCATATGGACCACGGAATGAATATAGAAGGCAGCACTTCGCTCTTACGAATAACATAAAAGCACCAAAGAACAAGAAAGGAAACAAAGGGAGAAATCACGGTTCATGGATCCCGCGAATTCCACGTCGCCCAAGCCCAGCACTTGGCCTAACCCAAAGGATGATCCGGCGTTTCCTCAATCCGCAAACGCGACTCGAAACGAAACCCATCATTCTTCTGGATTTTCACCATTACATCCACCCCCTTCCAGGATCTCCCCGCCTCCCTCTCCCGCTCCCCCAGAGTCTCAACAGCAGCATAGACTTTAGCCACCACAGCCTCAGCAGCAGCTGTATCCACGGTTCCCGTTACAGCCGAGGCATCAAACACCACACATTTCAAGCTCGGGAACTCAATAAACCATCTCCTAAACCAGCAAATAACCAGACCAAGTAATGCCTCATCAAATAGGTGCATGCCATTCGGGTACACCATCACGTTTTGGACTCCGGTTGGATCCATCGCTATGCCCCCAGCGTCGCCCGTTTCCGTGATCCACATAACGAAAACATCGACTGCGTAATCGACAAATAGGTAGAAAGGCGAGAAACATCCTGGTTTTCGCACGTAATGTTCTAGTGCCACGGCCCGCGATTCGCGGCTGGTTCGGAGGGCCGTGGGGTCGTTCAGGAGCGATTGCTCTGGGAATCTGGACTTAATCCCTGGTCGACTCTCAATTGCTGCTGTGTCCTCGATATTGAGTTGGAAAGTGTGTGAAGGTGGAAGACTGTGAAGCCAGATTTTGCGGCGTAGTTCGAGGGGTAGGTTGGGGAACAGCTCGAAGGTGGCGGGGGTTTCTGATGCCATTGTGAAGGCTCCGGTTTTTAGCTTTTGAAAGAAGCTTGAGGATGGTGAATGTCCAGGGAATTCTAGTGAGTGAGGAAGTCGTCGATGATATATGAGGTTCAGAGAGCCGCATAGTCTGGTTTCCGATTGGTGGAATCGTATATTTTCATCCCCAAGGCAGATGCAGCAAGGGTAGGCCACGAAGTTGGGCTTTTATATGGGCGAACTCAGGGGAATCCATGGCTGAAGGCCTCTTGAATGCGCTCGTTGATCCTGTATATGAGAATTAAAACTTATTCGATCAAAAATAGTAGTTCCGCTCAAGATTCACGTTGAGGATGTTCCGCTTGACATTTTAAAAGAAGTTCACGAAGTCGCGGCCACAACACAGCCCCCACTTCTTCTCACCGCCCACGGCGGCAGAATCCCCCTCCTCCCCAACCTCTTTCCCCCTTCCCTTCTCCCTCCTCCCTTCCACACAACCCCCACAATGCCCACCGACGAATACGCCCCCACCGTCCGCGGCGGCCTCAAACTAAAAGGCAGCAAACCAGCCGGCATCGAAAAGAAAAAGAAGAAAAAGAAGTCTTCTTCCGTCCCCTCCTCCTCCGAACCCGCATCCACATCAAAAGACCTCACCACAACCACCACCTCCACGAAACCCACGAGCAAAGAGGAGGAGGAAGAGATAGATGAGGAGAAATTGAGGGAGTTAGAAGAGAGGGGTGGGGATGGGAAGACGGATAGTGAGCGGGCGTATGAGGAGATGAGGCGGAAGAGGGTAGGTTTCCCATTTCATTCCTTTCCTTTTATCCTCCTCATTTTGTTTCCTTTTTACTACTCGAACTACAAAAGCTGATATATGGGGCAAAAAACAGTTACAAGACAGAATTGCACGCGAGGGACCGAAAACGCATAAGCAGCGCGTGGAGGAGCTGAATAAGTATCTGAGTAATTTGAGTGAGCATCATGATATGCCTAGGATTGGACCTGGATAAGATGCTTGGTGTGTGGTATGGGGTATGGGGGAGATGGGGGACGGGATTGTGGGGGAATGGAGGTGGGATTCTGGATGATATGTGGTATGGAGGGGTTGATGTCAAGCCAGATAGATTTATGGGATGATGGAGGAGCTGCCTTGGATGGAACACGATGCCACCACCTCTTCTCCTCGAGATGGGACGGCCCATCTTCAAAATGCCAGAAATCACACTCCAGTTTTGTTGGAAGAATTTCTAGTATCTTGTGCAAGTGCTGTATTGCAGCATATGTATTTCCGGCTTGCATAGCCTAGGCCGCCTCCGAGCTGACCCTATTTGGGACGTTTGTACTTTTTTTTTCCCCCCGTAACATACACTCCCGCCCAATATCCTATCACCTACCACCTGTCACCAGGCCAGTCCTTCCCCCTATTCAAGTTTGACACTTCATCATCAGCCCAATTATGACCATCCTAATGTTCCTATCCATTCAACCAATATTCAACACGGACCTAGCAGTCCATCCCGGGTCTAAACAAAAAAAAAGCCATCCGTCTTAGGAGATTCGTGTATGCGGTCATGATTAAGGAAAGACATTAGTTAGCTTTTGTATACCGACCGTCCCAGCGCTATGCAATGTAAAAGCAAATCCTGCGTCCCTCCTTTTATAGTGCAACAGCAGCAGCGAAGCCCAAAGCGCCCACTGCGATGTTAATTCCGAAGCTCTTCTGGCTTCCTCCATTAGTTTGCAAACTTGCATTTGCGGTGTTGGTTTTCGATCCGGAGCCTCCTCCACTGTGATCTCCTGCTTGACCAGGCACAACGGTGATCGATGTGACAGTACTCGTGGCCCCGTTTGCGAGAGTCGTTTTATAAACGCTTGTTTGAGTGATTGAGCTCGAGCTATCTACGGTACTAGAGGCTTGGGAGCTATCCGTCGAGCTACCTCCAGGAGAAGTGGAGGATGCGGGTGTGTTAGAGGAAGCACCCTGTGAAGTGGCGGACGATGAAGCGTCGGTGGAGCCTGAGGTAGTGTTAAAATTTGAGCTTGGAAGAGCAGTGGCATCTGAGACGCCTAAAGAAATGGTAAAGTTTGCAGACGTGGAACTCGCGTTTTGAAAATGAGGCACAGTTGGAACAGCCGCAGAGCTATAACTCAGATTCGGAGGACGCGTGATGGGACCAACCGAGACCGAGCTATTGTTCTGAACGGGAGTATATACTGTCGGGGCAGGCAAAGGGACAGAGCTAGCATTCTGGACCACGTCTGATGTGGGCAAAACTACAGAGCTAGAGTTCTGAGCCACCAAGATCGACGTATAGTTCTGAATCGGAGATTGCGCAGGAGCAGCCGAGACAGAGCTAATGATCGGAACTGGGGCGTACACTGTTGCAGTGATAGAACTGATATCCTGAGCCGTAAAAGAACTCAAGTTCTGAATCGGAGGGTGTATAGTTGATGCAGCCGAGACAGCGCTTGAGTTCTGAACCGGAGGATACACTGTCGGAGCCGCCAAATACACAGAACTAGTGGTTCGAGCAGAAGGGTACACAGTCGGACCAGCCAATGAAAGAAAGACATAGCCCTGGAGAGCAGGATAATTACTGGAAGCAACCGAAAGGGAGGTCTGATTCTGAACAGGGTAATATGCAGATGAATTTGAAGGAGGGGGAGAGAACGGATAACCGCCAAGATACATACCATCTTTGGTGGAAGTTTTTGGACCCGCTGTGGATGAGGAGACGGAGACCACGTTCGAGGTAGAAGAGACAATCTGAGTTGGGGCTGTCGATGTGGAGGCTCTTTGGCTTGACGCCGATGGAGAAGTGGAAGAAGCGGGTACACTTGTTGCTGAAGTCGACGGAGTCGCTGGTGGTGCTGAAGAAGACGTAGGTTGAAGAACGACTGTCGACGATGGTGGCAATGTAGAAGTAGTTGCTTGACTGCTCGTAACTACCACCGTACTGGAAGGCGTAACAGTAGCGACAGTGCCATTCGTACTGCCTGCTTGTCTCTTCGCCAGCTCCACCAAGCTCTGTGCCACCTCTGCATCCTGTTGATGCACTACCTCCATTGCCGTCTTGTCCTCTTGGTATACACCATGCTGGTATTTCTCCTTCAAGTGTTTATGCAGAACTTCGTGGAGGGAGGCGGGTTCGACAGAATCGAGAAGTTCTTGGAATTCTTTTGCACTCAGGTCTTCTATAGTGGGAGGCTGGGCTTGATGTTCGACCACAGCTGGGACCTTGCGGTGATGAATGTTATTCGAAGAACTGACGAGGCCGAGGGATAGAACCGTGAGTATCAAGAGGATGAAGAGGTAATGTTGGAGTTTCTGCATCTTGATTGCCTTCCTTCTCTTTGCCTCGATTTCCTCCAAAAGTCGAGGTTCGTGTACAAATGTAGTCGGCGAGGAGGCCGCGAACTTCTCGGGATCTTGAATTTGTACGCCATTAGCTGGTTTCATGGTGATAATCAAATAGCGACCTAGCTAAGCTAGGATCAAGTTCCGGATTTTTGGGACAGATGAGCGAGTGTCCGAGGAGCGAGTGTGAAGCAATGCGAGCAAGGCAGCTGAATGCAGGAGAGAGGATTTGTATCAACGAATGACAGACCAACGTGCACAAGCGCAGACGAAAGTGAAAGTGACGAGAGGTCAATTGAATGGGTAGGACAAGAGGTGAGGAGGTGAGGAGGTGAGGAGGTGAGGAGTGAGAGACGTGCAGGTGCAGGTGCAGGAAGAGAATGGTGAGGTGAGGTCCAGCTTGCAGTGGAAACCCGGCGGGCTTATGTGGTGGCGCGGCTTTCGCTGACAGGAATCAGAAGGCTGGAAGAAGGAACGACCAACGCCTAACATGGATGTGCAGGGCGCATTGATCACTCTTCGCCGCGTCCACCCAGACTTTTCTGTGGATGGGATGACGCCGGACGCCCAAAGCTGTGTACGTGCCCAGCAGAACTTGATTTTTTGGGAACAATATCTCATCAACAAATATTTGAGGAACCTTGCACTTACGTGTTAGGACTCAGTGTCTTCAACCTCTGCCTTTCCTCTGCAAGAACGAGTGGTCGTAGAGGAACCGAACGCAAAACGAAGGTGTCAATCGATGATTCGGTCTGTACGGTGGTACGGCTCGAACATGGCCGTTGAGGAAACAGGGCGTGTTTCTTATATCTGAACACGAGAAGGTTGAATACGAGGCTTAGGGACGTCTGGAAGTGGAGCATGTCCCTAGCCATGCACCGACGACATGCTGGTTGGCACGGCCAACGGCAATAGTATCGCGCTGTCGAAAGTCCATGATGCAGCTATCTGCAGCTATTCTACTGTCAAACAACCGTCCTAAACCTGCAAGAAGGTCCTGATGCAGTCACGGCAATGTTTTCTACCCAATCCAAGTGCCTCAAGAAGTCTATGCTCGCGAGTCTCTGGACTTTTCCAATCATCAATTCTAAGAATCCAAGTTACTGATTACAATACCGGTGCATGCATATTTCTGGCACGATGCCGGTAAATGGATATATTTTTTTGTTTTCGGAAAGCTTCACAATCAAGATCCTTGCTAGCGAACCTCGAAGACCACCATCGGTCCATCATACCACCCAACGGCTTACTCAAATGCAATTCCAACCGTCCTGAACACGAATCCTCATCACATGTTAACAATTACTCAATCATACACCACTTCATAAAGGCCTCATTATTTTTGTGCGAGCTGGAGATGCTTCGTCAATCTTCTCCACGGCTTCTCATCCGAGCAGAGCACTATCCCAGCCCAACAAACCGGCATACCCCTCCACACGACAAAAGCTTGTCAGACAGTCTCGTAAAGCTACGTCACTAAATTTTCCCCATCCTTGCACAACAGAATACGAGATTCTATCATCGGAAACCCTCAAATGCCATCTTATTGCTCAATTCTTCTGTCATCTCCATTAACATGAAACAGATTTTCTGCAAGCTGGAAAATTTAAAGATCATCTCAGTGAGATCTCAAGAATTTTCTGTGCCGTGTAACACTTCACAATCTCAGGTGGGGCAGTCGTCCCCCCTGTCGTAGCTAAGAATAGCATCTGCAAGGATGGAGCGACAGCGGCCAGTGCTTCTTGCCTCTTTCTTCTCACCAACATCACCAGTCTCACAACTGCAGTCAGAAGGCGATACCATAGTTGTTACGGGATTTGTCAAGTGTACTTCGTATGTGCCGTCGGTATCTGCATATTGCCTGTACAAGCATCTACTCAGCCTCCCTCGGATCCAGGTTTCTGATTTACCAATCCATTGCCGACCGTTCGGGACGCCTCCAGTTATCGATCGATATGTTTTCATTTGTCCATCTATAAAATCCATGCGATTTTTGCATTTGCCGTGTACATCATGTCTTGCCGATCGCTGCATGCACCTTTTTCGTCTCCAGATCAAATATTCACAATCTCGTAATGTCCAAATAGACTTGGGATATCTGTTGAGAAAGGCCAAGGTTCAATTTGACCATGGCGGAAAGTGCCAGTGGGATCATCATGCCACGGTGCGTTGACTTGCAGGAGTATCGAATTGCCAATAGTTTTGGCCCTCTCGTTCCGCATTCAGACTCTCGTGTTTGGAAATGTTCGAGCCTCCAAACTTTCTTTCTATTCGCTGCCGACTGCCGATGTTCTCGGTGGTGGCTCAGACTTTGCAGTACGCGTCTTCAGGGTACAGCAAAAGCCAATGTTTCGCTTCACCTGATGCGCTGGCACGTGTAAGCTTCCGGAAGGGTCTCACCCAAAATATTCGAATAAATTGGAAGGAAGATGCGGCTGAGACAGGACCAGGCTTCGTGATTCAGTGATCACGTGCTAACGGCTTTAACTTGCTGACCATCCTCGATCTTTCAGACGATGCGCTCACTTCCTTTCTGCGCTTGTATCCAAAGCCTCAGAACAGCTCATACAAAGCAGCATCTTCTCCAGTTCCAAACCCTTTTTTTCCAAATCCAAAATTTTGTCAAGGTAGTCACTCCTTTTCGCCTCGAGGCTCAACTCGCCTCTCCTTCCCTTCCTAGCATTCCATCCTCCAATAAGCATCCACCCACCCAAAACCCGACTTGCTTTAAATCACGCGTGGCAACTTGAAACAAAAACGAGTCATACCTAGCTGAAATAAACAATGTTTCCGAAAACGGCCTTTGTTGCACATCGCATTCTTGCTGCACGTCAGACTTTAAGGGTGGCACTGTAAATAAGCACGGGTCAGGAGGTCAGTGTGTCTTGGGGGCAGGCAAAATCACCCCATGACCTCAACACCCTGGCTTTTGCTATTTTTACGAAGAATTTTTCCTTCCGATGAAAAGATATGTTTTCCTGATGTCGCTTGAGTTCTTTGGGGGAGTTGGTACAGGTAGTTGCCTACCTAGGTACTGATGGACAAAAGAAGCGGCACTAATTCTGAATGTTCCACACCGAGTAGGATATTCAAAGGGCAATAATTAGTGCTACTTTTTCTGTCCACCGCGAGATTGCTCTCTGGCTTGTGAGCCTAGTATTCTATACAGCTTTGAGAGCGCGCGTCATTCGATGGTCGCTATTATCAATATCTTCTATGTTTTTTCTTTTTTTCTTCTCCTTTTTTGGGGGGGGCTACTTCTTTTCTGTATCTTATCCTTTGCTCTCGCTCGTTACATTGTCTGTCTTGCCATAGCGGTCCATTCTAATTATGAATACGAAGGAGACTTGAAATTTTATTTTGTCGTCCGTCTTTCGCCACTCCGAAGAGATTCCTTTTACTACTATCGCCATCACTTCTTGACTGATATCCCGTTTTATAGTCTCAGCTTATCGTTCAAATTAAAGCTATTGTAGTATCTGAAATTTGTCAAGTTTTTTGGCCAATCGACTTGTAAGGCTGCAGTGCAATTAGTGCATAATCATTTTGAGGCTGTGCAACGGCATGTGGCTCCCAAGGCTTTCCTCTCGCACGTCCTCACCCCACCTTCCATTTCACCTCTACCTCCACATTCAACGTTTATTTGGATATGCGTTTGTAGGTCCCCGCCTCTTGGACCTGAAACCATATCCATTTGCCTCAAAGGACGCGGTTCAAAAATTAACTGCAGCGCTCAATTATTTCGGCAGCCGCGCCGACAGGTACTAAATTGGGTAGCGCCAGCGCTCGAGAAGGATAAATGTTGACTTGCTGCCCCATTTTCAGGTCTGCTATGGAACTGGGAATTCGCCGCCGTTCCGGAGAAATTGTGACGCCAACAATAGACAAAAGGGAGAAGACTTGTGCGCATGATGCAGCCTGCTCAGACTGCATGCGAGTTATAAATTGGCTCCTTCACAACACAGAGAAAGGTAGCGAGTACATTCGTATAAGCCCGCCTCAAAAGATTATATGTGGGAAATGCCATCTTGAATACCAATGTCCGTGTTGTTTGAGCCTGCTCTCGAAGTTACGGTTGACCTTAAACAACGAACTTGGGGATCATCATGACCAAGGAGGGGTCGTTGCTGAAGTGGAGTCTTTCGTAGCGAGAGTCTTGCGAAATCGGTTTCCGGAGGAAGCATCAAAAGGGCTACGGATTGGGATAGTAAGATGCTATTATGGACCGCAGACTCTTGATGGAGTTTGGTTGACGGCAATCGACAAGAGGAACAGCCCCTCTCCAGGTTTAATCATGACACATAACTCCTGGGCTTGCAAAATCGACAAACTCAGAAGCCTGCTTAAGCAGTGCGAAGACTCCCATGAGATGTGCAAGAGGAAAATTATTGGTCACATATCCTCTGGAGAAGATCTTTATTTGCTGGACCTGCATGATCGACGACTCGTCCTGTCTACTATTGACACAGCGCCGTACGTATGCCTCAGTTATGTGTGGGGCACAGTCCAAGATAGCCTTGACTGTCGAAAGTCACGATTAGCCTCACTGGTGAAGGAAGGTGCATTGGACAATCCGGATCTATTCAACCCACCTCTTACTGTAAGGAGTGCCATAGACTTTGTCCAGTCTATGGGCGAGCGATACTTGTGGGTAGATCGATATTGTATCATCCAAGACGACCATCGCTACAAAGAAGCCCAGCTCAAGAGAATGTGCCAAATCTATGCTTCGGCAAGGTATACGCTCATCGCAGCCGACGGTACCGCAGCCGACGGGTTGAAAAGTTGGGACTCAGAGCCCGACCGGAGTCGCCTGTACAGCAATCTCTGGTACAGCAACGAAACACACACGATACTTGCCGCACCAGGACTCGAGGAAAATCCGTTCGAAAACGGCACATGGGACAGTAGAGGGTGGACTCTACAAGAGAAGCTGTTTTCGCTCAAAACCATGATCTTCAACAATGGGATGGTGTTCTGGAGGTGTCACGAAGGGTTCTGGCAACAGGAGTTCCTCCATTCTTCAAACTCCCATTGGAGGGCATCTCAACCGCTTTTACCCCCGCCATGGCCCAGTCTCACATATCTCGGATCCTTGACATTACAATTTGCTAAAAGAGACTTATCGTTCGCCTCTGATTGCATTGCCGCATTTTCCGGCGTGCTAGTATCTCTTGAGCCCCATTTTCCCGGCGGCTTCTTGTTCGGCATGCCTGAGTTATGGTTCGATATTGCGCTGTTGTGGGAACCAGCGGACGTGTTTCTTACAGATCGGTTTGGGCGGGATGAAGTTGCTTGTGCACCGAGTTGGTCGTGGGCTAGATGGAAAGGCAACATCAATTTCCACGCTTGGGACATGGCAGTTGCATTCCTAGTTATGGACGAAAATATGCGTCCTAAACTTTTTGATGGGCCGATCATGTCGAAAGTTCCCGAGGAAACAAAGAGGTATATGAATAGGTTGGTAGAGGAAACTCCAGGTCAATATCCGATTACTTCTGTCGTCAAATGGTATCGACGATCCATGAACTCAACAACGTCCGCTTCGACGAATAGACCGATTCTCAATTCCTATAATTCTTTCAAACACCTCGAGTCAAACAATACTGCTGAGCCTCCACCACCATGGATACGATGCTCCACGCCCGATGGCCCCGCGTATAAATTAAAAAATGGAACACATCCCGAAGCGCCGCTGTACAGATGGCCCCTCTATTCATCCCACCAAATCCCCACCAACTCGTCACACGAGGAAGTTCCATCAACCATAATCTACGGCCAAGTCAACAGAAGATATCTCCGTCTCGGCGCAACTTCCGGCATCCGCTACCGAGACATAAAATCCGCCAACGCCCCTCCTGACCTAAAGCCCAATTTCCAACTTCTTACCCTCAACACAAAAACACAAATCGGCACGATGATGGTAGACGTTGTCAACATGACCGCCGTCGAAGAAATAAGCGCTGCATCAAAAGAGATTGCCGTTCGTCTCGGCCTTGATGCCGAGGATGAACATTCTGTGATTGAAGTTATTGTTCTTTCTGCTGGGGAATGCTGTTGTAAGGATAATGCTAAGGGAATGATGTATTTTGAGCTGTATACGTGGGAGAGTGACTGGGCGAAGGATAAACGAGGGGGAGTTTATTTTTATTATAATGTTATGTTTGTGAGGAGGCGGGGGGATGGTGTGGCGATTAGGATGGGGATTGGGAGGGTGGCGAGGGAGTTGTGGGATGAGGGGGACGGGGAGGAGATTGAGATTGAGCTTGGGTGATGGTGTAGCACCGACCTCACTAAAGGGCCAAAGAGATTCACTTCGCACAGTGATAATCTGCAATCTGAGCCATATAATGTTCCAGATCTTGTGAGATATTCACTGAAATGATCCGGAATAAAGAAATTGGTCTTGGGAGTATGAAATCTTTTTGTTAGAGGAATGCCCGCCTCGGGTATGCTGGCTATGGATGGAAAATGTCTTGCGGGCCCATTACCCTTTAACTTCTATATGAAAAGCACATATATATAGTAAATAGGGAACCAGCCAACGTCCAAATGTTCTATTCTCAATCATAATTTGCAATATAAAAGTAATGGGCATTTTTTTAACTGGTTGTTTTTACTGCTCTACTAATTCGCTCGGTATTCCATCAATGTCTCTGACCCTCTCAGACAACCTCAGCAAAGTAGTAATGTTTGCATGCCCAAGCCCCATGGCAATCTTCCATCTCCTTGCTCCATCACGCTCCTCTTAAACCGACCAACCATTAGCTCGTAATCTCCCACTATCTTTCAAAGGTACAAATCGGTTCCAGGTGCTGTTCGCCACTTTTTCCTAATAAAATTTAGTCTTAGCTAGGGTAATGATAAGATTATTTACTTCATTATTATATACAAAAATAAAAATATATTCCAAAAAAACAAACAAAAATGAAACGTATACCAAAAACTTTTAAAAAAAAAGTTTTTTTATTAAAAGGATTAGAATAATAAATTATTATAAATTTAATTATTTAATATTTTTTATTTATTAATCTTTTAACTTATTCCGTTTTATAATTTGTTTTATTATAAATAAATATAAAAATGAAAAAGATCCAAATTTCAGAAATAAATTTTAATTTAGGATTATATTTATTTTATCTTTTAGAAATGAAAAACGGTTTTTTTATTATATTATTATTTATATTAAAAATACTTTTTTCGTTTTTTATTCATTCTCCAAATCCGATATAAAATTAAAATATATTATAATTAAGAAAATCTTAAAGAAATATAATAAAATTAAAAAAAGATTAAAAAAGAAATTTTAATTAAAACAAATAATAAAATTAAAAAATTAGATTTTGATAATATTTAAGAAAAAAATAATAGAAATTTAAATATTATTCATTAATCTAATAAAATTACTTTTTATGTAAAAGAAGATAATAATATATATTATATAAGTTAAGACCCCCATTTTTGGGCCACCCTCTATTTTGAGCCACCTCGCTTAATTCCCACCTATCCATTTCAACCACGAATAACTTTTTAATTAATTAATAGATATATAAAATAAAGTAAAAGTTATATTAAAGAAATTATTAAAATTTAATAATATATCTTAACGATTTCTAATTTCTATTTATATTTTATAAATATTTTTGATATTAATAAATTTAGAATTTAGATTAGGTTTTATTTTCTAAATTTAAATTAGATTATTTTAACTTTAAGTATTTAAATCCGATACTTATATTAAATAATAATAAAATCATTATTATTTAAATTTTTAATTATTTTTTTTAAAAAATATTTTAATAATTATTATATTAATCGTTTCAAATCCTATAATTTATTTGGTTTATTCTTAGATATTTATACTTTTTTAAAAAGTTTTTTATACAATAAATAATAAATCTTGATTTTATTTAAGTATTAAGAATTTTCTTGAAATTTATATAAATTGCTTGATTATTTTATTATTATTTTCAAATAATAATCGATTTATAAAAGATTTAATAATTTTAATCAATTATAATCTCGAAATTTTTTAATTTATTTGGTAATTTCTAAATATTAAAGTATTTATCCAGGTTTATTTATAATATTATAAAAAGTTTTATTTCTCCAAAAATATTAAATTATTTAATAGATCAAGTATATTAAACTATTTTCGGTAAAATTTTTTTTAAAAAAAGAATATAAATAAATCCAAAGATTGAAGTATATATAAAGTATATAATAATAGAAATAATAAATAAATATTATTTGAGAAATACTGAAAAGGCCAAATAATAAGAAGAGTATACCGTATCCTTTTTAATAGTAGTTTAAATTCAATAATAAGGAAAAAGAATCTTGTCTTGATTGTCTTTTCTATAGAAAGAAAGATTTTATATTTATATATAAGATCCCAGGGAACTAGCTAAATCACATGACGAAGCCCATCACCTGATCACTCACTACAATACTTTCATAAAAATTCTAATATTTTATAATTTCCGTAATTATCTAATATAAATAAACGATGTTTTTTAAGATCACATAATACTATTTGAAAAATGAAAACGATTTGTAACTATTCAAGAATAATATTATTAAATATTTATTTATTATCTATTATAATAAATTTCCAATTTTTATAAATTTTGAATTTTATAAAGAATTGTTATTACTAGACCGATTTTCTTTTAAATATAATAAATAAATATAAGGCCCAACTAGTTAACGAGATATATTTAATAAATAAAATCCAAGTTTTAGATTTAGATTATTTTTTCTAAATAAAACGTTTCTTAATATTTTTAATTATTAAACCTGTTGAAATAAGGTTAAGGATCCTGTTTTAAGTTAGGTTAGTAGGGGACTAGTTGTAGTCGAGCTCTCCTTGACTATATATATCTACTCTTACTTCGTAGTCACTACTCTTTCTAATAAAATAAAGTTTATACCCTTATTTCCGCATCTGTTATAATTCAACAAAACCATTCTTTTTTTAGTTTTTTATAATTTTTGGTTTATTTATATTTTATCGATTTTCAATTTTAATTATTTTGATAATTATCTTGAATTTTTAAAACCAAATTTTAATAATATTAAATATAATATTATTAATATATATAAAATCGATTCTGAATTAATTTTTGGTTTTAAGAATAAAATTCTAGTAAAAAAATCTAACCATTTAACGTTTTCTGAATAATATAATATTATATCGAATTATTAAAATATAATTAATAAAAATTCAGATCAATATATATATAAGATTTTTGTTTAAATTTTCTTGAATTAATACTTAATCTATAAAAATGTTATTCTTGAACCGGGGCAAACTTTTATAAATACATATATACTTCTACTCTAAGGAAAGTATTATAGTAGTGGAAAAGAAGGTATAATATATAGTTCGCAGACATATAACCATATATATATAAGGCGTTTCCTATAACTAGGTATTTGATTCTTTAGTCAATTCTACACCAATTGTTGCACGTACTGACGTGGCTGCCTCGGTGCCTCAGGCACCCACATGTAAATAACCTCACCTCCTACCTTTACAGCGCTATTATCTCTTAATACATATATATATATATACAGTATTTACTGCATTATTAATAATATTATATAGCCGACGAACACTAAACTTATATTAACAAAGAACACTTATAACTAAATACAAATCTTTCGAATTTAAAAGATCTTTATTATTTATATTATCGTAATTTTAGAACTTTTGTTTTATAATAATGTAATTTTTAAATTTTTAATTCGAGGTTATCAAGTTGTAAACAATCTCTTTATATAACAATTATAAGATATTATTTTTTCAAAAAGTAATTACAGTTATATATTTTTAAAAATTAATAAATTATATAAAGTTTTTCCTAAAGCGAGATCATTTTAATAATTAGTTAAAAAATATTTTATCCGGATTTTTTGTGATATATAATAAAACTTTCTCTCCGTTTCGAATTTATTGTTTAAATTTATTATTTTTTAAATTAGTATTCTCCGTGCCTCGACTTTTTAATCCTACTACTCCTCCTGCTAATCTACGCCGCCCGACTCGAACGAGAATACGAAGTCTAGAACGGCGGGTTAAGGATGAAACAAGGCCCGGTACCTTTTAAAAAGCTAGCCTAGTATCGTCCATATCGTCCGTGTCGTTCGTTTCATTGATTTCACATTCCGTGTCTCCCTCGTCCAATTCATCCACCTCTATTATGTATGCCGTCCACCTCGTTCATGTTGTCCATTTTATCCCCTCCACCATATATCCATCTTCTTCATTTCAAAAGTCTCCGCAAGCATCATCGAACTCGCTCACCAGCTCTTCGCAATCAGCACAGACGCGTAACAAACCATCACTCTCATTACTATATAACTCCCTTGTCGCAACGATATGCCAAGAAAATTCCAGGGTTCTAAGGGCGTATTCCTGATCATGTTTCATTTCTTGCAGCACTGCCCGAGTTCTTTGTTTTTCCCGTCTGAGGCATTGGCTTGGTGTTCAGAAACAAATTATTCACTATATCGCATCAAAACAATAGAGGGTGATAGAACTCCGTGCGCACCCTACGTAAATATAATAAAACACACCAAAAATAACCACCTTCAACAAATAAAAAATCAATAATATATTAATAAATTTATTATATTTATTTATAGATTTTTTTTGTTAATTAATTTTTGTATAATAATTTTATAAAGTTTATAATAATATAAATTATATTTTTTTTATCAAAATTCGTTTAATAAATTATATATTATATAATAACTTTTGTAATTCAAGTATTATAAGAAAATATTATATAAAAAAGTCGTTTTTTATAATTCAAAGAATATATATCTCCATTATTAAATAAAATTATAATATAAATTTATTGTATTATAAAATCTTGAAATTGGGATATTTTAATATATTTTCGCTAAATTTACAAGGATGCTATAAGCGTGGTAGACCGTAAAACTAGAATACTTGATATTCCTTAGAACCTAAAAATAAAAAACTAAGAAAAATAAAAAAAATGAAATTAATATATAAATAACAATCGGATATTATATAATTTATTATATAATTATAATATTCTAAAAACTGAATTATTATATTATCTCTTTTTTCTAAAAAAATTTATTTTCAAATTTTTATTTATTAATATATTATTATTTAAATAATTATAATTATTTATATTATTTTTTTATATTTTAATTTAATCCAATAAAATATGCAAAAATCCAAACGATATTAAATTAATATAATAAAAATTTTTAAATCAAACAATAAATATTACTCTAAATTTATATTAAGTTTTAATTAATTAATTTAATATAAAAATTTTTTTTGAATCAATTAAATAATAATAATATTTTTAATTTTTGATTTTTAATAATATTAATCTTATTTTTTAATATAAATCCCTAGTTCTATAAAAGGTTATTAAAATCTAATTATAAATAATTGAATAAAAAAATAAAATAAATCTTTATAATAATAAAAAAAAAATTATTTTAGGAATAATTTAATTTTTATAAAAATCGCAAAATTAAAAATAATTTTATATCAAATTAAATTTTTTATCTAAATTTGAAAATAATTTTATAATAATTTTTATTAATAAATTTTTTATTAATATTTAAATAATTATTATATATATATATATTTTTTTTTATAAATTTGATATATATTCTTTATTATATTATAAATTGTATTAATAATAAATTAATATTTTGGATAAATAATTTTTTAATATTTTAAATAAAAATAATCTACCAAAAAAATTATATAATAAAATTAATTATATATAATTTATTAAAAATAACAAATTTAATTAATTATTTTAATAATAATTGACAAAAAAATATAATTTTTTTTTTAGATATTAATTATAAATTTTTATTTAATTATTAATTTATAAATAATATATAATTAAATATATAATTTTTATATTTAAAATAATATTTAATTTTTTCTAAAATTTAATAATAAATTAAAATTTTCGATCAAAAATAGTAATTTATAAAAACCTAAAATATTAATAAATATAATAAATATAAAAATGAATTAATTTATTTATTATTATTTTTTTTCGATAAAAAATATTAATAATTTCTTTTAATAATTAATTTATAAATATAAAAATTGATAATAATATATTATTAAAATTTATCAAAAATAGGAAAAAACTAAAATAATTTAAATTTTTTATTTTTAAAATTAAAAATCAACGATAAATATAATAATTATAGTAATATTAAATTATATTATTATTTATCTAAAATTAATAATATATCAGCCGAAAAAAATAATATATTTTATTTTTATTTAAATAGATTATAAAAATTTGATTATAAATTTTTTAAATTAAATAGATATAAAAAAGTTTAATATCTAGAATTATTAAATAATCTTAATATAAAAAAAATTACTTACGAATTTTAAATTTTTCTAAATTAATTTAAGAAATTTTATTTAATATTATAATATTTTTAAAAATTTTAAATTATAATTAATTACAAATATTTAATCGATAATTAATTTTAAAAATTTTAATAATAATAATATTTTATTTTAATAAATCGAATTAATTATTATATTATTTTTATTTTTTGTTATAATTTTTTTCCAAATTGTTGGATTAATTTAATTTTTTTATAATAAATATTATATTTATTAAATTTCTTTAATAATATTTTAAATATTAATATTATTATTTTTTTTAAATAAAAATATTAAGAAATATATTTTCTTTTCTCAAATAATATATAATCAAAATTTTAAAATTGACTAATATTTCTATCTATTTAATTTATTAAATATTTAATAATTTTATAATTTATAAATATAAATATATTATATAAAAATTCAAATAATTCAATTTATTATTTTTTAAATAATTTAATAATTATTATTATTTTGTTATTATAAATAATATAATTAAATTTTATTAATAAAAAAATCTTCAAGAAAAAAATAATAAATTTTTATTTATTATTATATTTTTATAAAAATATAATTGTTATAATATTAAAAAACCGGGGCTGAAATTAAACAATTTTTTAATTTATTAAATATTATTTGATATTTTTAAATAAAAACAAATTTTTTTTTTTTAATTATATAAATAATTATAAAATTTTATTGTAATCGCGAATAAATTATTAATAAAAATTTAAAAAAAAAAAAATATT
>Ga0247778_1000597_pt1 | contig 37992 bp, 16 predicted proteins | sample UWRJL049202B5_FD_179939 | JGI IMG/M metagenome (GOLD analysis project Ga0247778, IMG submission 179939) | Plant litter microbial communities from Arlington Agricultural Research Station in Wisconsin, United States - UWRJ-L049-202B-5 | ecosystem: Environmental > Terrestrial > Plant litter >...
AAATTACCCCAAAAAAAAAAAAAAAAAAAAAAAATCAATCAAACATCGAAATATAATAAAAGGCGAAACTATTATTATATTTAATATTTTTTTTTATTTTAAAATATATTAGACTATTTATAATCGATTACAAAATCGGTTTTATATTATCTTATTTAAAAATAATATAAGCACAGACCATATATAGCCAATTTTAACTAACACTAGAACAAACTATTTCCGTTTATTATATAATATCTAAAACTATTTTTTTTTGAACTAATCTAATATATTTTATAATCTATGATTATATAATATATAAAAATCCAAAATTTTAACTTTAGAAATAAAAAAATTAAAAATTTCTAAAAATCAAATTTAATATATTATATTTTAAAAACAATTTTATTTAAAAAATTTAAAAATTTTTAAAATTAAATTTTTTTTTAATTTTTTATTTTATAAAATTCAAAAATATATTCCAAATAATTAGGAAAAATTATTTAATTTTAAATTTTTCTAAATCTTTCAAAAGTTAAAAAATCGAGGAAGTAAAAGATCCAAGATAATTTTTCTTTATTATTTAAATATAAAATATATAATTATAAATATAAAAAATTTTTAATCTGAAAAAATATTAAATAATATTATAATTAAAAATATGGATTAAATAAGTCAATTGAGATTTTTGAATATTTTTATTTTCGTTATAATATTATAATAAAAGATTTGAATTTTTTAAATATATATGTCGAATATTATTATTATTAGAACAAAGAAATTAAATAAATTTTAAAATCTATTTTTATATGGTGGAATTGATTTCATAATTTGGATATCTCAATTCTCTATTATATAAATATATAAAATTATAATTAAGCTATTAAATTAATTATTATTATTCAATAGATTAACAATATTTGAATTTATAGAGATCCAATTGAATTCTAATCATTTTTTTAATAATAATATATTATTATTTAATTTAAAATTTAATATTAGATAAAAAAATTAAATATTTAATTTTCTATAATATATCCAAAATGGTTTATATTTATAATTTTTTCAAATGAAACAGTACGAAACCAATTATATAAGCGATTGTATAGCCTACTTAAAACATTTTTATAGAATCAATACCAAAAATAAATTTATATTTAGATTTTATTAAATAATTTTAAATAATCAAAATAATATTTTTAAATTAATTTATTTAATTTATCTGAGATTATAATATAATCGATTAATTATATTTTAATTATTATTCATTTTTAGCCCAGATTTTTTTTTAAATATTAAATTCAATCCAAAAAAAATTAATATCTTAATATAAAATAATTTCTTTATATAATATTTTTAATAAATTTAATTAATCTATTACTTCTTTTATATAATTTTAATAAAATAATTTTTTTTTTTTTGAATATTAACTAATTGACTACAGATTGAATTTATTTTATATCTAACCAATTTTTTTTAATTATATATATTATTATTTATCTGAAACTTATATATTATTAAACAATATTTTTAATAATTATTATTATATTATCCTATTATTATTATAAAATAAATATATTATAGAAAAATACAATCGGAAAATTCAAATAATTATTATAACTATCAAAAAGTTTGGTCAGAAAAAATAATTATTTCATTTATATCATAAATCAATAGATCGAATAAATATAATTTGATTTGATTTTAAAAAAATTATTAATATAAATCGTCTTAATAACATTTTATTTATAAACAAAAATATTTATATTATTATTAATAAGCCAAATATCAGCATAGAGATTTTATTGAATATTATATTTAAAATAGATCTAATATTTTTAATTATTATTAAATTATTTTTATTCACCATCGGTAAAGGTTTTGCTAGCATGGCGGGAGAATATAATTTTTTTAAATTCAAACTTTTTAATATAATATATTCCGAAATAAAGATTATTACAGGAAATGGAGAAATATATATTTATTTGGAAAAAGAAAATATTCCAATAAAAAGATTCTCCCATTATATTCTTTGGGGTAAACAATATATTTCTATTACATCTAGGGCCAAAAAACAAAAGATTTGACTATCTCTACAATTATTACAAATTCTAAAAATTATCTTTTATAAAAAATTATTCTTATTTAAATTTATATCTAATATATATATTATTTTCCAAAAACTATTTAAAATTAAAATAATTTTATATCTAATTAATATTATGATACTTTCGAAATATTCTAATTTATATAATTAATATAATCTCTATTAAGACTTTAAATAAATTTAGTTAGATTTATATCTAAGTACTCTACCATCAAAAACGAAAACATTAGAAAAAACCAAAATATAAAATAATATAAATTAAAATAAAAACTATAGGTCAAATTAATAATATATAATTTAAATAAAATTAAAAATTTATTATCCTTATTATTATATCTATATAAATATAAAAAATATTGGCAGTAATTATTATTGCTCAATAAATTAATTATAACTGGGTCTACTGAAACCTGATTAAAATCTAACTGGTCTTTATATTTGCCATCAAAATTATCATTTAATCGAAAATTTATCATCTGGTAAAAAAAGAAATATTCTCCCCTAGGTTCTGTATTATATTATCAAAAATATAATTTATATTAAAATTTTAATCTCAAAATAGGAATTTATATTCTAAATTATATAATTAATTTCGGTTTAAATAATAATAAAAATTACAGTGATCCATTTCAAATTAGTTCAAGAATTGCAAAATGATTAATATAATAATTTATATCAATTATATTATATTCGATCAAATATTTATTTTCAACCAAATTATAATCTAATACTCAATTAATTAAAACTAATATAATAAATATAATCTTTTTCATCATTTATTTTATTTTATATTAAGATTTATTGAAAATTTATAATAATATTAGATAAATTTCTATTTAAAAAATATAAAAAATTAAATATTTTATTTAAATTTTCTGGATAAATCTTTTAATTAATTAAAATATATATATTAATTTGATTTCTTTAAATAAAGGAATTTTTGAAACTAATGAAAACTTTTATTATAATAGATTAATAATTAAATATAATAGATTATTATTTTTGAATTAAAAAATTTATAAATAATTTAAATAAATTTTATTTATAAATAATATAAAAAGTTAAAATTTATTTCGTTGGCCAGAATCTATCTCATTGGCCAGAATCTAACTTGGCCAATTAGATATAATGAAATAAACGAATTACTATGCTTAAACCGTGAATATAAGAGCCTTAAATATTTCTGCTAATATTTATATACAGTCGCTTGCAAAATCGGCTTCGCCATCTTTCGCTTAAAAAAAAAAATTTTGTGAGCACAGACCACTTCATCCATTTTTGGCGCTGGCGCCGTAGTCCTCTGTCATCCCATGTGCTCCGAAGTACCAGGGCAACCTCCGTTATTGCTCTGTGACACCCAGCCACTGCACCCTGTGCACTTGGAATCTGGGGAACTGCCAGCGTAGGCAATACATGTATGGAAGTACCACACTTTAGGCACGTGACTTTGAAATCCTGTCTCTGCATCACTCGTGGTCTCCTACAGACTGATCAAAAGCAACGATTCTATTGTTTCGGGATGTCCTACTCGAAACGTTTCCACGGCTATTATTACTAGAAAGGGAAAATATCTTATATTCCTCACGTACTTTGAAATGCAACCGGACGCGCGGAATACCTTGCGCGCCGATCATTTTGGTCCCGCTGGAAGATCGTTGCTTTCCTGCATTAAAGCCTATCTCACGCCCTTGCACCGAAACTTTATTCTGACATGGGCTTTTAGCTGTGCTCTGCTCAGTAAGAACTTCACCGTGAAGATATTTCCATTCTGTTCCAGTTCTTTGTGGCCGGAAGCCATTCATACAGTAGATGTTGCTATATGGTATAAAAATACTAATTGTAGTTGAGCGCAAAGCTCCTTAGACTCATAGTAAAGACTGTAGCTTATGTAGACCTTCCTGCGAAGCATAGATAGTTTGGATAACATAGAGAGCAGTCCTCTCCATTCTACCTGAGGTACTGATCACGTGACTCTTCTGAGGTCTTCTGAGCCCTATCTACTCAGCACCGGTGGTTAGCCCTTTCTTTCGCAGTAGATAAAAAGAGAACCTCGTCCTAGGATTGGCCTAGTCCCAAGGGTTGTAACACCATATTCATGGTTCATCCACAAGCCTACCCATGTTCTCCTAGAAACAACAATTCCAGACCGTAGAAGTCGTTAGGGATAAAAGCTCCCTTCTCTATCAGCAACCGTTCTACCGCCTCGTATCCATTCTCTGCCGCCCATGACAGTGGCGTCCGACCGTCATTATCCTTGGAGTCTGGGCCAACGCCGTCCTCCGCGAGCAGTAGCTTCACCACTGCTATATGCCCTTTTTTTGCGGCCCACGACAGCGGCATCCGGCCGGTTTTGTCCTTGGAGTTCGGATCAACGCCGTCTATGGCGAGTAGCAGTTTAACCGCTTCCTCGTACCCATTATATGCTGCCCACGATAACGGCGTCCGACCGTTGTTGTCCTTAGAGCCCGGGTCGACGCCACCATTCGCGAGCAGTAGCCTGACCACCGCCGCCACACTTTCTCCGCTCTTCACCCCGTATATCATCTTGTTCACGGCCCAAGATAGCGGCGTCTGGCCGTCTTTACACTTAGAGTTCGGTTTAACGCTGTCTGCGGCCAGTAGCAATTTCACCACCGCCTCATGCCCATTCCTTGCCGCCCACGATAGCGGCGTGCGACTCTCATTGTCCTCGCTATCTAGGTTGACGCCATTAGTTTTTAGTAGCAGATTCACTACTACCTCATGCCCGTTGGCTGCGGCCAGCGATAGCGGCGTCTGACCATAATAAGTCTCTTTGTGGTCTGGATCCACACCGTTTGTCGCAAGTAGCACCTTTACCACCTCCTCGTGCCCGTGTCTTGCGGCCTCCGATAGTGGCGTACGCTTCGTATTATCCTCGCTATCTGGGCTGACGCTATAAGTTACTAGTAGCAGTTCAACTACCGCCTTATTACCATGCACTGCAGCCCACCATAGCGGCGTCCTATTATTAGCATCTTTCGAGTTAGGGTCGATGCCGTCCGTGGCGAGTAATAACTTCAGCGCCGCCCAGCGCCCTAATATCACAGCTATCGACAGCGGCGTCTCACCGCCATCGCCCTTAGTATCAAGATGAACACGATTCGTTGCTAGTAGCAGCTTCACGACCGCATCGTGCCCATTATTAATGGCAAGGTGTAGCGGCGTATAACCGTAATCAGTTTCCTTGGAGTTCGGGTTGACGCGGTCGTCCGCGAGCAGTAGTTTCACCACCGCCTCGTGCCCGTTCTCTGCGGCCCACAAAAGCGGCGTGTGCATACAATATGTGTCCTCGGGGTCTGGATCGACGTCATACTTTGTGAGGAGCAGCTTCAGTAACGCCTTATGCCCATTCTTTGCGGCTAGCGAGAGCAGCGTCTGGTTCCACGCATTGTCATCTGATTCCGGGTTCAAGTCGTACTCTATGAGCAACAGCTCTACTACCTCCTCGTGCCCATTCTCTGCTGCCAGCGATAGCGGCGAACCTATAAATCTACTCGTAGGATTTGGGTTACCTCCATTCTTGACTAAGGCCACTATTATATTCCTCAGCCCAAAGTACGCTGCAATATGTATACCTGTCATATGGTTTGTCGATCTTTGGCTATAACCAGGGTCGACTGAGTAGAGTTTTGAAGACATCATCGCCTGGCTAGACGCAGACACCTTTTTTCTGTTCTGGAGAAAGTCCAGAATCATCTGCTCTTGCTCGGGTTGCAATTGTGTTAAGATTGCACGGGCATGATGACCCCAATTTCGAGCTGCATAGTCGTAGAGGGGGTTTTGCTGCAGTCGCGCCTCGAAATCTTCATCCGTTAAGCAGAATCCGATCGCGAAAAGATCATATGACAGATATGTAACGCATGCCGTCGTTATCTCTATCTCTACATCCGGAAACAAACGGGTTCGCTCGAAGTATTCCTGAGTTGTATAATGAACCAATCGAATAATATCAGTGCTTTTGTTGACTACAACTAACCCAGCGCATACAGAGTCAAGTATTTCAATCTCAGGAAGGAAGTCCCTATCGAGCTCCGCTGTACCGGAACGAACAGCAAGGGCGTGTCGCAACTCTGCAGCAGTGACGACTCTCTTGGCATGGGAAATCCAGGACAGAACCTGTTTCCCAAGAAGCCGATAGTTTTCGCCTTGCCCTTCAATTCTTTCCATCGCGTTTCTGTAGGTTTCGTCTAACCCCGCAATTCCCCGAGGCAGCTCCTTCAGTGCCTGCTTGATATGCCCTACTGTGGGCTGGTCCTTGAGGGAGTCAATGTGCAGCCTGGCAAGTAGAAACCTAAGATCTTAAGTAATCGGACTAAGTTAATGGTGTAGAGATAGAATAGTGAACGTACATTCCATCGACGGCGGTTATTACATCTCGTCTTATTGTCTCTCGAAGCTCCGGGTGTTTTGACATCTGTGATCGAAGAAGCTGGGGTATCCGTCCATCAATATAGCGGAGCACATCATTATCTTGAGCTCGGATCTCTTTCCAAATATAGCCATCAAACCGTAAAATTATTTCTGAGACGAAACGTGAGGTTGCAAAAAAATTTAACCGAACTTGACCCTGAATGCTAAACAGTTCTGACAAGAACTTATTTTGTCCTTCGATATCAACAGTATAATATTCGTCGAGGGCGTCAATAACGACAAATACTCGGGAGTATAAATTAATGGTGGAGAGTAATATTCTTGCGATGTCATCAACGGTGGGGATCGTTCCGTTCGTCACGTGGCGCTTGTGAAGGCTTACGATGTCTGGAGGAATCGTCGGTTGACGGTGGGCCAGCTGCTTAAGAAGGCTTGAGAGTAGATTTTCCGGTTTTTCTTGATGCTGTGAGTGGTAGTTACAGAAGATATACGCGATGCCGACACCAGGCTCATTGTCAAATTCCGTTCTGAGGTAGTCTATAATAATGGATGACATGATTGTCTTTCCAGCTCCTGGAATTCCTGGGCAGAACAGAGTCTCCCCTCTTTTATTGAGCCACTGGCGGAATTCGGCCGATTCTAATAACCATTGGCCGGTTCCTTCCTGTCGCCGAGTAATAAAGTCGTTCTACTGAGGAGCATAGTCGAATGGTATGAGCCAGTCCAGAATTTTCTGATGATCTTGATCGTCTTGTCGAATTTTCACAGAATGGATGGCTTTCTCTACTGTTTTAGAGATATAACTATATATAATTAATTAACCATTTATTTAATTACTAGATGTTAATACACACCGTTTTATTTTGTTAATCGGCATATGGAAAAAAAGCTGTCTGGTATATGCAACCGCTGCGGCGGCTGCATATCCATGCCATTGGTCGTTCTTGTGCGAATCGCAATAGTCCGAGATTCTATAGATTATAATACAAAGGAAATCTACTAAAATGCCTGCTATTTCTATCTCAAAATACAATAACTTGTGCTCCTTCGCCAACTCGTTTCTCAATTCAATATCTTTTATTATCAGCTCCCCAGATGCAATTGTTCCTTTATAGGCGACGATATACGGTTCCTCGTCCTCGTTGTTGGTCGGTTGCAGGATCTGCTAAGAAAGGTCATATCCGCAGTTATCGCAAGGTACTTTAGATTTTCAATATATATAATTTGGTTTGTATAGATAATTCTATATCCCATTTGAATATTTATATTTTTGGAGTTCTCGAATGCTTATATCGATCCTTTTAATATTATCGTCGATAGAATTTATATACAACCTGGCTTGCTTTATTGCCAGATTTTGTGCAGTGTTGAGAAGTACAACTAACGGTGGTGCGAGAGTACTTATATACTCGAACTGGCCGACTTTGGTTTTTCCATAGTTGTATTATATTACACTAAAATACCCACCTATAGGTTTACTAACTACGATATTGCTAAGCCGGATTATTCTGTTATTAGTCTTCACTGGTATACCGCTTCTGATGCCAATTAATATACCGAACCTGAGGTTCGGGAACATTATTTTTATCTGGATGACGATTATAACCACAGGGCTATTATTTGATTGATACAATCCCGCAATAATAATATTATATCTAGCAATATTTCCTAGATTATATATATTATGATCTATTACTGGGTAAAGCAAATATTTATATTCCTCGTTTAATATTTCTAAAGCAACGATTTATTCCATTTCCAACGGACAAATCCAATCTACCGTATAATCTTCGTAGCTCAATTTCTTCGATATTGTAAAGGATATTAGTAATATCTTTATATTTGAACTATTGTTCGCTTTATTCCTCTCGTGAGGACTATTCAATTAGAACCAAATGGTTGTTGGTTGGGTTTGTTCGGTCGGAGGGGTTTCCCATGGATATTCGATCGGCACAGCTTCCTAGAAATAGAATCAACTGCTTAGCATCGCTAATAGGTGGATCCTAACAAAGGAAAGCAAATGATTGCGGAAGGTAAGAGAAAAAAGGGAGAAAGGAGTGGGAGGGAGATGTCGCCGAATCAGCCTCATGGGGCTGAATCTTTGCTGCACAGCTGCAGCCGCATTGCCACGTCATCCTCTGTAAACCACTTGCGGCCACATAGAACCAGAAGAGGATAGAAAGGTATCAGATCTCCACAGTGAAGCCTTTACAGAGAAGAGCATAGATAAAAGGCCATGTTAGAATAAAGTTTCGGTGCAAGGGCGTGAGATAGGCTTTAATGCAGGAATGCGGCGATCTTCTATTCGCGCGTCCGGTTGGATTGCAGCGATGATGCTGGCGGCAAGGCTGAATCCGTCTATGTTTCATCCGCGCTAGCTAGCTATAGTCGTGATATCAAGCGCGGCTCTGTTGTACTGTAATGGAGGTTGCCCAGGTATTGTGAGTTACTTCGGGGTACGAAGGTACAGTATAACCTTACGGGATAACAAAGAAGCTACAGCGTCAGCGCCAAAAATGGATGAGGTGGTCTGTGCTCACAATTTTTTCACACGAAAGAGGGCGAAGCCGATTTTGCAAGCAACTGTAAGGTCCAAATGAAATCGTTATGTATAAACCCGATTTCTCGCTTTTCGGTATATATTATTGTATTAGTGGCCAAATATAACAATTTCTGGGTGGGCTTATCAATAAAATAATTAAACTGAGAAATTAACTTATTAATATTTATTTTTATCAATATAAAATAGATATACTTTTACAATTTTCAATTTTTATTTTTAAATTTAATTTTGATTTAATATATTAATTATTAAAAATCTATATTATATATAAAATTATATTTTTTATTTAAATTAAAATTAAAATTATTTCAAATTTATTATAAATTTAAAAAAGAGAAATACTCGGTTTGGGCTGGCGGTTTTCCGGGGTATAATTTCAAATTTAAAAAATAATATAAATAATATTGATTTTCTTATTAATGAATTTGATTATAATTCAAATAAATTATAAAAAAAAAATATAAATAAAATATTATAAATAATATTGAAAATCTATCAATTATCGAAAAATAAAAAATTAGAAAAGATTTTTAAATCTGAATTAAAAAATTTTAAAAAATTATATTATATTTCCTTATGAGACGAATTTACATTCTATTTCTTATTAAAATTTGGAAACAAGATTGTTATCATTAGTCGAAAAATTATATTTCTAGTTATTATTAAAAAATTCTCAGGTCTAAATATATATAAAAAAATTAAAATATTATAAAAGATTAAAAATAAAAATCCACAACAAATTTTTAAATTTTTAAAATATTTCAAATTTGAAAAGAATACAAAAATATCATATTAGACGATTTTCGAATATGAAATTTTTTTTAATATTAAATACCCGTTTCGATCTTTGGAGAAACTATCTATTATTTTTGGATATTACATATAAATCATACCTTATTCTAATAAATTACGATTTATAATTATATTCAAATCAATAAATTTTTGAAACTTTTTTATTAATTGATATTGATAATAATTATTTAGATTATAAATAGACTTAAATATTTTGCTTTGATAAAATTTAAATATAATAAATTAATATATAGAAATATTTTTATTAATATTAATCTATTTATCTAAATAAATATATAATTATTTTTTTAAAAAAAGTTATAAATTAATAAATAATAATAAAATAAAAAAACTATTCTAATCTATATTTTAATTGAATTTCAGATAAAAATATTAAAAACGTTGATTATATTATAATAAAATTTATAAATAAAAAACCCAAATATAATAAAAACCTAAATATCGACAATAAGAAGCATTAGCCATTTAATTCTAAAACTATTGAATTTGTTTTAATAGTAGGATCTAAATACTTAATTGAAAATCTAGAAAAAATATAAAAAATTATTTTTATAAATAAACTAAAAATTAATATTTTATAATATCTATTATTTAATTATAAAAAACAAGAAATTGATGTAGAAATTATTTTGTTACATATTTATTTGGCCGAATATTCGATTTTTAGAAAACCTGAACTTATTTTATAAATTTAAATTATAAATTATAATAATTTTATTTAATAATTTTAGATTTTGTCGAAAATTATTTAATATAAATTTTGGAATTTTGAAATAGACCTACGGTATGCCTGAAAAGCTGCTTCCAGAAGTTTTTTTATTCTAGAAGATAATCCCGTTTAATAATAGCTGAAATTCCATTATATACACCCGCAAATGGTCGTATATTCCAAAAACCCTAATATTATATAAAAATTTTTTCAATTACTATTGCATTAGTTTTAATTTTATCATATAATGTTAATAATTATGTAAAACCATATTTTACTTGTAGATCCTCGAGTTGAGCCATGTTGTAGTCCTATCGAAACCCCTCTTCTGTCATCCATAACTCGCAATACGTTTATTTTATACCATTATAATATCTAATCAATTGTATTAATTTATGATTTTCTTTTTCGACACTCAGTTTCAGGAACTTACGTATACCATATATGTCGATATTTTAGACTATTTTTTTCGTTCGATTCATATCATTTACTATATTTTGAGTTAGATTCAATCCTATCTGTGCCCCCTTATAAGTGGACAAAATAAAATTGGATACATCTTCCATTTTTTATTAAAATTTTTTAGAAACCTAATAATCTTTGATAATACAAATATCAGATCCTGAATAATATACTTCTATATCAAACCATTATAATATAGACCATGATATATAAGACCAGATCGTAAGTACAAATCAAACAATCGATATATTATATAATTGTTAAACAAAAAAAAAAATAATTAAAACAAAGATCACCTCCCCAAAAAATATTTTTATTATATCGAAAAAGATAATCTATTAAAGATATAATTATAATATAAATGGAATTTTTGCTAATTCAACCTTTTTAGTTAAATCTACTAATAATCATTTAATTTTATAATAAAACTACCCATCTAATAATTATTAATATTTAAATATTAAAATTAACTTATTCTTAGATTTATTAATCAAATGACCAATTATGAGTAAATTTTCGTCTACTAAAAAAAAATTATTTTGATATAATTTATAATATTTATATCTTTTATAGTTTTAAAAATCTTCCAATGGATTTCAATAACTGAATCGATATAATAAAATATAAATTATATATATAATTTAGCAACATAAATCGGATTTTAATTAATATAATAATTCCAATTGTTTTACACAATCCTATTATATTATAAAACAATTTTGAATATTGGTCATACGATAAAAAAATATAAATATATGGACCAGAAATAATAACTATTTATTAATAATTGATAAGAAAAAAACTACCTAGGTAATTGTAGAATTCCGCTTGGGATAATGGTGAATTCATTTGCAGTCATATGATATATTATACATAAAACGATGGAAAGACTATTTGAGATCATAAAATTATTACTGCAAAGGCAAACCAGTGACGAATCAAAATATGAAAATGGAACAAAGAAGTACTATGGAGTATGTAGGATCACTACTTTATTACAAGATTGTATACCCGGGGGGGGCCTGTTAGTGTGATTTATATAAAAAGTTGTCCCTATCTCCTCACCTATATATTGAAAGAGTTTCTAGTCTCTGTTTTCATAGTAATACATCTGGTTTAAAACCTTGCACAGAAGAATATGCCACCATATAGGATCCGACAAGAACAATACTGCTATATCTTATATAACTATAACGACCACAAGAAATTATATGAATATTGATTATCTGAAAATATAATATGATATCTTACCAATTATATGCAATAATATCCAAATAAATATTATTTATCAGAAAAATTCCAAAGCATCTCCTATTTCCGAAGGCATACAAAAACATCCTTTTATAAAAATTATAAAATTAAAATTGAAAAAAAGATTATAAATCCTTGCAGCCTTGAATAAATCTATTGAATTTTGATTTATTATTATCCCCTAATTTTTATAATAAATTATCTTTTTGTAAATATATAAATTAAAAATAGGATTTAAAAATCAGCCGAATTTTTCGGGAATCCGCTCTATAAAATAATATTTAATATCTTTTAGAAAATTTGGACAGATTTGACAAATCTCTTAAAACTATCTTAAAAAATATTCCTTTCTCAATTTTGAACAATATCTCCGAGAATGCCAAGAATAAATAAAAATAGGCACATATAATATACCCATGTCTATTCCAGTCGAATAAGTGTTGAGAGATCAGCCCCCTACTAATACAATATTATTTTCGGCTATTATTAATATAATTAACGAGTCGAAATCAAATTCGGAAATCTTCTATATTATATTCCATAGAAATAAAATAGATTTATAAATCGATCCAAAAATTATTTTTATATAATTATAATTCTCCAACCCCGCAATACCTATATCCCTTATCGGATTCAATCTTTTTAAAATATTTCCCAACTCTATTTTTAGAATTCCTAAAGAAATAAACCTATTTATTAAATTTTTTGAAAAAAATAATCAACAATTGCTTCTTATTCCAACTTATTATAAAACAAATCTATATATTAATATAATAACAAATTATTTCTTTATACAAAATTTTTATATATATTTAATTATTAATAATTTATAAATTCTAATGAAAATTTCTTTTTAGTTTTTGGATTTGAGAAATTAAATTTAATATTTCTAGAAATAAAATATAATCTTAATATTCTACAAAAGGTGGAAGATCAAAAAAAAAAAATTTACATATGTTAGAAGATTTTTAAAAAAAAAAATTATTACTAAATTAACATCGTTATATATAATTTATATCTTTTTAGATTATATACATTCGGTATTTATAACTAAAAATAGTTTTTTGATTATTATCAATTTTATCACCCCAATTTTAACAAAAATATATTCTACACTCCTTTTTACGGATCTCGATCACATTAATAGCCGATATTACCAAAATATTTATTTTGACCGATTCCTGTTATCAATCAAACTTGTTTTATATAATAATCAGATATTATTAGTACTTGATTTATAGATTAAATTATCGAATCAAATCGAGGAATAAATAGATAGAAATAGAACTTGGTCAAAAAAAATAATCAAAATATAAAATAAATTTCTTAAAAATCCAGAATCCAAAAATATTTTATATTTATATAAATAAATAAATTAAAATATATTTTTTCAGAAGTATTTCAAATATTATTATATTACCAATATTAGGATAAATCATTGTAGATAAAGGAGCTTAGCCTGTGACGAGACTGAATAACTGGACAATCATTCCAATAAATAGCAAAAAAACCAGAACTCGATACTAGATAAATAAGTAAGAATGAGCAGGAATGAGCAGGGATGAGCAGGAATGAGCAGGGATGAGTAGGGATAAGTAGGAATGAATAGAGATGAGTAGGGATGAGTAGGGGCGAGTATTGCAGAGATGGGTATTGGAATATATTTTGGGTATTTAGGACTAAGGCCTATTCCGAGTTTTAATATATTACATTAAATATACCTAATCTTCTCTGAGTTTCTTTATAATTTATTGAATAATAACCGAGTTACAATTTATATTACCCGTTTTCCTATGGGTAAATATAAAAGAACAAATTCTGGCAGATATTTACTCAAAAGTATTTAAATATATCTCGAATCTTTTAATTAAGATTTATTCTATTAATAAAAAGGGGTGTTATAGTGGGGCACATTAAAAGATGGCCTTCAGCGGAATTTGATGGAAAACATATAGCCAGTTTTTCAAAAATCACTATTTGCCACATTTTTATTTATAGTTTCATGTTCACATTTTTTTTGAATTTCAATTTTTGAAAAATCGGAACTTGAAAAAAATATAAAATAATTTTAAACTAGGGAAATATAATATTATTTATTAATTCAAAATTATTTTTAAAAATATTTTCTAAAAATACATATCAAATATATACAATATAGAAACTGTTCCGATTTTGGCTATATGTATAAATATAGCTCCTTCTAAAAGTTAAAATACCGTTCTTAAAAACCCATTTTTAAATATCGGAAATATTTAAAAATCTTAACAAATACAAAAAATAGCCAAATCATCAATAATATTTCGATTATATTAATAATCGGCACAAAATAGGGACCTTATAATAGTAAATAAAATCCAATATCTCGTCCCGAATTTTGAGAACAATATTAATAATCATATACTCCATTTTATTGAAATTAATATTATTCTAATAAAATAGATAAATATCTACTCTAAAATGATCTATAAATAAATAAATATTATTTTTCAATTTCATTTTGATTGTATTGAGATCGATAAAATAAATAATAACTACAGTATAAACATTTATATATTCCGGCCACAATTGATATATTGATATTTTAAAATTTTGTCCTATTGGGGTTCGAATGACTCGATCCAGTATATTTATAATATATTCAACATATAATATTGTAATAAAAGTTTAATTTTTAATATTTTAAAATTTTGATAAAATATCAACTTATTTTTATTATTCTTTATAAATATCGGCTAAATTAAGGTTTTAATCTTTATAAAATTTATTCTTAGGATTTATATTAATTTTTTATTTTTTAGATTTAAAATTTGATATTTTTCTTGTTAGATCAAATAATTATAAATCGACATGATTATTTGAAAACTTATTATATTATTCTATTACCTCTATTTCTTAATCAATACTCTTGTTATATTTTATATTGTTAAATTTATCATACCACTTATATTTTTTATATTTTTCATATTTATTATATCCATCGTAATCTTTATATGTTTCGGATTTATAATATTAAATATTCTAATTATTTTCGAAAAATTGTTTTTGAACCTTTTTATTAATAATAAATTTTTCGATCGATAATATATTAACATCGGATAAAAATTTATTTATATTCGAGAATAGATCATTTGGCGAACAACTATTAAACATTTAATTATCGAATTTCGGTTTTGTATTGGAGAATGGACCAAGATCTAAAATTATATTTTTAATATAATCACAATAACCTTTTATATCAATCATTGTATTTATATTAGTAATTTTTGTTTTTCTTATCAAAAACGATTCTGCAGAAGAATTTGCAAGAAATATATAAATAAGAATCGGATTACTCTAATGTTCATATTCTGACATTCCAATACTTAATATTTATAAATAATTAAGTAAAATCATTCTAAATTCTAATATTATACTAGTATTGACTATCGTTTTATAGCTAGTAATACGAATATTAAAATATAAATATTCTATAGTCTGAATTATATAACCTTTTATATTAAATATTAATATTTTTCCATAGTAAAATATTAGATCAAAGTTAATGGTTAAAATCTAAGGGATCAGATTAAAAAAATTATTTTTATCAATCTAAATCTGATTTAAATAAATTATAACTGCGGATATTTTTATTGAAACCAAAAAAAAGAAATAATAACTTTCTAAAACATAGCCCTCTTTATTCTAATGTTTAATACTAGGCTCTCCATTTTGCACTCGAGCAACTGGCATTATCGAAAATAAAAATAATTCCTTAATATTCGGAGATTGACTAATACCAGGTATAGGAGAGGTTTCGTCCGAGAATCTTTAATAAAAAGCTAACCGTGGTTATAATTGAGAAATTCGATTTATAATAAATTTTATAATTTTTGTTTTGAAATATTGAAATTATGATTTTAATCCCTAATTTATTTATTTTTAATTAAAATATAATTTATTATATTTAATAATATATAAATGATTTGGCTCTGTGTTATATAGTATTGATATTGATACACTATTTATGGATGGTATTTATTTATGCCAATTAGTATTACTGTTTTCAATACCCAACCCAAATCGTAGTTACCTTTTTAATAATTTTAATTAAAGACTTGAAATATATTAACTTGATAGTGTTTTATAGTGTCTCAATAGAACCCTAAAGAATTTTAATAAGCCAATTTTAGATAAATTAGTTTTTTATAAACCGATTAATCAATTTTGAATAAATTATATATAAAAATATTTATATTTTAATTTATAAATTATTAAGTTTTTATTTATTTTCATTGGTTTATTTTATTCAATTTCGTTTTTTTTTGTATTTTTTTATTTCCATATTCCAAAATTAATATTCGTTAGATTATTTCAAATTTATTATAAAATTTTAGAAAATAAAAAAAATATATCATTTCCAAACAGATTTTTATAAATTTTTTAAATTATCAAAGGAAATCAGCGATAAAATAGCCAGGTTATTCAATCTTTTATCTCGAACAAATTTAGATTAATTTATAATTTAAAATAATCTTTATTTTAATTTTAAAAAAAAATAGGAAAGATCTAAGAAAATTTAAAATTTAATTTTCAAAAACAATTTATAATTTTAAATAATCGCCAAAATTTATCATTTTCCAACCCAATTTCCAAATCCTATTCTAATATTGTCTAAATTTACGCCATTATATTTTAACTTTTTATTATTTGATTTCATATAATTATACTACAATTCCTCGAAGTCAACCTATCTAATTCTTTTATTATCTAATTAAAATAACAATTATAAATATTTAAAAAATATTTTTTTCGCATTATTAAGAAAATATAATTATAATTTGGAGACATTTGAAGTCCATTTTAAAAATTCCAATATCGTTTTAAATATTCATAATACAATCAATAGCCAAAAATATATAAAAATAAAAAATCCTAAAAAAATTTTCTATTGTTATAATTAGAAACTATTCACCAAAACTTTATATTATAACAATAATATATTTTATATAATTAGATCGGAGAAAATAAATAAAATAACTTAAATAACAATAAAAAAAAATATATATATTAAAAACATATATTTTTTTTGATTAGAATTTAATAATAGAATATTAATATATTATATAATAAAAAAACAAAATATAAATATAGAATTAACTAATATAAAAATTATAAACAAAAATAGGAGAGAATAAATTACGAAATAAACGTTAATTAAAAAATAATATTTGTCCTTGTGTGGCAAAAAACCTAATATACCAGAAAATTAAACAAATTTTAATATTCATAAATTACTATATAAATCCCATCCAATAATAACTAAAATTCTATTATATTATTTCAATTTTTCGATTATATTTTTCTATAATATATTTATTTTATAATAATAATAAAATAATATAAAAAATTTATAAAATTAGAATTAATATAATAATAATTACAAAAAATACAATAAAAAACGAATTAGATATTGTTGGTTTTTTAATTAATTATTTTTAATAAAAACTATTTTTAAACACTTATAACTATACATTTTAATCTAATTAAAATATTATCAAACGGAGCCAATTCTTATCTAAATATATAGACCTTTTCCTAGTATATTATCTAATAATTAGATATGACCGAAACCCGAGAATAACAAATAAATTCCACTTTCCATAAATAGAAATAAATAAAATAAAACTGGGTTCCATTCTGCAATCTAAAATATTTCTTTTAATGATCTTTATAAATATTAGAAAATATTTAAAAAAATAAATGCCAATATATTATATTATTTCGCAAAATATACCTAATATAATTAAAACTAAAAATAATTATTTAATATTTAATATATAATTTATAGATTTAATGAGACCATTTACTAAATATAAAAAATCGTCAATCATGGGGTTTTCAGATCTTTGAATATATTGGCAATTTATTATATTAGATTTAAAAAATATTTCTAGATTTTTAATAAAATCATTTCTTGTTTTATCCCTGTACTAAATCTAATCCCTAAAACCTCCTGAAGATGTCCTTTATCTACCCTATAGATACTAGTAATATATAAATTATATTATAAATAAAATCTCATAATGAAAATAATATTATATTTTATTATATATCTGAGTATTTTTTGCTTAGTTTAATTTACCAAGGAAATTTTTTAATTTTTCGTTTTTATATATTATTTATAAAATAATTTTTTACTCCATATTGTATATATTGGGGAAATATAGGGTATACAATCCAAATATATCGTATAATTATATAATATATAATTTTTATATATATTATATTTGATATATTAAATAATACTTGAACTTATTTAGATAATATTTTCGTTATTATAATTTTGATTAAATGTTTGAAAATCATTAAAAAAAACCATATCAGGAATATTTTGAAAAAAAGCTTATTAAACCAAAGAATAAATTTTGCCAAAATTTTCGCATTTTTAATTATATTATTTAATATTAAATTCGTAATCCTATTTTCCCAATATATATTAAAAATCGATATATTTTTGGGCCAATCGGCAATTAATATTTTTAATTTTATTATTAAAATAAAAAATCTATTATATAACATTTCTATATTATAATTATTTCGCCGTCCATATATATTTTTATATAAAATAATTAATAATTAATAAATTATTGTTGCGATCTAAAATTATAATTTAGAATTATTAACATCAAAATTCTCGTATTGAACCCTATTATACATTTTTTTAATTTTTCTAAAAACATCAAAATATTTTTTTAATAATCTAAATATTATATAAAAAATAAATACAAGGCTTCGACGCCCCCTCTTAACAAGATTAATAATAACAAAATTATATACTATAATAATATTTGCAATTTTTTGGTCGGAGATTTGCAAAAACACCGCAACAAAATAGTTTATCATAGATATTAACTCAATAATAACTTTTTGAAATTATTTTTTTGGAAATTGTAATAAAATATTATTAATTTTTTTTTGGATTTGAAATATAAAAAATATATTTTTTTTTTTAGGTTTTGATAGACGGCCTTATTGGACTATATTGGAGATACAAGAATAAAAAATGATTAAATAAAATAAATTAGAATTAAATATATTATATTGATTATATATATTTCACAACTCGATAGCTATAATATCTATAAAATATACCATACGAGACTTAAAGTTGTTCAATCAAAATCTTGAGTTTATAATTATATTATTTTGGGATTTAATTGATTCAATTATTTTAGCCTACATCAAAATAATATAGTTAAAATTTTGAATTTTTAGTTATAATATTTCCTAATTCGATAAGGTTATAGGTACAATTTCTAAAACTATTATTATTATAGTTTGGTCTCAAATCCTTATTTTAGCAAATATTTTGATCTTATATTATATATTATTCAATTGTGGTGTTATGATTATTGCTAATATGAAAACACTGATTCCGTAAAGAAAGAAAGGAGGAAGATTATATAAAGAATCGGTAGGGAATAAGTAAAAATTGGAGTATAACCTGGTATGGGCACAGCCACAAATGGATCCTCCTAAAAATGATTAATTAAAAATCCCGCAACACCCAAATCGTTTTTTATTATATAATTTATTAATATATAATTTTTAAATAAACGATAATATATATAATTTAAAAATTAATTAAATAGAAAATAAATTCAATTTATAATTAATTAATTAATATGCAAAAAAAAAAAAAATTTTTTTATCTAAATAATATCAAAAAAATAATTTTAAATAATCAAAATAATATTTCTAAATTAATTTATTTGATTTATCTAAACTCCACAAAGGGATTTTAAATGGATTATAAATAATCTAATATATTTTAATATCAGTCCGAAAATTAAAATAAAAAAAATTAAATATAATATTAGTTTTATTTCCTACTATATAATACAGAAAATCTATAATAATTAATAATAGTAGTTATCGGTGTAAAAGCAATATACACTTCATTATATTGTAATATTGAATATATCAACCAATTTATAATAAAATACATAAATAGAAAAATAGGAAATGGAGAAAATCGAAAATGGAAAATAGCTGATTTTATTAATTATATATAAAACCATTTTTTACCGTGGTCAGAGGATGTCGATATATAGGAATTTTCTAATAAAATATATGTAGTTATAAACATTATAATTATAATAAGATATTTTTCAGTATTAATAAAAGGGGTATGGTTGTATATAAGTTTTATTTCTTCTCACTTCGTTTTTTTATATTTTTTAATATTTGTATACAACTATGTTTTTTTTATTAATATTAAAAAATATCTCACCGATCGAAGAGATAATTTTATCAAAATTATTATAATTATACTATTATTAATTAAAATTCTTAATTACTTAATTGGAGATATCATTTTTTGTAACAACCTCATATAATAGGGCATACCCCAACTATTATTACAGTAACAATAACATTTTAATATTATAATAAAACCTAGATATTCATATTTAATCGATTTATATATTTAAAAAATAAAAAAAATTTAATAATAATATCATATATTAATAGATTTTATTATAATATAAAAAAAGTTTTTTTATAAATTTAAAAAATAGCAATAACGCGATTTAAATTTTTAAAATTTATAAATTAGGAATATTTAAAAAAAATATATAATATAACTGAAATTAAAATTTTTAAAATTTTTAAAATATTAATAAATTTTTATATTATTTGAACTCGAAATATTTATAATTTGTCCTAATTTGATATAGATAATTAATAAATAATATTCAGAATCATCTTTGTTAACGCCCCTCCCTGCGTAGCGAGACACCCTATATGCCGAAACAGACCAATCAAATCGCAAGGATTCCGATTTTTTCTTCATAATATTTCTTTTAAACCAACGACAATAGAAAGTATTCATATTCAGAATTAGTACAGTGGGCTTCGATTGCGGTGTCCTCTTTCCATACTATCTTCGCATTTATATGAGCCACATTTTTGTAGGGTACTTAATCTATTATAATTAATTTATATTTTATTATCATTATAGTCTCAGATTTTGAATTGTTATTTTTAGTTTGTAATGATTTCAGATTTTATACAGATTTTGGTTACTTTAAATAATTCTTTTTATTTAATAATAATCAATATCCAAAAATAATATTATATTTTATAAAATTATAAATTATTTTAATTATTAATATATTTTCAAATAAATTATTTATTAATTTGGAGGTTGTAATAATAACTAATTATAATATTTATAATATATAAAAAATATATTCAAATATTCGATATTATAGTATCCCTCAAGCCCCTCGAAACGGTAGAAAACGAAAACGAAATATTATATCTATTATATTAAATGTTTTTTGTAAATATTTGTTAGAAAAATCCGGATTATATCAATCCGAAATAATATTTTTTTTAATAAATAAATTCGATATATTTATAACAATTTCTAATATTGGAAAAATGTTATAATCAAAAGATTGGATTAAAAAACAAATCTATTATATAATAAATAAACAAAATATAAATTTATATAATTATTATTTATATTAAACTTCGAATTTTTTTCTTGAGTATTTTGTTTTTATAAATAAATCTAATTATAATAAATATATTAATTTCCGGCGGATTGGTTGGTTTTCTATTAAAACAATTCCTATCCAAATTACTCGATTTCAATATAAATAATAATATCAAATATTATTAATATATATAATAAATAAAATAATTTTTAATTATATTTTCTAAAGAATTATAAATAACAAATTTTTTGAGGGGTTTTTTGAACAATTGCTATTTTTGTATAGTAGGTAGCTAGAATTATATTTAATATTTATAATAGATAATATATTATTTTATTATATTGATCGAATTATATAAATATATATTAATATTGGAGTTAAATTTATTTATTTACTATTATATTTTCCAGATTTTAATCTAATTAAAAAAATTTTTGCAAAATTAAAAATATTTATTAAATAAAATTAATAAATTTATAAAATTAATTTTAATCAAAATTTTGATTATTTTTTAAATTAATATATTAATATAATAAAAGAACGGGAAAAGAATATCTAGAATTATTTTAGATATATAGATTTGGGAATGGATGAATTATAAACTTAGAATATAAATTGAATTAATAAATAAATTGAATTATTATATTTTTTTATTGTATTTTTTTAATTATTATTTAATCCTGATTTATTTGCACTCCTAATATTATTTTTTAATATTATTTATAATATATAAAATAATTTTTTGTTTAATACTTCTTTTGACTAGAAAATCTAAATTTGAATCTTGGTAAATTAATTGTAAAATCATAATGTTTTTTTTATTATATTATAAATTTTTTGATATTTTGTTTTATATATTAAATCCTCGAATTTGGATTGGTACCAAATATAATATTTTTTTATTATTTTATTACAAAAACCGGGAATATTGAAACAAGAATTTGGTAGAATTATTTCCGGAACAGATAAAAATTTTAATTAGCAATTTTGATAGGACGATATAGGTATTATATTTATAATATGGATAAAAAAAAGGTTTGCTATCGATATATTAGTTTCTGGTGTTTCAAATCAAAAAAATATTATTTTTTTATATATAATTATTGATAAATCTCTTTTGATATGTCACGATAAATTTTTAAAATATTATTTTATTTTATAAATCTTATAAAATTCTTCAAATGGCATGGTTTTAACAAATAATGTTTTTTGTTAATAGGATCATATCAACAATGGGGTTTTTTGTTATATAAAAGACCAGGATATTATATAGTTTTATATATATTTTTCTAGATAATTGATTATTTAATCAATTTTGTGTCTATATTAAATTATATATTTAATTTAATAAATATTTATTGGGTTATAGAATTTTTTTGATTTAATATAACCGACAGCTGATCTATCTCAATATAATTATAATTAAATAAAATAATTATTTTGAGTTTTTTATTTGCAAAAAATAGATATTTTTATATTATAAATTATATTTTTACAATTGATTAATTAATATTTGTTTTATTAAAGTTTTTAATAAAAAGAAGTTCCAAGTATTATTATATAATTATTATTATAATTTTTATATTTTTAGATTTCAAATTTCATTTTTTTATTTTGATTTTACAAAATATAATTTCTTCAAATTTAGATTTTAGAAATAAATACTAATACGATACCAATGCCAAAATTAGATTTTATTTTATTTTTTTTGATATTTTTTTATTATTTATCTTAAGTTTTTATTTTATCAAATAATATAAATAAATTGATAAATATTTATTATATATGTTTTTCTTGTTTTAATTAGAAAATTGATAAAAGTTAAATTGGTTTATATATTATATTTATTGTTGGCTAGAAATTTCATTATTAAAAAATCTTATTACTTATTGTTAAATAATCTGGAACTAGAGGGGAAATTAGTTATTAAAGGAAAAAAATTTAAAAAATTTATTAAAAATAGAAAATCGATCTAATCTTTTTTTTAAATATATTAGTAAAAATATTATAACAAGAATAATATTCATAAATATTAGTAAATATTGTTCTATTATTTTCTCGAATTTTTTATTAATAAATACTAGGTTTATTTTATTAATAATTGATTTATATATTTATAAATTTAGTATTATTGAAATTGTTGCAAAATATATTCCAAATTTTTTCAAATTTTTATATAAAATAATATAATATTTAAATAATTTATTTTAAAATATTTAAACGAAAAATTTGAATTATTTAAAATTGATATTATATTATTAAAATATATTTTGGTTGATTATTTAATAATTTAAATAATATTTAATAATATTGTTACGATTTACGATTATTATCGAAAAATATTATCAATTAGTTTATTTTTCTATAAATAATCCCTAATAATTATTATAAATAAATATATATATTATTGAGAATATAATAGTAGAAAAAGTCCTTGATCAATTAATATCAAATATATATAAAATATTATATATTTTTTAAATATTTAATATTGAAAACAAAAATCTATTTCAATTAATATTTTATTTTGATCAAATTAATAAATAAAAATAAATTGATTTTTGAAATATTTATTAAAATTATAATTATTTAAAAATATTTTATTAAAAAGAATAAAAAAATAAGATCTATATTATATTCAATTAATTTTATATTTCCCGAGATTTTTTTCTTTAATCTTTTATTTATAAAAATCGAAATATTAAAAATCCTTTGCATTTCTAATTATTTAGTATTTTATTTATAAAAACGATTTTATAATATTATATAAACAATAAATAATATAAAAAACAAATCCAAAAGATAATAAATTCCAGTTTTTGAACTTAAAATTTACAATTTTATTATTAATAATATTATCAATAGCAAATATGTTATTAACAATTTTTTTATTATTGAATCTGCAATTAATAAATCTAACAAAAATGAAATTTTAGAAATTTTCACGGACAATATATATTGTTTGTACAATAATAAAATTATTTTATAATTTAATAATAAAATTATCGATGGACAAAATAAAAATTTAATATATAGAATTATTTATAATAATAAAATAAATATATTAGATAGATATTATTTTAATTTTTTTATTGATTTGGGGCCTGGAAATAATGTATTAATATTTAATATATTATTAAATACGGAGGACGAGAATATCTACCAAAACAATCCTCCGAATTAATTTGATCAGTCTAAATTTTTATCAATATTCTAGAATCAATCAAACACTGAGTCTAATATAATTTATTTTGTAATAAATCCAAATCTGGACTATATTTTTGAGATTAATAATATAAATTATATTTTATTAAGTGTAATTATATATATTTATCTGGCAAAATATATAATATTTGATAAGTCTGATTATATATTAGAAAATATTATAAAAATATTAAATAAAATAGATAATATTAATTATATATTCAATTTCTATATTCCAAATATATTAGATTATCTATTTGTTCAAAATATTTCTATAGATTATTCAAAGATTATGACTAATATTATAATAAATTATATTAGATATAATTGTTAGACAATAAGGCTAATATTTAATATTGAATAGGAAAAATTCTGCGATTATGAAAGATATGGATTAAAATGTATTATTGAAAATTAATAGTAAATGAATATAATTTTCCTGGCACGGATCGTATCAAAAATCAATTATTAATAATATGTAGAACGATTGAGGAAGATAATAGAAAATATAATTATATATTTGAATATAAAAGATCTAACGGAAAAATAGTTGTAAGATATTATATTTAAATCAATTAAATTAATAAACGAATTTAGAAAGAAAAATGATTATAAAAATATTATTAAGTATATCGAGAAAGAAATTATTAATAATATAAAAATCTAATAGTGGAATTTGTGGAAAAAAATTTATTTTTGGCCTATGATCTAATAACATGCGAAGATAATTAATCCCTTTCTTATTTTCTTAAAAAGAAAAATAAAAATTATTTTTCAGAAGAAAATTGTAATTAAATAATTTATATTCATAATAGGGTATAACATATGCAGAAATAATATTTTCAAATAGACATTTTATTAAAGATTTTTATCAGACTTTCGTTAAAGGGGAATAATTAATTTATTTCTTTATTATATCAGTGAATTCAAGTCCCATTTTTTCCATTATATAAAAAAGCTCAATTTATTATTTTTATAAAATAATATTTTTAATCTCCCCTTCTAATAGTTTCGGTTAAAAATTATAATTAAAAAAGGAGGTGATTTTTCTAATAAATATAATATTAAAAATAATCGGATTTTTGATAGGTTTTATATTATGCAAATAAGTGCTTAGGTAAATAATTTTAGTATTTAGAATCAAAATCAAACCGAATATAAAAATTTCTTAACTAATTATAATATAATAGTTATATCTGGAAAATCAAATAAATATATTTTTTGTTATAGTATCAAAAATAAATTTTTTTATAATAAATTTATTTTTATTAATATAATTTTTTACGAGAATAATTCCGGAAAAAAGATTATTAATAATAAATCTACTTCGACAAAACTTTTTTTTATATTTCTATTAATCTTGGTTATATTTGGAAATTTTTTTGAAATATTTTTTAGAAAATTTTGATATATAAATTAGAAATTATTTAGAATTATTAAAAAATTTATATTAAATTTTTGGTTAGATTATTTAAAAATATCAAAAAAATTTAATCGAATAAAAATCGTAAAATCTGATAAAAAGATGAATATTTATCTCATATAGGAGGGAGTAAATAAGATAAAAAAAGAAAAGTTTTTCTACTAATATTGGAGGGTTTTAGTTATAACTACAAGGGATATTATATTATTCGATCAGTTTATTTGTTTTTCTTAACCTGGATTTATATAGAATATTTATTATATAATATATATTATATTTTTTGGAATTTATTTTTTTTGATATTATTTGGACGTGGAGTTAAAATTTATATTATGGCCAAAATATAACAAATAGAATAATTAAACCGAAATTAAATATATATTATATTTATAATAATAATAATCTGGATATTTTTGATAATTTTATATAATATTTTAATTTGGATTTGATTTTTAAATTCTAAAATATAATATTCGAGAATAATATAATATATAATCATATAATAAAGTTAATAATATTACAATCGCCATCTAATAATGGTTAAAAATTGAAAAATATATTTTGTAATTTAGTCCCAAGATATAGGACTATAGTTTTATTTTAATTTTTTAATTTTTCGTAAATATTAATTTTATTTATTTAATTTTTATAATTATTTTATTGATTTATTATAAAATTTATTTTTATATTATTATTATTTCCAATTTATATTATTAATTTATTAATTCTGAAATTATTTTTATATCTAAGATTATAATTATTGAAATATTTTTTATCGTTTTTAATTATATATTTTAAATAAATAAAACCGATAGATCAATAATAAAGTTACTCGAAATCATATTTTTAGATTTTGGAAATATTTTTACTAACAACAAAAAGAAATAATTATAATAGATTAAAAAAATGCCAAATATTTTTATAATATTCATTTTCATTACCAAATTTGATATATCGAATACAAGCAGACGAGGAAGAAGTATTAATATGCAGGTATTTTTAATATTGAAATCAGTTTAATAATTCTCCACGATTGTTGATATTTTTGTTTCAAGCTATTTGGATATTATAATATTTGTATGGGGAAATATTAAATTTATAATATTTATAAAGTATCTATTAAAATTTTTATAAAAATATAATATTTTTTGATTTGAATCTAATAATAATTCTAGATAATAATTAATATAATTTTATATTTTGAGTCTCTCGCGAATCTATTTATATATTTTAATAAACTTTTTTTTTAATTCGAGAAATATTAGTTTTTTTTTTTTATTTATTTTTATTTCAGGAATTAATATATATATTCTATATTTCTATTGTTCAAATATATAAATAGAATATCTTACTAATATAATAATTATACAAATGACGATAATTCCACATTTTTTAATAACAAGTTTTATTAATCTAGAAATCGAAAAAATAAAAAAAGTTATAACAAAATTATATAACAAATTTTGCTCCCAATTTGAGAATATCTAGATTTGTATTAAAAATGTTAAGAATTCTATTACTCTGGCTAAAATAAGGTCTGATCAAGAAAAATATAAATTTCAGAAAAAAGAATAAAAACTTGTAAAATAATAAAAAAAACAATTATTAATATTTATAATATAAATTTAAAAAAAATTTCAAAATATTAAAAAATAATAAAAAATAAAAAATTAAAATTTTTTGAATAAATTTGAATAGTTTTTTTAATGATTTTATCTGAACTAAAATAAAAAAAAAATAAAAATAAATTATTTGATTTTTTGTTAATATATAAATATTAAAAGAATTTTTATCAAACTTGGAAAAAATAATATATTAATATAATAAAATAATTATTCTTAAATAAAAAATTTATTAAATGGAAAAATAATAAAAAATTTTTAATATTTTTTTTGATTAAAAAAAATAAGATTTATAATTTGTTTTTGAGATTATATTAAATTATTTATAATCGGTTCTAGGAAGATAATATTTATATTAATATTTTTTATATTCTTATATATCTTACTAACAATGATTTAGATCGATTGTTATTAATTATTTTTATTATGTAAAAAAAACAACTAATGAATTTATTATTTTCGTTCTTTTTTACTTTAATAATTCTATATTATTTAATACTACTTCTATATTAAAATTAATTATCAGATAATATCTTCAATTTAATAATATAAACAAAAAAATCGAGAAATAATTATACAAATTTTAAATTTATATTAATATTATAAAAACAACCGAGATTTTATTTTAGTATTATATTAACAAATTTATTATTTTATATATTATTATTAATTTTTTAAATAAATTTGAAAATAATAAATATAATATTTTTCTATAAATTTTATTATTTATTATATTTTGTTTAGATTTTAAAATAAATTTTTTTTTTATCGGCTGAGGCAATATATTAGTAAATATTCGAAATTTGTTCCTAGATTCTTACGAAAAATTTATTAAATATAATAAAATAGGATTCGATATTGAGATATATATCTGAGAAAATATAATCTTAAAATAAAAAAAAAAATTCTAATATATAAATAATTTATATTAAAAAATTCTATTATAATTGAGGAAATTATCAAAATATTGATTAATAATATAAATAATATATAAATAGTTATTTTTAATAATTAAATAATTTTATTAATTTGATAAATTTTTTTGAATTGATTTTCAAATTATTGAAATATATAAATATATTTATGATAATAAAATTTACAAAATATTCTCAAATTTTCCTAAAAATATAAAAAAAACATTTGATTATGTTATAAAATGAATCTTGAAGTGTTTTTTTGCGAAAATTGTTATTGATATTTTTCAATAGATTGCAATAATTAAATAAATATTTATATTTAACGAGCTGAGGAAGGTTTTTTTATATAAATTTGGTATATTTTATACTATTATAGGAAAAAAATGAAATAATTTAAAATATATAATTTTTTAATATAAGAATTTAATTTAATTAAATAAGGAATTTTAAATTATTTAATTTATATATTATAATATTTTTTAGTATTTTTTCAAATTTTTGTTTAATTTGAGTTTTTTTGGATTTTATATTAATTTCGAAAAAATAGATATAATTTATTTTAATTTAAATAAATTTAAAATAGTATTAATTCGAAAACTTTTAATATTATTAATATAATTTCTAAATTATTTTATTGAAAAAATTTTAGAAAAAGAAGATATCACTATATGTATAATATATATAAAGTAGAAACTAAATATTTTTATTAATTATAATATTAAAAATAATAGAAAAAATATGATAATAATTAATGATTATTTATAAAATATGATTATATTATAATTAGAATATCTGTTTCTCGAATATATTCAAAATTATTAGTTATTTCATATTTATATTTTTGAAAATAATAAATTTAGAATTTGGAGTTTTTGGACAAAAATGATATATAATTTGCATGATCTAGTGATAATATTATAAATATTAAAAAAATTTTACGAGCCAAATAATATTATTTATAAATGGCTAAATAAATACGATTATTTTGTTATTTTTTTATAATTTGTTATTTTTGCTAAACTCAATTCTGCAAAAAGAATTAGATTGATCTATTATTATATAAAACTTGGTCGTTTGATCTATATAAATATCTTGATTAGTTTAATTTAAAGAAAAATAGAGCTCTCATATAGGCTTTTGTATACTGCCGAAAATGGCCATTTCAACGTTGTTCAGAAATTTCTCAATGTTAAGACTGATGTTAATACTACTGTTATTGAATATGGGAGACGTACGGCATTATAAGCAACTGCCGGGGGTGGCCATCTCGACGTTATTCAGAAGTTTTTTAATATTAAAATTGATATCAATATTGCTATTACTAAAGATGGGGGATATATGGCGTTACAAGCAGCTGCCGGGGGTGGCCATCTCGACGTTATTCAAAAACTCCTTAATATTAAAATTAATATCAATATTACTACTGCTAAATATGGGGGATGTATGGCGTTATAAGTAGCTACCGGGGGTGGCCACCTCGACATTGTTTAAAAGCTCTTTAATATTAAGATTGATATCAATATTACTGCTACTAGAGATAGGGGACGTATGGCGTTATAAGTAGCTGCCGGGGGTGGCCACCTCAAAGTTGTTCAAAAGTTCCTTAATATTAAAATTGATGTCAATACTGCTATTACTAAATATAAGAGATATACGACGTTATAAGCAATTATCAAGAATAATTATTTGCAAATTGTAGCACTTTTGAAATTACCTAATGTTAAAAAATAATAAAATAATCAGAAATTTTATAAAAAAAATGATTGACCTGGATTTAGTATTTGGCCGAGATTTTTTCTAAATTAAGATTATATATTTATAACAAATCCATGTTTTAAAGCAAAAATTTTATAAATTTAATCTAATTTTTTTTTTCAAATAATACAAAGTTCTAAAAATAATATTTTTGTATTTTTCTTTTTTATATTATAATATTATATTATTTTGCAATTGATTTTGTTTCTAAAATTAATTTTTTTTATAAATATATTTTTATTATTTAATAATATTTACAATCAAAATTAATAAATTTTTTTTATATTTTATATTTAAATTTCTATTTTTAATTCAGACTCTAGAAAAATAATTGGTACTTTCCTACTATTATCATAGGCCAAAAAAGCGGATAAATAAAGATATTGTTAAGGGAATAATAAATCGCTATATGCTTGGAATCAAGAAAAATGATTTAAATAATTAATTTCATTATCAATTTGCTAAAAAAAGACCTTCTGATTATATATAACTATAATAAATTTTTATAATATATACTTTATTTTCAATATATATAAATTAAATAATATAATTAAATAATAATTTATTATATTTAAAATATTTAAAAAAAAAAAAAATATATTATATTTATATTAAAAAATTTTGAAGATTTTGACAATATTCATCTGGAATAAATTGATGAAAGTCAATTAATAATAAAAAAATAATAATAATATATTATCCTTATAAATTTGGAAATATATGTTAAATATAATATTATATTATTATATAATTGAATTCGTACTAATAATTGAGTCAATATATATTTTTATAAAATCTGGTACTAAATCTTACTATTGCTGTTAAATAGAAAACATTGTCGTCGGCAATAATAGACCTAATGTAGGTTAATATAAAGCCTAAAATCACATGAAGCAAAAACGGTGGCTTATAATCTGAGGCTATGATATTGACAAGATAAAATACTAACTATATATAGTCTAGCGCTGACTAAGTGTGGCTTATATAAAACTCAAGAGAGTATCAAGAGGACACCGGAAGCGAAGGCCACTATAATATGTTCGTCACACTATTCCTCTTAATATAGCAATCTATTAATCTCGAAATTCATTCAATTTCATAGGTCTGTCTCGGCACACAGGATGTCTTACTACGCAAGGAGGGACGTTAGTCCAGGCGCTTCATAAGGATGCAATTAAGACGAATATTCAAACACGAATGACTAATTAATGTTATTTTATTTCAAACAATTCTATATCAAATATTATATTATATAAACAAAAAATATTATTACAATCTATACTATATCCTCCCCTAATATTAAATTTTTATTTTTCAACCTGTACCTCGTTATTAGAATTAGGCCTTAATATATAAATATTGATACCATTAACGTCGACATTGAAATTAATATTACTATAATAATACCACTAATAATCGGATTTGAAAATAAACAATTTCGAAGATCTCAATATATAAAAGTTGCTAATCCAAAAAATAAAATAAAACTTAAAAATTTATATAATATTTTTATATAATAAAAATACATATAATCATATTCCCTATCATATTCTATATATCCCATAATTTGACAAATTGAATATAAAAAATACATATTTTCACAAAAAAATACAGAATTTAGTGCAAACTAGCCGTATAGGTTTTCTTTTGGAAAAATAATATAATCACTACAAATAAATTGAACGTCTGATGTTTATTATGAAACATTTACTATAATAATAATCGACATTGAAATAGAAATTGATAGGCTTATAATAATTGTATCTATTGTAGTTGCAAATGTTAAGTCTACAATGGCCATATCAAAAAATAAGAATTTCAATTGCATTTTGTATAAATAATAAAAATATCATTGACTCAAGTTATGAGAAAATAGGAAACATTATAGTTTTATAATAAATTATAATTCAAAAATATTTACCAGACGCCAAAAATAGCGACTAATCATATATTAGTGTATAGTCTTATTATTAAAATATAAAGATCTTCAATAAAATACCTACAATAATCCCGATTAAAAAAAATAATCTAATATAAAACAATTCTTTAAATTATATAAATTTATTTATTAAATATATATTTCCATAAAAATAATAAATTTGCTCCAATGGCCAAAGTCATTCCACCCCTAAGAAATATAATATCAGCGCCAAATAATTTGCTTTTCTTTAAAATAAAACTTAATAATAATTATCTGATTTCAAAATATAGAATTTCTAATATTAATATAACAAAAATAAATGATAAGATATATATCATATTAAATAATATACCGAGAATCAAATCAAAAAACAGACCCCAATATTCGATAAAAAATACATTTCCTACCCCCACCCAAAAACTATATTGTACAACATTGATCACATATATTCCTAAGATAATGCCTATAATTATAAAACATTCCGTAATCAGAATAGACACTAATTTCAAATTTTTAATAAAAATTTCAAAACCAACTACTTGGTTAACACTAGTAGAAGAAAGAAATTAACCAAAATTACAAAAGAGATTTATAAATAATCGGTTATAAATTGTATTAATTATAAATACAAAACATAAATATTTAATTTTTAACATACCATTGTTAAAAATTGAAACATCTATATCTCGAGTATGTAAGATTTTCGTATTCAATATTAAATTATTGAATTAAGAATTATCAGCCTGAGTATATAAAAATATTTTTCAAAAAAAATAATAAATATTTATAAATTTAAAATTTTTGCTATTTAAATATATAACATAAATAAAATCATAATATTATACAATAAAATAAAACCGCCTAACAAAATAACAACAAATAATTCGATTATAAATATTCAATTTTAGTAAACAAAACTTATACTTATTGAACCAATATTGAGTTTTGAGATCTAATAGGAATAAATATAAATATATAATAATATAAACAAGTTTCGGCTCCACACTAACAATTCTTAAAATATAATTACAATGGAAAAATTAAAAAAATTAATTAATTTTTAGATAACTAAAAATTTTATTCATTTGATATTCCTACTATAACATTTATATATTAACTCATTAGAAAATCTAATTAATTCTCCGTCTGATCTAGTATCACTAGACTATTTATTATAGTTTTAATCAAACTTTGTTTTTAACTTTTATCAACATTATTTTCCCAAAACATAACACCATTAAATTTCTTATTTCGAATATAAATACTCTTAAACTACACTTCAATTATATTATTATAATTTATAAATTTTTCTGAAAAAACATTATAACTATAAAAAACTCCACTTTTAAAATCAAAATCCTCCATTACACCTAGCTTAAGCAATGCCTTAAAATCTTATATCCTATTTTCCCAGTTTTTAGATCTAACATTTATAAAAAATTATCCAAATTTTGTTGTACTTTCAAATAAACAATTATATAATAAAATATCAATTATAATCTTTTTTGCTGAAATCCCGGTTGCAATATAATTTACAATTATACCATTTATTACAAAAAGGATAATATTCGGGTCCGACAAACTAAAATATAGATTTATATCATAATCTATATAGTTACTCCAAATACTATTATAATTATATATTATAAAATTCTATATATTAAAATAAATATCTATAAAATTTAAATATATAATTTTATAATATATAGGTCTAGCCAGGCTTATTATACTAAATAGAAAATAATATCCTAAAATATATTCTTTAATATAAATATCTAACGAAAAACAAATAATAACAAGAAACTGAACAAAATTCGAAATATCAGTATTATTAAATAAATATTCCCAATCGATATCAAAATTATCGAGACTTAAATTATTCAATAATTTAATAATTATAATTGCAAATTCCATTCAATCTTCAATAATATTTATTACTGCAAAGAAATTTGTAGAATATATTCATCCCCCAATATTTAATATAATTTTTAAATATTAATTTTTTTTTTAAAAATATAAAATTATTTAAAAAATCTATAAAAATTAATACTTATATCATTCCAAGAATTTGTTAGATAATATTTTTTAATATTAATTTAAATATTTAAAAAATTTCTAAAAAATTGTTAAAACAATTTAATTTAAAATCGTGATTATTAATATTAAGTTATTTGATTGAATATTTACAAAAATATATAAAATATATATCAGTTCGAAAATAAGAAATTATTATGGCTGAAAATTTCATTCATAGATTGTCCTAAGAGATAATATTAATCGAACAATGGATTCTTGAAAATCTTATATACCAATTAATATAATAAACAGAATTTACATATTCTATCACTAGATAAAATTTGTTTAAAATAAAAAAAATTAATATTAAAAAATATATTATTATCAATACCAAATTATAAATTCAAATATTAATTCTAAAATAACTCTAAATAAAAAATAGAAATAATTAAATAACTTAATATAAAAATCGCAAATCTTACCCTAAAAAACTATTTTCAAAAAATAACCAATAATTATATTATTTATAATAACAATCTTTATATAACCTATTTAAAAATAACTATTTATCAAAATTTAAAAAAAACATAATCCATATTAAATAAACTTATTTAATTTATTATAATCTTTTTTGAAAAAAAAAATATTTTACAAAATAAATATTATAATAAATTTTATATAAAAAAATTCGATTATAATATTCTTTTTATATATTTTTTTTAATTTAAAATAATTCTATTGAAAAATGGTTTTTTTATAAAATTGGCGATTTTTGGTATATTTTTAATAAATTAAGAAATGCACAAAGAAATCTATTATTCAATAATGTGAGGTACAGGCTGCTGTCTTGTTTTAGATTTGATTCATATATTAGTTTTTATATATATTATATATTTAAATATATCAAATAAATTTGAAATTATATTTATAAATGATATTATAAATTTTTTTTTATAGACTTCAAATATTAGCACAAAAATATAATATATAATTGTCAAGAACAAAAAAATCCTTTTTCAAAATCTCTCTTAATATTTCAGGATTATCACGGCCGGTAACATAACCGATATAAGATTTAATATTTGATCTCAGGAATTTATTCTATTTTTTATTTTTTATAAAATAAAAACTAAAATAAATATTAAGTTTTTTTCTAATATATTTAAATATTATTTTATAAAAAGTATCAAAATTTTTAATAATTATAATATAAATATCAAAAACAGACAATTTTGTAATAAAAAAAAAATTTATAATATAAATTGGGAATTAATTTTTGATTAATAAGAAATATTTTTCGAGATCAAAATTAATAAAATTTAAAACTATTTCACAAATTTTTTTATTGGTCCAAAATATCAAATAATTATAATATTAATAATAGTCATCCCGATTGTTACAAATAGTGGCAAATCTTCAGATCTTTAATTTAAATTTAATAAAAAGTTTAGAAAAAAGAGTAAACTATCTAGAGGAAGGAAGAATTATAAACATTATTAACGGCCAGTAGCTTGCAATTATAAGGAGGATATTCATCTGCAAGCGGAGGGTAGGGTAGGAAAAGGACAGTTCGTTGATGACAAAGGAAGATTTAATAATAACCATTTCAAAATAAAAAGATATCAATGGAATAAAAATAAAAAAAAAACCAAAAGAAAAAATTCGTCATCGTCGTCGTCGGACAAGTAGAATAAAACTAACAAGATTATAGATTTGATTAAAAATTTGAATAATTATTTCTTTTAATTTGACGATATTCTCCATAAATTATAACTTTTATAATATTTAAAATATTAAAACCAAATAGATTTTGTCAATAAACGGCGGTCATAGGAATAGTAGAAGGAAATTTGGATTTTGGAGGTATTAATTAGAAAAACAAAAATGCTAACGCGAGAAACTTATTAATTTAACATATTTTATTATATTAATGTCTCAAATTATATTCGGCCAAAAACGACGGCTATTCTTCAGACTATAATATAATAATAAAAAAATGATTAATTGGAACCAATTTAATACTAATTAAATATAATTTATATAAAATTTAAAAAAATATATAAAAAGGATATTATAATCAAATTCTATTATAGAACAGGAAATTAATTATTTTGTATTTATAGGAACTGGTATTTATATTAAATCAAATATAAAATTATATTAAATATTTTGTTACTTTGGTCAAAATATAACATATCAAATCCGACGATTGTGAAATCGCAAATTTTAATATTGGTTTTAATAATATAAATTATTTAAAAATATATTATATATTTATTTTGATTATTATATATTATAAAAATATTTTATAAATATATCAAATTCAAAATAAAAACGAAAAAAACAAGCAAATCTTACCCTGAGTAGGTTCCAAATCCAAATTTTATTTATTCCAAGGCCCCTTCGTTATTAGATATTATAAAAATAGATACGAACAATATTGAAAAAAATGGATTAATAGAATTTTATAGTTTCCCATTGATAATAAATAATTTAGAAAATAAAATTTTATATATTTCGAGTTAAGTTTAATTAAAGAAATTTTAATAAAATTCCTATTATTATTATATATTAAATTATATGAGACCAGAAAATATTAATCTGAATATCAAATTTTATAATTGAACTAATCTAGGATATTAGATTATTAAATTAAGATTAGATTTTTGTATTTATAATATCTATAGATTTTGTAATCAATTCTATAATTGGTGCAGTTTGAGGATATATTATAGAAAAACTATTAAATATTTATATTTTAATAGTACCAATTGAAAATAAAATATTAAAAAAAGAGATTAATATCGATAATATATATATTATCGAGTCGACTGAAATATAAAATATCAAGATAATGCTTGTATTTAATACTATTATAATTATAATAATTGTTACAATAAAAGGGTCTAATTGTGGGTCGTTTATAAAAATAATAATATTAAAGCCGGAATAACCGTTATATTGGATATTTATTATTATTTCTATTAACAATTTTAAATTTATAGTATTTTTATATTAAATAATCCTATAATTTAACAAAATTATGACTATAAATAAAATATATTTCATTAATATAATTACAAACAAATAAATAGAAATATTAAAAGTATCAAATTATATATATAAATTATTATACCACAAATATTTATTATATAAAAATTCAAAATAAATATCAATTTATAAATTATTAGTAAAATCTTAAATAAACCAAATATAATATAATGCGCAGTTATAAAAATTTATATTATTTCTTATTTACTATTTTTATAATATATAAAATCAATAATCACTAATCTAAGATTAGTATTTATCATTTTATTATATTTATAATATCAAAAAAAAATATTGGTTCTCGAAAAATAATAAATTTAGA
>Ga0247778_1000598_pt1 | contig 37943 bp, 47 predicted proteins | sample UWRJL049202B5_FD_179939 | JGI IMG/M metagenome (GOLD analysis project Ga0247778, IMG submission 179939) | Plant litter microbial communities from Arlington Agricultural Research Station in Wisconsin, United States - UWRJ-L049-202B-5 | ecosystem: Environmental > Terrestrial > Plant litter >...
GGGAGCGTGACTCGTGGCTCGTGACTTCGTGGTGAACGTTTCCGACATTTGCCGGCTAACCGTACGTTTCATTCTAAACATCGAAAAGCTTCACTGGCCCGACGGAGCTCTATGTGAGAGCTAGCCAAGGAAGCAATTATGGCTTCTACAACAGCAATTCCTCGTTTCCTGCTACCTCAACGAGGCCATATCTGGGGGAAATCCCTCCATACAATCCGATATGCTTCAACTAAAGCCAAGCCCGCAAAGAAGACTTCAAAACCCGTGGCCTCTAAGCCATTAGTCCTCGAGAAACCAGCCAAGTTCAATCCGCCGAGTCATCCGCAGCGGATAAGGACGGCACCAAGACAATATCCAGGGCCTCAAGTGAGTAAGGAGGATGCGGAGAGGCAGGGGACAAAAAAGTACCCAAATATGATGCCACCCAAGGGAACGTTTATGTATTGGTTTATGAGGAACAAGAGTGTGCATTTGTATATTACTCTTGTAAGTTGCTGGGGAACTCTCAAATCGCAATTATTCAGGAGAACCTGGGCTAATTATTCGAAAGGGAACCCTAACATCTCTCGCCGTCTTTGTCTGGATAACAAACTTCAAACGCAACTCCCCCTTCACCCACATGCTACCCCCTGGCTCTCAATTCATCTGGCACCCGATCCAATACACCCGCACGTTTTTCGAAGTCTTGAAACTCACGACTGAGTACAATACGCAGCAGACGATAGAGAGACGCAAGGCCAAGGTCGAGGATGTGGCCAAGAGGAGCGAGTATAGGAAGGCCCATGGACTGGATAAGCAGGATACGTTTGGTAGCTGGACGGCAAAGAGTGATGAGGAGGTATTGGGTAGTGGTATTCGATTGGGTGATGGGAAGAAAGAGGGGGATATTGCGGTCGAGGGTGCTTCGCCTGTTGCGGAAGACGCACAACAGCCAGAGGGGAGGGAACGGAGGCCTATGAAGAAATGGCTTGGGATTTGGTGATATCCGATCATACCTTGATGTTGATGAGAAAAGATGAGGTGAACTTGGGTATCATCCATTGTAAATCAACCTGTACCTGTACTTATACCAAGCTGTAATCTACCCTAAATCTACAGCATCCAATCCATCCAACACTTCGTCCGCAACACCTCCTTTTTCCAGAACTCGTGCAATCATTCCCGCAATAAGTTTCCGCTTTGCTCCTCCTCTAGGCGGTTGCCATACACCCTCCTCAAGTACCCCTTCTGTTTTCGCAACCTCCATCTCCGTACTCCCCGCTGCAGTTCCACCTGTAGCAGTGTTCAAGCTATTAGGCACACCCGGATGCGTCAGTCTGCTAGGAGGATCAATCGTCCTGACAGCCAGCAGCTTTAATTCCCTTCCCGAGTCCACTTCCATTCCTTCTCTTGAAGTTGATGATTGCGAGGCGATAGAGACTGCCAATACAACTTCGGCAACGGAAAGCTCTTCCTTTGAAGGATCAAAGATAATGTTCTCCTTCACAGCCATAACCAGTAACGTAACCGGTGGCTTTGCGCTGCCCGCTGGATAAAAATGAACAGAAGCGTCCCAATCATCGTCGAATAGCGGGTCTTCATCCTGTTCCGATTTTAACTTGGGTAATCTCGTCGAAAGTAGCGCCAGGTGTGTCGTCAGACTTAGTAGCGGCAATGGGTATGACAGCGGTTGCGATAATAACAGAATCTATGCCTTGTGAGAATGGGAGAAGAACCTTTGAGGAGACGTACGTCAATATATAACTTCCAATGAAATCTGCCATTAATCCACAATTTCCCCGTGAACCCTCTATCAGCGAGTAAAGCCTCACTCAACATCGCCCCAAGAAACACAGGCATACTATCATCATCCCTCAGTCCTGGAATCTCAACACTGACTTCCAACCACTCATGTCTTCCCCTCCTCCCGGTTCCCTCTTCATCTTCACCATCCTCTTTGTCCGATGATGAAACATTCGTATACGAAATTTTGGATTTTTCAACCTCAGCCTTAACACCAACAACAGCCTCCGTCCCGTCCGCAAAACATATCCGCGCGCTCCCGTTCGTGCCAGGCAGGATATCGGTTTCTGCGACAAGAGGTCGAAATTGTGTGCTGCTGCGGCCGTCGGGGCGGATTGGTGGGGAGAGGGAGAGGGATGTATGCAGGTAGGAGAGTTCGGCGGGGGAGAGGAGAAGAATTTGGGTTGAGGAGGGCGCCATTATTTCGAGGCCTTTTGTTTTTATTCTTGTAAGGCTGGAGATCAAAGCTTCAGATTGAATGTCAACAATTCTCGCGATGCGGAACAATGCCCGCTTTTTAGTGCGAGGCTATCAGGCAAGGCTGAGCTCAACCCAATTGAGGGGGTGCTACCGGGAATGAGACATTTCATCTGAATACGCTGTGATGAACCGATTCGGCGTGTTTTAAATTACCTATACGCTCGTTCGATCCTCTAAAAAAAGCAATTTAATCGATTCCAATGCCTCGCAGGCTTTGAAATCAGATGTCCATCCTCGGTCCAAAATTCCTCCATAAGTGCCCGAGGGTATCGATGCACCATTAGTAAAAAGAAGATAAATGGAGGAAACTCTGTACAGTCTGGCTACAACAATCAATCTCTTTTCACCTCCTGCATCTGCCACAATGCTTCGTCTTCCGGGCCTCATTTACCGCAACAAACTCGATCTCCCCGAGCTACCTCCTCCTGGCACGTTCAATGGAAAGACCGTCCTTATCACGGGTGCTTCCTCGGGCTTAGGGTTCGCAACAGCAGTCCACTATGTCAACCTCGGCGCCTCTTCCGTTATCATAACAGCACGCACGTCCGCAAAAGGTCTTGTTGCAAAAGAAGCAATCGAAGCAGCGACGGAAAAGAAAGGAATTGTCCACGTCATGGAGCTAGAGATGTCTACCTTCGCCGACACACATGCATTCGCACGGAGACTAAAAGGCGAGGTCAAGGATCTAGATATCGTACTGCTTAATGCAGGATTGCTAAACACAACTCACAAAATGGGGAAAGAGGGATATGAGATGACGATTCAGGTTCATGTGCTGAGCACGGCGTTGTTGGCCTTGGACCTTTTGCCATGGATGAAGGGGTTAGGTGGCGGGAAGGAGAGACATTTGGGGTTTGTGACGAGTGGGTTGCACCGTGGGGTGAAAATTGGTGAGAAGGATTCGTGGCCGCAGGAGGATGTGTTGCGATATTTGAGTATGGAGGAGCATTGGCCGAAGAAACCGCCAATGTATGATGTGAGTAAGCTGCTGGAGCAGTATGTTGTAAACGAAGTTGCGAAGTTGAGCGGGTGAGTATTTCCTTTCCTGGAACTTTGTTGGTTGTACTAATGACCGTAGGCCTGAGGTGATTGTGAATTCGATGTGTCCAGGTGAGATGCATGAGCTATCTCAAGATGGCATGAGAGGCTAATCTTGTTCATAGGTATGGTAAAATCAGAGCTTGCTCGCGACTATAGGAAGAATTTTTTGATATCTGCCGGCATCGACGCTTTTATGACTTTGATTATGAAGACAACAGAAGGCGGAGCGCGAAGTACAGTACTTGCGGGGATGACTACACCAGAGGAGAACGGAAAATATATCACTCATTACCAGCCTGACGAGGATTATAAGAAGTGCGCTTTTTCTACCCTTTTTAGCAACCGGGACTAATCAATCACAGGGAAGTGCAGCATAATGTGCTAGGACCGCAAGGACAGAAGATGCAAGAGAAAGTATGGACAGAGGCACTAGATATTCTAGAGAAGAGTGTTCCGGGTGTGACGAAGATTGCTCGTTCTGCATAATACCCATAGATATCCATATAGCTCATTTTGTTCGTAATACAGGCATTCGTTGAGCTTACGATCGTGTTATTCATAATTCGTGACACATTGGCATTCCATCGTCTTGTTTCCGCCCTAAGAGTTGTTCTGTAATGCCGATTCCGAAACGTTCCGGCAGAAATCCAGCAGGCCCGGAGGGTTTCGATCTGCGGGAGATAAGATGGACAGGCCATGCAGTCACTGGGCCTTCCATTGAGAATCCCAGTCTCAGAGGTATCGAACCATAGTGTCCCAGGGCCTCTCTCTCTCCACTGACCACAGTAATGTGCATATTTCGATTTCCTCAACTACCAAAAGAAACAATCATTTCCATGGCCAATTGCGGACCCACGGCGGATACTAGCTCTCCAATGATCCCCTTCATAGAAGCTAGGTCTTCCACGTCGCCATCCTCCCAATCCATCAAATGGCATGTATATGCTTCCTGGCCTCGAATCCGAAGCTTGATATGATCAAGGTCGACTTCCGTGAGCAGTTGCTCTTTCGTGAGAATTCCGGGCATATCTCGTGAAAAGAGAGGAAGGTGTGGGTTTTGAACCGGTGGATCATCGTCTGAATTGTCCCCATCCTCCGCTGTCTCGATGACATCGGCTGATACATTTACAGAGGCTTCCCCCATTCTCCTCTCCCGTGACAAACTTACGTACGGCGTCTCGTCTAGTCTCCTTTTCATCTCGGCGTCGAGTAAGTTCCAATCGTAAGATTCGGGATCGAGCATGTACTGTGGGGAGTAGTCGCCTTTGTACCGCATCTTAACACAACTGTGTATGTAGAATCCGGCATACCACCATTTGTAACCTTGCTCCTTAGCCAAGGCAATCTCTCTTAATGCTCCCATCTTGCCAAAGCTAAATTGGTTGACGGACTCGTGGTATATGAAGTAGACTGCTGACACAGTATGGGGTAATAGGTCAAGAACACCAATGGCAATGAGCTTTCCGTCGATTCTATAGCACTGGTGAAATGAACCCAGCTTGCGTTCCTTTCTGTTGAAGACAAAAAGTTAGCATTTCTTTTTATAGTCTAGAGCCACATATTTCCCCAGGGTAAACTTTCGTGTATGGCCGAACATCGAGGAAGGACGACCAGAGCGTAAAGTTGAACTTCCAGGTCAACTTACCCATCAACGGCCTTTTCGCTTCTCGGGAGTGGTGAGGAGCAGAGAAAGTTCCTAAATCCACCCCTAGATATTTTACTAGGAGGTTCATGGTGAACGAGCCGTTGGTAATTCTCGAACAACAGATATTTCTCCTCGGTGAAATTATCCGGCTCCAGTGTAACCTTCAAAGTGTGTTCTGGCTCTGGCGGTGTCTGCAGCTCATCCCTCTCACTCTCATGTACACGTCCCACCAAGTCAAAGTCTGTATTACGTTTCTTGGCTTGCTCGCGTGACAATGGGTAGAGTCTGGCCGCATCTTTCGTGTACTTTTCTCCGGTGATGTACTTATTAAATCGATTCAAGGCTTGTCGCTGATCTTTTGTGGCATTGAATGATTCAGAATCTAGCCGAATGGTGTACTGGGGACAACATGAATTTCGTTGATCCGGCTTGTAAAGGAGTTTTCCGGACCGTCGCCACCCACGATCAATAAGAGATTGATAGAATTCGGGGGTTAACGAGGTTGTTGATGCGTAATATGAAAAACCTGAGAGACCAAAAAGTAAATACAATGCTGCAAAGGGAAGGAGGCTGAAATTTTCTGGGCATGCTTATGGCCTAGAAACGGAAAGAAAAAGAGCAGAGAAAACGGCAAGCATTGTCGAACGGAGGCTGAAAGTGTTACGTTTTGAAGACTGACTTCCCGATTTATTGTGACAATAGCCGCAACTACTATTCTGATAACCTATGGGCCAGTCAGTGATTATATCCAGTCATTGCCTTGAGTAAGATCAGGATGACTAGTCGGTTTTGCAGGCCTTAGTGCGGGGTGTGACACCCTTCAACGGGCCGAGTAGTACAAAGCCAAAGCCAAAGCCAAAGAATGCAGCAGGCTTGCTAGAAAATAGAAGGTGGGGGTTGCTGCGTTGGCAATAGCAATACGGGGATTTTAAAAAATTGCTTGCATCTCAAAAGAGACGCAGACGAAGCTCCGAAATGTTTAAAACAACGACGTCGAGCCGTTCGAACACGGGCCCGAATCATTGGAAGATGGGGTTGGATACTCTGGAAGATGGGGAATAGGGTTTCCCAGGCACTTACCAATTGGAGTCAGCGAGGAGGCCGCCGTGTCCGGGGTGGGTGTAGCCTGCATGACGAGGGTCTTGAGGTGGGAGTGGGAGCTGCAAGAGAGTGGAAACTTCTGCACCAGACGGACTCAAACGAGATCCAGTGGGTCGGACGACAAGGCGGCGCGTTTGCGGCTGGTGGTGTGAGAGGGGAGCACCAGGAGGGATCTCAAAAGGGCGGTATTCTCGGAAAAAGACTCGTGCGACTCATGGAGCTGGGCAATTCTTTAGCCCAAACGCCACAACCAGAGTCAGTCAAAAGTCAGAACAGTCAGAGACAATGGGGTGCGTCAGACGGTCATCAGTCATCAGTCATCAGTCCCTAGGTAACCATGAGAAGCTGTTGCGGAGAGCGGTGGAGGACGGAGATGTGCGATGGCCGCTGAAAGGTCATGTAAGGTAATGTCAGAGTGCTTTCGTGCGTGCAGGGCAGGTATGGTATAGGCACTGTATCTGTATCTGTATTTGTACCTGTACCTGTACCTGTACCTGTACCTATCTGCTGTACGCCGGGCGGTTTATTCGGGTTTGTGGATTGTGATGCCGTAGCCGTGGAGTTTGTAGGGAAGACGTCTAGAAGGTGCTGGTGCTGGTGCTGGTGGTCCTGGCAACAACAGGCCGCGGATGGAGGGTCCGTTTGGAGGAGGAGAATGGGATGCCAATATGGAACGTCAGGTCAGTACCTAGGTAGGCCATAGACGAGACAACAAATCCTACATCAGATCGTCGACGATGCCCAGTAGCGTGGTGTATGTAATGTAATGTAATGTTCCTTTCCTCCAAACCCCCACTGTGCTATAACAGTAGAACCTGGAACTAGGTCGTACGTCCACCTGCATCTTGCGCCTGCATTTCCATTGCATTCGCATTATTCCACGCCTATCCCGCAGGCCTGCCCCCGGCCTCGAGGCGTTTTTGCAGGTTTTCTCCTCTCGTCTCGTCTCCAGGTCCAGTTCCAGTTCCAGTTCCAGTTCCAGTTCCAGATGTTTTTCTAGCCTCGAGCAGGTGAAAGCGTTTGCAGAAAAGCCCAACGCCAGCTAAGATGCCGGCGCCACTGGCTGATCCCTGGGGCCCTTTAAACGCCTTAAATGCACAGGAATTACGCACTTTCTGGCAGCTACTCATCCTCCCGTGGTAAGTACAAGTACTTTGCTCATATGCCGGAGCCAGCAAGTCAGACTCAGATCCAAAGAGAGCACGAGACAAGGGGCCGCAATAAATAAACGGTCAAAGATCCAGAAACGTCTCCCGCGCTTTGCTCTGCTTGCCTTGTTGGTACAGACAGCTCGCCGCCTCACCACTTCACTTCCCTTCCCCCACCACCTTACCTCTCCTACCTGCCTTCTCTGTTTCTAAATCCATTCAATCCATCCCAAACTCTACGGCAGATTCAGCACATTCTCTGTGACTTTGGCTTTTTGACATCATTTCACATTTTGGGCGTGGATTACCTGAACATTCACCTGGCCTATCTCCGAGATCCTGCCCCACCAAGCAATGCCAGAGCTTTGAACCGGGCTATATTTTTCAGCAGCCGAACTTCAACAAAGGAAGCTCGTCTCCTTCCTTTCATTGCGCCTCAACCACATTCGTGCTACGCGCACCTTTTGAGGTGCAAACCCTCTTTCGCCATGGCAAGTCGCTCCATGGAGTCTCGTACGGGCCGTAGCAAGCAACGTAAGTGATTTGCTCTAGAGCAAGGCCCTGCACGTGTGCACCACCCAATTTCCCTTCACCTCTACGAGCTTCTGCTGACCGTTTCCCGCTATTCTAGGCTACGGCGACAGCGGAGAAAGACTCGTTGCGGGTGTTGTACCTCTCAATGCAGCAAAAACCCACGTGCTCCTAATTCAATCGACTCGACGATCTGGATGGGTCCTCCCCAAAGGCGGATGGGAGTCTGACGAGTCCTGCACCGAAGCCGCACAGCGCGAGGCGTGGGAAGAAGCCGGTATCGTCTGCAATATTGACTACGACCTTGGTCAAATCACAGAATCCCGAACCCCAAAGCAAATGTCAAAAGATGCCCCCAAAGCGCTCTACCAATTCTACGAGGCTACAGTGACCGCGGAACATGCAGAATGGCCGGAGAAGCACAAGCGGAATCGACAGTGGGCCACATACATTGACGCGGAGAAGGCTTTGACCGGTCGCCCGGAACTTTTAGAAGCCCTCAAGCGCTCTACTCTTCAGCGGTAGCCTCGCGGGCCCGGCGTTCTATCCCATTCACACAAGCGATCCAAGGCGCAGTCGACTACGCAACTCCAAAATCGAGGTCGCGCGGACCGGCTAGTTGATCGGGAGCGGATTCCGGGTTCTTCCTTACTATACGCGGTGATTTTGTGGCCAGTAATATTGGAATCGGGTCGTCGTTACAGAAGTCTAGGTTTACGGACTTGCTTGCTTTCTTCCTCGCATATGTTGTTGGTTCTTCAACTGCACTAGAGACAATCAAGTCGGATCTACAGCCAATGCTCTTTGGTGATGTTGGCTTATCTTTTTGATCCGGAGCATACAGCGAACTTTCATTCCAATGCGCCATTCCACCAATTCCTATGCGGTACTATTGAACCCTTTCAAGTTGAGTTTGCATAGAAGACGGCGTTTCGGGGCTGGCTATGCATAGATCATAAAAATGGATGCGAGGGACATATTTTTGCATCAATTGGGAAGGCCTGCTGCAATGCTTCTGACATTTGGCAGAAGGGTTTCAAAAAGGGGCATGGAGGTTATTTGGATCGTTGAGCCCACAAGCAACATCACATAAAAAACATGGGTTCTCTTTGCTATACAAAAATTGCTACATTAATGACCCTACACAGATATAATGAGTAACAATATAAATTCAATTTTAATCATGATGTGAATTCTCGGTGTCTTATTTCATTCAATACACATGCGTGTGTTTCTATCAATAGTCATTTGTGATCACTGTTCACACCCCGGATTTCAACATCATCACTTCAGGTACACATCCAGCGCAGCATCTCTGCTTGTACGCGTTCCTAACCGCCCTCATAAGCAACCACGCGTAATGGATTGGCCTCCACCCCGATAACCAATCCAGAAACCGACTTCATCTTCGACACAACACCGCCGATCAAGATGGAGCATCTCAGCCTCCAAAACCACGAAGCGCCTCCTCCGCAACAAGGAGGGGCCCCCATACCACCTCTCGGTCCTGGCATGATACCGCCGCCATCCAGCCAGCAGCTGCCGCCGCAGATGTTCACTACTGCTGCGCAGTTGCTGGATTTGACTGACAGTACGTGTTTTTCACCAGGTGCAGACTTTGGAAGGCTGAGAGGGCATCCCCCTCGCACAGTAGTGGCACGAAGGTGAAGGGCAATTGCTGATACAAGGGCTTTAGAAAAACTTATGGTCGCGCTCCGCGACGGGAGAAAACTCATTGGTGTCCTCAGGAGTTGGGATCAGTTCGGTATTTCCCCTGCGCCCGTACCAAGCTCTACATCTATCTGACAATCCCCAGCGAATCTAGTACTTCAATCAACCGTCGAGCGCATATTCGTTCCCCCATCGAGTACCAGCAAAACAGGACTTTACGCAGATGTGAACCGAGGAATTTTCCTAGTGCGAGGCGAGAACGTGTTATTACTTGGGGAGATCGATTTAGATAAAGACGACGACGAGCCGCCAGGGTACGAGAAGGCGGATGTGGAGACTGTGCATAGGCTACAGACAGAAAGGAAGCAGAGAGAGGCGAGGAGGGAGAAGGTTGTTAAAAGGCGACTCGGGGAATTGGGGTTCGAGGGGGAGAATGCTGGGGAGGCTTTGATCTGAGGAGTCGACGCAAGCGAATGGGGGGAGAGGAGCTGTTACTATGCGAATATTGTGAAAGCATCTAGTATCAGCCGGTGGAAGGAGCAGAAAGAAAAGTAGCCTTTGAAGTGGCTTTATATGCCAAGAGGATACATAGTGGGTTTCGAAGCATTTGCATTGCGAATATTTCATTATGACGTTCAAATGGCTTCAGCATGCTTATATGACTGACGAGTGGAGTGTCTCATTTTTTGGTCTCTATCTAAGAGAAATGACTAAATACGTATGACAAAGGAGAGTGCTTCGAGCAGTGGGTATAATAGCACATCAGTGAACCAACAAAAGAAATCGTTAACCTCGTTCTCGTCTCTCAGCTGGCCACCGACGGCGAATAAAACATCCTCTTGCTTATTCGTGTCCCTAGATCAAACAATTCAACGCCAACAAGCCCGAAAATTACTTTACCCATTACTTCTTAACACAGCCATTACTCCCTCCCATCAAGTATTCAAAGACATCTTCTAGGCAGCAGGCGTCGCCTCCGCAGCAGGAGTTTCCTCACCCTCTGCCGCAGACATCTTCATCTTCTCAGCCAGCTTCCTCTGCTTAGCGAGGACCATCTCCTGTTTCTTGACCTCTCTTTTACTCTTCCAAGCTCCTTTCTGTTTTGCGTTAGCCAATCCTCCCTCCGTAACCTTAAAAAAAAGAGGGCAATATACCTTCTCGCGCAACACACCAGGCACACACTTTACAGCACTGATTCCCTTCTTCAAACCGGCGACGAAGTGCACGCGGGACTCTTTGAAATGGGTCTTTGCGGCGGCGATATCAGATCGTGCTGATGTTGCTTGTCGTTTTGCGCGGTATGATGCTTCGGCGCGTTGGGCGCGCTGGTAGGCAGTGCTTGCTGCTCGGCGATTCGCGCGGAGGTTGAGTCTGGCGACAGTTAGAGGTGGTAGGAAAAGGGGTGAGGGAAGAGGTACTCCGTGCCTGATGTTCCTGGTCTGTTTGCCGCCTCTGGAGAGGGGAGAGGCTTTTCGAGAGGGGGCGCGGGAGTTTCAGCTTTTGAAAACATTGTCGCACTTGGGGGAGAGTTCTAAGAGAGATATAAAAAGTTACGAGTATACCACAGAGTTCGGCAGGAAATATGTAGAAATAAAGACAGTACGAGATTAAAAAATCTGACCTTCAGAGAACAACAGGAGCGATGGCGAGCTTCATATACAGTACAATATACTCCACATTCGAGCCCAAGCAAAACGCGTGCGAGCAATTGCCAGCGAAGAGATTATGTTTATGCACACGCGGAATACTGAAGCTTTGCTGGGGTCTGCTGGCACCCCTCTGTGAAGCATTGATCGCGGGGAGACTGATCCTGGCAGATCGTCCTCTTCTGCCGGCTTCCAGAATGTGGGTATGGACAAGGAAGCGTGGAAGTATGAGTCAGAAACACGAGACACGAGTATCTCAAGAGGATATTATTTTTGGGCTTTGGGGGAAACGCGTTGTTGTTCAAGGTACAGGGGATCCCCTCGTTTCAATAGAAAGAGTTTGTGTTCAGGGGTAACGGGGGCCAATGAGAAGCGAGAAAATGGGCTGAGATCATGCATTGAGAAAGAAAGTGGAAATCGAGATAGAAAATAAGGAACTTGGTTGAGACTCGCGGGGACCATTGATATAAGAAAGGCTGGCCTACCTTACTGAGAGAGGTTTACACCTGTTGCATCGTTGAGTCTAAACTTGCGCGGATGATGTTCACAACCTAGTCAACAGTCTAGCAAATGGCCTTGGGAAACTTTTAGTCATTGGCTTTTTATCCAGCAGCTAGGTCGATATGAGCTTTCCTGTCCGGTACATCTTCCAACTTGGCAGAAGTGTTAGCCTTTTCGTTCGACTGCTGTTTCAAGAATTGAGCTTCTGCAAGCTTGATCGTCGTCGAACTCGCCATGAGTTTGTTAATGGTTTCGATGTACTCTTCGTAAGGGTCAGAATCGAAAACAATTCCACCTCCTGAATAATTATTAGCATCAATTTCCAGATTGAGATGGAAATTTAATAGATATTTGGCATACCAGCTTGCAAATACGCAACCCCTTCTTTGACCATCATCGTCCGTAGAGCAATGCAAGTATCCATTTCCCCTTCCGTTTCATTACCATCATTGTCAACGCTACCATAACCAAAGTATCCAACAGCTCCAGCATAAACCCCTCTTTTCTCCTTTTCCAATTCAGCTATGAGTTCCATAGCTTTGACCTTCGGTGCTCCAGAGACGGTTCCAGCTGGGAAGATAGATCTGAAAGCATCAAATCTAGTCTTTCCAGCTCTCAAAACACCAGAGACTTGCGATACTAGATGTTGCACATGGCTGAACTTCTCCACAACCATCAAGCGATCAACTTTGACTGTCGTGGGATCGCACACGCGATTCACGTCGTTCCTTGCCAGATCCACAAGCATGACATGCTCCGCTCTATCCTTCAGCGAGTCCGAAAGCTCTTGTGCCAAACTTGCATCTTCTTCTTCCGTCTTCCCTCTCTTGACGGTCCCAGCTATCGGATGTGTGATGATGCGGCCTTTTTCTTTCTTCACAAGAAGCTCGGGAGAGGCTCCTATTATCTGGAAGTCTGCACAGTTAATGTAGAACAGATACGGTGATGGATTGACAGTCCGGAGCTTGCGGTATATGTTAAATGGATGTAAGGAGGTCGGTCGAGCAAAGCGCTGGGATGGAACGGCTTGGATGATGTCTCCAGCAATGATGTGTTTCTTCAAAGTGTTGACATGGTTCTCGTAGCCATCTTGGCCAATATTTGATATGCTTTGCTGATCGGAAGCGATTGGTCCTTGAGGAGGTAGAGGTGTGTGTTCTGATTGAAGGACATCAACAACTTCATTGATCGTATTTCTTGCCTTCTCATAGACAGTTTCGAGATCTTTTAATTCGCTTGGAACATGGACATAGGTTATGACTTTAATAACGCCAAATACAGCATCAAAAGCCACAATGGTGTCGAAGAGCATAAATAGTGATTCAGGGACCTTTAGAACATCCTTCATACTCCTTGCCGTCTTTGGCTCAAAATACCGGACGCAATCATACCCCACATATCCAATAGCTCCTCCAGTTAAGGGCGGTAAAGCAAGTCCGGGAACATCTGCGACACGGCTCTTCGAGAGCTCCTCTTCGAGTGCAGGTAATGGATCTACCTCCGGACCATGACCTTGGCCTGTCTTGAGGATTTTTCGAGGCCCAGCTCCAACGAAACTATATCTGCCGACTCTCTCTGTAGCTGCACTCTCGAATAAGAAGGAAAATTCGGACTTAGAATGGTTCGATATCTTGAGGTATGCTTGGGAGGGCGTAATGAGGTCGGAGGCGATTTGGGCATAGACAGGTACTAGATTTGGTGCATGTGGCTTGCCAGTTGACTTGCTCACTATATCTCGAACAATTTCCAGTGAGGGTTGAAGCTCCTCCTAGATACTCGTAAGCTGTCCGTATATTTTCTATGCTTGAGTCATCATAGAACTTACTCCAGCCATGGCGCTACTTTCTAGATCAATAAATTAAATACTTGCTTTGATTTTCAATTGCAAATGAGATCTCCCTAGAGACAATAAAAGAGTGGCAAATTCAAAGTAATTCTGCAAGATGGTAAGGATTGAAGATGTCAACGCCGGGGAGAAATAAATGCCCGATTTCGCAAGGCGGTGAATGGCAGAATTCTCAAGCCTGCCCGTGCCCTTGCCCCACTCTGCCAGCCTCGTTCTTTGCTGTCTCCCCACCCATCAGCTCATTCGAATTTTACCTTCTTTTGCTCTTCAATGACTCCCAAATTTGATCTTCTTCGATATGAGAGCCGTTCATTCTACGACTACAAGAAACAGCGACTGCTCTAGAACCCTGCCTCTCTGTTCCAAACAACGATGAGCTTCGGACGTCTGGGAATAGCACATTTCCCAGTCCTACATCGACAGCTCTCTCCAACCAGCGCCGATTTCCCAGTATCGCCCTCGATTCAAGACGACATCACGCAGGATAACAAGGACATCCTTATCGAAAGACTCAATGATTTGGTGCAACGGTTATCGAAAGATGGAGCTTCGATAGGAGATAAAGCTGTTACGAATATACATCATATGGTAGATGGCATTGAGACGCTCATGCGTGAGAAGCCCAAGACCCCCAAGATGGATGAATCAGACATCGACAGTGAGGAGGGTACTACCAAGGAGGTTGAAGATAAGTGGGGCGCTCTACCCCGGACGCCTGCCCAGAGTGTTAGGATGTGTCTACCCGAATCTTGGAAAAGCGCACATCCATCTGTCTCTCTGAGAGAGAATATAGATATCTCAAAGGTTGCGAAAATTGCCAAGGAGGCGGAAGAATTGGCCACACAATTATCTAAGACGGTCGCGGAACTTCAAATTAGGAGAGAAGAGTCTGATGTAGGTCTTGATCACTGTTGTTTTGGGTCATTCTCTTAATATCAAATAGCACATACATGATCTGCTCGTCACCCGTGCCGAGAAAGCTGCTGAAAGGATTCTCCTCCTCGAATACCGTATTGCTGAAATGTACATCGGTTCCCACTCTCCCCTTACACTGTGGGTTTTGACAATCAATAGGGAAGACGATTTCTCGTCCAACCAATCAGAATTGAAGTTCCTGCGAATCCAACTCCAGGCCATAGAAGCTCAGTGCTCTCAATACATCCCGCTCAGTGGAGACAGAGATCTGGTCGAGTCCATTACGAAGTGGAAATTTGACTGGGAAGAGATTGATCGGAAGTCAAAGGCCAGAAGAGAAAAGTATCGAGATTCGACAGCAAATTTTGATGATTCGGGAACAATCATAAATGGTGCCTAAAGAGCCTTTGCAAATAACACGCAATGTCGCTTGATTAGGAATCGTTCTGTGTAAAAATCGAGCAAAGCGCCAGTTCTGGTAGCCGGTAGCAGTCATGTCCAAAACCCGACTCGTAACGACTACGACGACCAGAGATCGACGACCAGAGATCGACGACCAGAGATGAACGACATTACACGTCCTCAATGTTTCAATCTTCCCGAGTATCAAAATAATGCTACGTTCCATGCTTGAAGACCTCGCCGAGTTCGAGAGCAAATTCAGTAGGAACTCATTATCGAGAAACCTGGTGGCCATGCTTGTTGTAGAAGTGCGCCACAGGAGCGAGGACCTCCTTGCTTTACAAATACAGGGGAGTCGAATCGAGAGCCATAAGACCAGATTTGCACCTTTCACTAGTTCCGATTCGAGATCTGGAAGCTGGAGAATTAGGGAATGAAGTGTTCGAACTTTTGGTCTGTGCCAATGTACATCTCTTCTAAGGTTTGAGGGCGTTGCGAGGCCGAACCCGAGTTGCCATAATAAGGTGATATCCCAAATCAACAAATTGTTGATCTCTGGTTTAAGATTCAAAATGGTCTTGGTACCTTTCAAAAGTCTTGTTTTTGCGTCTGTCATCCAGCTCGGTTTTTGTAAGTAGTCCTTCGCCATCTCTTTACCAAGTGATTTTTCTCCTTCTAGTAACCCAGACGTTACTTAGTGGAGTCATACGTTGCTCACACGTCAATACGGCAGTCCGATCTTGCTCGCCACTCTCATAGCTCATTCCACGGATCCGCGCCCAGCCAGGAACATTTCCATCATTATCGGCAAACTCCTCTTCAACCTCCATCGCCCACTGGGTCATTCTCCCCGCAAATATGCTGTCCCAGACGCCTTCTTTTCTCGGATACTCCAAAAGTAGCGAAATGGCTTTCTTTCTAGTGCCATGATCTCGACACTTGTGCCCCGTCACATAAAGCGGAATAATGGCATAAGAATCGAACGAAAATTTCGGCTCGGGAGGAATTGGAGACGCTGTATACAACTCCCTTATCAAAAAGTCCGACAATTCTACCATCTCGACAAAATGCGGCAAGTGGGGGTCAAAGTCTGTCTCGTCTTGTGAACAAACGGTAAAAAGTCCTAGGAAGCAGCATCTGAGATGAAGCACCAATGTCTTGGCAAAGAGCTTGCTGCGACGATCGCCATTTGCACAAATGTCTTTGTATAAGGGCTGGAAACTTGTAAACCAGCGTTCCATGTCTGCAAATTGTCTTTGACAGGAAGCCACGACTTTGGGATCCGTCTCGCCTCTCCAACCGTTTACCGGGAATGTGTTTGGTCTTTTTCGCCTAGGAACGCCTGTTGAGACGAAACTCATAGTAAGGCGTAGCATCACGCTCTGGTATTTTTCGGCTTCTTCGAGGTTTGTAAAATCTGAAGGCATACACCGGAGGAATGCTGGTTCATCTTGGCCCACGAATGGATTGATGGCAAGTGACCGATCCTCAGCAAAAGATATTGCTTGTACGTCTAGGCGACTGAACATTTGTAGGAGATCGTTGCTCGACGCTGATGAAGAGATATTGGCAATAGAACTCCCGGATTGCCTCCATTCATGGATCAAGCTAAAGCCTAGTTTGATTTGACTCACGGTCAGGTCTCTATTCCCGCTCCAGGCCTCAAAGCAGATTATCAGTAAGCAGGTTAGCAAAGTAACATGCAAATCTGGTTTCTTAGTGGCAGCTTCTGCTCTCATATACTTCAAGGCTGAGGCATATTGCTTCAATGCGTTCTCGCGGTGCTGGAGAAGGTGGCTTTTTCGATCAGTATCGGCGAAATCGACGACGGTTTGGGAGATTTTATCCAGCGCACCAAGAGCTACAACTGCATGTCTAACTATGGACGAGTCAGTAGGGAATCTTGAGAGAATCTTGAAATCGTTAAGGAGCCGAATACTCGAAGAAGCCTCCCGAAGAGTTCGGCTCCTCAAGTCTCATGAGAGCGAGGGCGAAATTTCGCGTACTGGAAGGTGCAAACTCGCATGCCTGGAGCAATACTTGACGAAAGCCTTCCGTAACGAAGATGGGAAGAATCTCAAAGGCAGTCTTGGAGCTAAAAATATCGAAATATCGATATTCCTCTTCGTTAAGGAAGAGAAGCTTTTTAGGCTTTAAAAGTAGTTTGATGTCGAGGCTTGGTCTAAGGGGTCGAACACGTGGCGGTCGTGGTCGTTTTATTGTGGATTCTTCGGATTGACGTTTGTTTGACGCCTTTGTGGTGGCATAGCCGCCGCAATTAATTCCATATCGCACACAGCGTATGCATTGTGGTCTTTCTTCACCACATTTGACTCTACGAGCTCTGGAGAAGAAAGTTCAGTTCATACACACTGCAGTAGTTATCAGAGAGCCCTCACTTGCATATGACACACCCGCTCTTGGCTTTAGGGAGGCCCCTCCTTTTCGAACTCTTCACGTTGGTAGGTGCTCCCTGCTTTGAATGTATGGGTAACATCAAGTGATTGATGGGCGAGGAATAAGTTGTAGACTTGCGATCTTTGGTTTCTCGTTGCCGGGGGATGGTATCATATTAACAATCAGGGCCGTACGAAGGCTGAGGTCAAAAGTCTTGGGCAACAGGGGACCTACAGCCTACGAGCTCCTCTAATGCAGTGTAGCAGGGGTCTGAAGCCTGTAACCTGCCCTGGAATGTCTAGTGCTTACAGTACCCTGCGGCTCGTTAATTCGCCACCAAATCATCTACGGCGCATTGTTATAACGTATCATAGGGCATCATTACTGTATCATAATGGCTGTGGGACCTATCAGCTCTAATAGGCCTTATTATCAAAGATATCTGACCTTCGTAAAATAGAATACAGTCAGCAACAACCCCACTTTTGGCATCTCACAAATCCGAAGGACATAACCGAAAACAATAAGTACTTGTGTTCCCTCTGTTCTTGTTGAGACTTTTCAGGCGGCTCTAAAGAGAGTCTACACCAGTCCAGTCTCCTACATGAAGTAACGGCTACATCTGCCCAATTAGGAATACGAAAAGGCAAAAAGATCGTCTGAGGGAACCTTTAATCCAATTGCTAGCCCATAGCTTTGAACTTTCCCAACCCTTTGGCACAACAAAAACCACCATCAGTCCTGCAAAAAAGTCAGGTGAATGTGCAGTCACGTAACATCACTCCCTTTAAAATCTCGGATAAGTCCTTTCCATAGCACATTGAGAGTTCAAGATCCATCGCACTTCATTATTTCCATAGTAGGAAAGGCTTCGGCGAGAACAGTTAATCGCGGTCAAGCTGAGTGCGGCAACCTCCATGGACCAGCTGTCTGGATATATCCCCAAACTCTTGGAAACTCGAACAAGATCCTCTATCCAGCCTTGAGATGCATACCCCCGGTGCAATAGTACTCGCCGTATGACTTCTTTGCTGATATTTTGCTTCACGATAGATCTACGAACTGATTGTTTAATCCTTTGGTTTGCAGCCAGAATGACCCTAGCTAGAGGGCGGATACGGGGAGGGTGTTATGAATAATTGCACGATTACAGGACTATACAATCTGACGACAGGGATAGTAATATCTCGTAAAGGGCATCCAATACAATGGTATGAATTAAACTGAGAATTGCTTTAGTCAGCAGTGAGACGGCCCCGTAGCAATGATCACTTCGCCAAGACTGTCTTCACTTGGTGATTATCGACACAAGAAACTGATGTGTATACTTGTAATGATCATCGATATTGTATCTTTAGATCTATAGAAGAATTCCCCCTGATTTGCAACGGTAGCGCGTGTGCAAAAGATTATGCTGATCACGTGCCTTGACCATAATATTCTGCTGGAGGCCAATTTTTCGGATTTGACAATGTCTCGTCCAGAGTTTTAATAGCAATCTCAGACAAGATTCCTTCCTCTGACAGACCAGAAAAACGTCTACCTCTAGGAATGACCCCCTTTGTGATGCACAAGTCACGAGGTATGCTTTGAGTTCCTTTAGCGAATTTTCTCCAACTTCCTTCCTTAATTTCACATACAAAAGAACATACAGTTACCTTTTCTTTGTCAATACCTACCACTAGTGGCACTCTGTGAGACGACATTGTGAGTGCGACGTCAGAGTTCCGTCAAGACACAAGACACACACAAAGAAGCATTTGTAGGACATGATGTCTTTTTCGCATGTCATTATGATGCTAAATGCGGAATCGGGAGGACTTAAGAGCTTAGGAACGAGGCTCTTTTGGCAGGCTTGCATTTAGGTCCTCACTTGTTATCTACGTACTTAACGCGTGACTAGATGGTTTTTCTACCGTGTCACAACCTTCAAGATGGCGCCCCGCGCTAGAGGCCCAAGGGGCCGGTCGCTCTTGCCAGACTTGCCTAAATTTACGTCTGTCTTTTCTTGGGGAAGGAATGGTGTCTTTGGTTCTCTAGGGCTCAGCCCGAAAATCGCTAATGTTTCATCAGAGCACTGTAGAAGCCTCTATGCTCTTGAACGTGCTCATGTGACCATCTGACCGTGGTCCACACCGCCGCCGGTCTTTTGGGGCTTGCACATTATATATAATCTTTTTGGGTACTTCCTTCCAGATTTAAGTTGGTCGCATTTTGACACGTCCCTAAATTGTTTAATCTTCCAAACACATTTCTAGACATACACATCACTCAACATTTATTGTTGCCTGCATTTAAATCCTCTATTGTAGCGTAAGTAAGCCCAATCCACATCTGATCTTTTGATTACGTTCGGTCTCTCTGCGTGACTCGGTGGTCGGGCATTGATTCCCCTCGTCACTTCCCCTCGATCATTTTCGGTTCGCTGACTTGAAAGACAGGACACTGGCCTCCAAATTTTTGCCAACATGTCTACGCAGGCGACACATGCGGATGATGAAGTTAAGACTCTCAACGCGAGACTAGCTAACCCTTTGGCTGGTTTCACCCATGCAGAGCTGGCCACAAAAGCTGAAGAATATTGTCGAAGCCACGAAATAGGGGACGAAGAAGATATCCGAGCATTCAGACTTGGTGCGATAATTGCGCAGGTACGCCACATTGACAACTGCCTGCCCATGCATAGGATTGCCTATATTTCTCCCGACGAGACATTGATTTGGATTTGGTACCAAAACAGTACTGACACTCCCTACAGAATCCAAATAGATTTGCCGAAGTCGAGGGTCTTACCCCCGAAGAGAGCGAAGTCCTAGCCAGAGAGGAAACACACAAATGGTCTCAACCAAGGCTGCTATACCTTGTTATCGCTCTTTGCTCGGTGTGCGCTGCGGTTCAGGGCATGGATGAGACTGTGGTGAATGGGGGCCAAATCTTCTACTCGAAGCAATTCGGAATTGACGGGAACAACTCGAAGGACGCCTGGCTTCTAGGTCTCGTCAACTCTGCTCCGTATCTCTGCTGCGCTTTCTTCGGATGCTGGTTGACTGTTCCTCTCAACAAATACTGCGGTCGCCGAGGAACCGTCTTCATAACATGTGTTTTCTCCGCCCTCGCTTGCTTCTGGCAGGCTTTCACCAACACATGGTGGCACATGTTCATTGCTCGATTCGCTCTTGGTTTTGGCATTGGCCCCAAGTCCGCCACTGTACCGATCTATGCTGCCGAGTGTGCTCCACCGCGTATTCGTGGTGCATTGGTCATGCAATGGCAGGTGTGGACAGCCTTTGGTATTTTGGTTGGTTACGCCGCGGATCTGGCATTCTATCATGTCCCAGATAAGACGGGAATTACTGGCCTCAACTGGCGCTTGATGATGGGTGCGCACCTTTCCTTTGAAACCCCTCTATATATCGTTCCTCTCCCTCCTCGCTGACATAAATCTGCCTAGGTTCTGCCATGTTTCCTGCAGTCATCGTCTGCTGTTTTGTCTTCTTCTGTCCCGAGTCCCCTCGTTGGTATATGAGCAACGGTCGCCACCAGAAAGCGTATAACAGCATGTGCCGCTTGCGAAACAACAAAATTCAAGCAGCTCGAGATATGTTCTACATGCAAACCCTCCTGGAAATCGAGGAACGAAACATGATCAAGGGCATAAGCAAGGTCAGAGAGCTGTACAGTGTACCTCGTAACCGCCGCGCGATGGTGGCATCTGAGATCCTTATGTTTATGCAACAGGTGCCTGCTTCCCATATTTGTATTTAAACAGCCTTATTAACAGTATGAGTAGTTCTGCGGAGTAAATGTTATCGCATATTACTCTTCCCAAATCTTCCTTGATGCTGGCTTCCACGAGCTTAACGCTCTCGGCGCCTCAATGGTATTTGGCGTCATAAACTTCCTTTTCGCTCTTCCAGCTTTCTTCACCATCGACAACTTCGGCCGCCGCAATCTCCTCCTCGCTACTTTTCCATTGATGGCACTCTGCCTCTTCTTCACTGGCTTTAGTTTCTGGATTCCTGAGAGCTCCACGGCCCATATTGCTTGCATCGCAATTGGAATTTATCTTTTCGGAATCGTGTATTCCCCAGGAGAAGGTCCAGTGCCCTTTACGTACTCAGCTGAAGCTTATCCCCTTTACATCCGTCCTCTCGGGATGTCCTTGGCTACAGCTACCACATGGTTCTTCAACTTTGTGCTCTCGGTCACATGGCCATCTCTCGTCAAAGCATTCAAGCCCCAGGGCGCTTTTGCCTGGTATGGAGGCTGGAATCTAATCGGCTTCTTTGCTGTCTTGTTCTTCGTTCCCGAGACAAAAGAAAGGACTCTCGAAGAATTGGACCAGGTTTTCAGCGTGCGAACGAGGGACCACGCTGCATTTGGGGCCAGGCAGATTCCCTACTTCTTTAAACGATACATCTTGTGGCAGAACGCCGAAGCAGAGCAGTTCTACCAAATGGATAGTGTCGAACATCACGAAAGCAGCTTTTTTGAAGAGAAAGAAGCTGATCCTGCTGCTCGAGCATAATTGAAGGAGTAATAGGATTGATTTTCTTGTACTGGATTGTGAGTATTCATTGCCATTGCAGGAGTTATGCTAGATTATACCCCAGACGGCGTATTCGAGCCTTGGATTCGATATCATAAGCATTCACTTACCTTGTACCTTATTATGTTCACAAGATAGAAGCACAGTTATCAATTACATTTCAAACATTTCTCGTTTCAAATCATGATATCATTGTTGGGTTCCTTCAAGTTCAAGCTAGTGATGAGCTCCGAAAAATCATCGCCATTGCTCGTGTTGCCCATTCTTTGATTTGTGGGGTGGCGCATGTGCCAGTGAATCATACAGAGACGAGTGAAGTTTGTTTATTCAAGACTTTCCAAGTGTGTAATCACTTCATCAAAAGGAGAGCACGTGAATAGCGTAGTAAGTCACGTACTCACTTCCTCGTGGTAACTCGATGAGTTAAAAGCAACGCCTTCGATTCCCTACTACCCAAGGATTCACACCTATCTCCTTCCTCTCTGTCCACCCTCGCGGGCACCCCCAAATGCACCTCTGTAAGGTCCATCAGCCTCAGTCCGTGGTCGCATATAGCCTCCCGATCCTTGATAATTGTAACCACCCTGAGCCCTCGGCGGATCATGTCGCTGTCTCCTCATTTGGTGGAGTACAGGTAGAGGACCCATACATTTATGCCCTGGCTTGTTCGGTAAGTTCATACCTCCAGCGGCGTTCGGTTGTATTTGAGGCAAGGGCCATGGACCGGGCCGTCGAGGCATCAGTCCCGGAGTTTGATTGGGCATTGCTGGCATCTGTCCGGGAAGCTGACCTGGTATACCTGGAAGGTTACCCAAGCCTGGCGTTCTGCCTGGCATTTGTGCTGGTGGTTGTGCCTGGCTTTGCTGACCGGCTTGTCCAGGAGGGCCAGGCATTTGTGCTCGGAACGCTCGTTGTTGCGCCTTTATTTGCGCTAATTGAGGAAATGGTGATATCTGTGCAGCATATGGCGACTGGCCTGGAATTTGACCTGGCACACCTCGAAACGGTCCCGCCGGAGCGTGTCCTGGAACTCCTGGCATGCCGGGCATTTGGCCATCTCTCACACCACTGCGCCTGTTACGCCGGGGGGACATCTTCAGGCTCTTGAAATTTGTGTTCGAGGTTGGTAATGTTGAGAATTGGAGATGTCCTGGTGGGGAAGAAGATGCATTTTGAAGGTAAGTTGAAGGAGTTATTTAAACGAAGGAAACCAACGAGGTGAAGCTGTTCATGAATAACAGGAATAATCTCGACACAATCAGAATTTGAAAGGAACGAAAGTATGTTATTCTAACACTATCAATCTAGCCCATACTGCTCTCTCAACCAGTCAAACCGGCTTCCTCCGCCCCCACCCCCCTCTTCGACCAGGTCTCGGAAACATATTCACACCATAAGGACCATGAACACGCTCATCTCGGTCGACCATACCATACCCAGCCGTATCCAATTGTACGAAACCCCGTCTACCTCTGCGTCCACCACCACCGGTGTACCCGGTGTACCCTCTTACCATGCCTCGTCTACCTCCCATGTCGAACATCCCGCCACGTCTTGAGCGTCCTGCCATTGTAATCTTACTGTGAGGAGATGCTTTATTACTTATTAAGCTTTTTCTAAAATGTGATACTGAGGCGAAGGTTTATGAAGGAAGCGGGATGCGAAGGTGGGAAAGGGGTGAATTTATAATGTATGAAATAATTATGGAAGGAGAAGGATAGGGGCAGAATTTAGTTTGAATAACAGAAAAGTCATGGATTTGTGAATATTCAAAGGCTAACGTCTCGAGAATGCATGACAATGATTAAGTATTTGGACTAGCAGTACACTTCCAGGAATTCTCGCCTCAAGTTCTCAACCGCTGAACTCCACTTGGAGGATGTCATACGCATGCCACCAATCTATGTCACGCCAAGTCACAAAAGCATAGTAGTAATACACCCCATGTCAGCCGGAATTTAAGTCCATAATTGTGATCTGAATCATCATCTCCATCTAAATACATCCCAAGATCATCCCGCAACGGGTACGCATGCCAGCAGCGCCAGCACGGCAGCCGAAACCCAATACATATCCCAAGCTATAAAAAAAGACGGAGTAAACGACTACGCAATATCATATGCGTTTGCAAAGCCTCCCAACCAAGATAACCAGCTCCATCCCAGTTTCTTGATGAATTATACAGAGTTTTATAAAAGGAGGAAAAAGTATTTGTATAGCTTCCTCCCGGGATCAATTTGTAACAAAAGAGATTTTATCGCATTCGATTCGCGCTGTGAAGCAGTCTTGCTCGCTCTCTCAACTTATATAGTGCAGTCTATAGGGGGGTATTTTGAAGACAAAAGTAAAAAGAAAAGTAACCACGAAGCCTGTCTATGGCGGCTCTTTGTTGCGGGTATGATGTTGAAAAAAGGACTCGAAAAGAACAAAGTGCTGAAAATGAGAGGTCCGAAAGGAACATGTCATAACGCCCAGATATACACGCTGACCCTTGATGCGAAGTAATTCAATGATGACAAACGAATGTTGCGAAAGCGAATGCTGCCCAGAAACTCCAGTGTAGATGCAGCAAGAAACTTTTCCTCCGTATGATTTACAGACGACATGGCCGGTCCCATCGCGTCTAGAACCGATTTCCAGCGGCGAATATGCTTGCCGCTGCAGAAGCGGCCCATTCGTTCTCCTCGTAGTCGTAAGGAGGGGTCGAGGATTGTTGTTTGTGGTGTTCTCGCACCTTGGATGGGGTCACTTGTGCGATCCCCTGACCGAACAAAACGGCGTTGCCGCTAGCCGATGGAGATGGTGTAGGATACGGATTCGATAGCCCCAAGTTGCTATTTGACTGCCGGAGAGGCTGTCGATTGTCATTTTGGATCGAATTCCGATCCATCCGTTTCATCGCGCGGTGCGTTGTTGTCAAAGCCTCGTCGAGGAGTTCATCTTCCTCATCCGGCGTCTCGTACTGGCGACCACCAGGGATCTGAGATCGTCGGGTTCTGCTTGAGATAGGCCCCACACCACGTAGATTGTCCACAGACCGAGGCTGTTGATGAGGAAGTGAATGATGCCGTTTCAAAACGCTGTTTGGATTGACCATGTGATTTGGTGGGATTGGTGCAGTTTGGGATGCATCGAGATTTTGCTGAACATTTCTAAGAGCTTTGTCCAAAGCCTCATGTGTGTCCACCTTTTGAACGGGGCTTGGCAATTGTGTTGGGTTGTCGATGATCATTGATGATCTATTACTTGCCCAAGGACCACATCCAGCTTGAGCTTCAATATCCATGGATTTTGGAGATATTGGAGTTTGAGATTGGCGTCCTGAAAACCTCCTTGCCCGTTTCCTGAGATGGGAGAAGAAACTCTCTTTCTGCCCATTCGGTGGAGACGCTAGACCAGTATTTCCATTGAGAGCCATCTCTGCTTGTTGCCTGTGGATATCGGCGTAGTGGTTGCCAGTAGATGCGACTGAAAGTTGACGGCCAATTTTTTTGGCCACCTTATCGTCCATATTTGGCTGTTTTTGACCAGCAGCATAAGCGTCGCTGTAGGATGGTGTCCGACTACTTGCTTGGGCTGTGACGGTATCAGAGAGTGGTGAGATCGGCTTGATTGTAGGCAGAATAGGCATGGGAGCGCCATTAGATGGACCATTGTTCCAAGTCGATCTCTTGCTTGGGTTGGGTCGGACCTTGGCCACGGGAATCTCGGTTGTCGCATGTACAGGCGATGGTCGAGAGGCAATGTTCTCCTTTGATACAGCTGGCGTTACGGCGGGAGTATTCTCATTGCGGCCGATCAAAGACTTTCTGAACCACGAAGGTTTCGATGAATTTGACGCGATCTCTGTGGAGTCCTTTGATCCACGGTAGCTCAGATCTGAATGTTTGCGCCCTAGCATTCTGGAAGTTGATGATTTCGGCCTTAGTGGGTCCACGGCATCGTTGAAGAAATCGTGAGCAAGAGCCTGAGTAGATGTAGGGCGAGCTTTTGGATCCCACATCAAACACCACGTGACAAAATTGCTGAGTGAAGCAGGCCATTGAGGGGCTTGAAGAATCGTATCCATGGCATGTGGTGCCATCTTGGGGAAGGAGAACCCGAGTTTTCCAGCCAGTCGAGTTCCCTCTCTCCAATCTCCGCCTCCTACTCTTGCACCAGCTTTGTTGTACCAATTCCCTGGGCTCCCCATGATTTCACAGACTCTCCATACTTGGTCAACCTCATTTCCTCCGGGGAACAAAGGCTTTAATGTCGCAATTTCCACAGCCATAGCACCGATAGCCCAAATATCCACGGGGGCAGAGTATTCTCCTGCCCGTAATAGAACCTCAGGAGCACGATACCATCTTGTCGATACATATGTTGTATATGGTAACTTGGAGTGTGTTTCTCTAGCTAAGCCGAAATCTGCAATCTTGACGGTATAGGTTGGAGGCGTAGAGGGAGGCGTGACCATAGCAGAATATCGCCGGAAAGAATTCCCAGAATCTTGCTGAGCCGAGGTGGACACGAGTATGTTTTCTGGCTTTATATCGCGATGGAAGAAATGATGCGCGTGAATGTGCTCCAAACCTTGCATGATTTGGAACAGAATGCTCTTGACACTGCCAACATCAAGACATTTGTGATCTCGTGCCTTCATTAATTGATAAAGATTGCCGTCCATATACTCCATACATATATGGAGTTTCTTACTGAAAGGGTCGAGAAAGATGTCTAGCGCGGGAACGAGATGTTGGTGTGCTGGCAGGGTTCGGAGGAAGACGACCTCTCGAAGCTCTAAACAGGGCGCGAAAGATTCGAAGTTCTTCTTCATCGTCTTGATAGCAATCTAGACAATATCGCGTTAGCCAACAGACAACTCACCAAGAGAATCGAAGATGCTTACGACAGTGCCTCGTCGTGCCACACTAGATCCAGCAGCGCGAACTCTTGCGAGAACCACGCTCCCAAAGCTGCCATCTCCTATGTCTTTCAATACCTCGAAACGATCCTCCAATGCTGTGCCAGTCGTGCCTTGCGGGGTCGTTGGACCCCGATGGGTCAGATCGTATGCTACCGTCATCGTGATTGACTGGAAGCAAGGCCTCGGTATTGGTCTTCTCGTGTGTCGTTGTATTAAGTGCGGTTGTGGTTGACGATGCTGCGTTAGGGACAAATGTAAGCCACGAACGCCACTCTCGCGACTTGCATTCACACAAAGGACAGGAGAGCTTGAACTTACCTAGTCGTCGGTAAGCCCTTCAAGAAGAGCTTAAAACAGTCACCGGTGCATTCAGGCGACGTCGAGGTAATATATGTTGTTGAAGAACGAGTTGAAGCGCGATTGAAGTTCGGTCTTTGGCGATAACGAGAGTGTCTTCGGATGAAACGGAGCGATTGGAATGGATTGAGGCGTTGGGTACGAGTACGATGATTCAGAAAGAGTGTTGAGCGAAAAGGAGTGAAGAAGCTCTTGAAAGGGTCCAGGACTCCAGGGAGGCTAGAGGAAAGGAGCCGTTACCAGAAAGCGGGAGTGCGGGTCCTGACCCACTGGCTGGTGCAGGAGAATCTCGTGGCCGATCACAACAGGATGGCTCCGCGAAGTTTCTGGCTAGCGTGATTGACGATAGGGGCCGCTCAAAAGGGTTTGGTGATGTGATGAATGAGCGGTGGATGGACGTGAAGCTGCGTGGGGGAAGCGTATGTTGTTTTTTTCTGAGAAGCTGGAGTTGTATGTAGGTGCCGTCCGGACGTGATGTCGCCGCATGAGAGTAGATCTTACGGTCAGAAGAAACGCGGAGGCCGCATGAATTGTGTGCAGATGGGTGCTTGGGGACTCCTGGGTCTTTGCGGGCAATATTGGACGGGCGAGCGAGGGCGATGGCGATGGAGATCTGTTCTGGAAGTCAAAGCCAATTATTCTTCGGGCATGGGCATGAAGAAGCTCGGGGATGCTGGAGGGCCAATTTCGTCTAATTTGCGTCGAGGTGTCTTCGCGCCAGGGTCGTGGTCGCCGCCTTTTATTTAAAATGAGGATAATTCAGTCAATGGCAGCAATAGAACCAGGAGGATCAAAGTGACGTGAAGCTGCTCTCGTAGGAGATGAGAAGGAGAAGGAGAAGGAGCAGAAGCGCTCGACGACTACTCTTGAGGCGCGACGCAATAACAATCTAACAGTGAGCGTACGGAGTCGTCGGCTAGCAACAGCCAGACAGGCTGCGCTGGGTGCTGTGGTGATGCCAACACAGCGACGGTCCTGCGCAGAGCCTATTCGACACGATGTGAACTCCGGGGCAGAACAGGGCAGGGCAGGGCAGGGCAGGGCCTGAGGAGACGGGCAGAGGGCCAGTAGTCAGGCGATTGCTGGGTGATTAAGGGATGAGAGATTGTGGAGGAAGCAGATGATGGTGGTGCAGTAGTTATTATTATTATTATTATTACGGGAGCTCGAGGAAGGGGGAACTTGAATCATTATTTGGGGCGATGAGGATGTGCAACGCTCCTCCTCTTTGCGACGACTGCGAAAGCACTTCTGCAGGCAGAGTCAGCGCTGTCTCTCTGTAACTGGCTACTCCTGCACAGGCTCGACACGCGAAAATTTTGAACGCGCCCAGTGGACTCGATTATCTGGTTGCTACTGTTACTATTCGCCCTTGATCGTTACCGTCAGCAGCTTTCAAAACCACCATTTATTCGTTCCTTTGCCCGAGGAAGCTTGCGTTCTGGTTGGTCTTGATAATTCCATCCATGGTGATATGATATGATCCGTCCTTCTGACCACCCCCACTGAAGCGTTCCTTTTGGTAACGATTGTATCGTTGAGACTTCTGGAAACCTCACATCTCCAGAGGCCACACACTGCATGGCCTGGCCCCCCGAGTCTCGAGCCCGGTAGTTGTGTGCTATTCAAAGGAGGGCTGTGAAATGGCCTCGGTGGCAGGGCAGGGTCCAGGTACGCAAAGCACGAATGCGAGCGAGTCGTGTTCCAAGAATAGATTTTATTATCACGGCGAATTAAGTTTGATATTGCAAACCAATGTGGAGTTTAATGCTCTCTGATGATAATGCGCGAGGCAGTTGGTCACGACTTGTTTCGAACCACGGCCGAGATATCCTGTTTCGCCAGATCAATGCATTTCTGCAAGCCCCGTGTGATGCTGCACTCTGAGGAGGGCTTCTGTTGCTTTGGCCTCAAATTTATGGATGGGAATGGCCATGGTCAGTCGATAGTCAATGGTCGATCATGGCGCTGAACTCCGATTAGAGTTTCACAACCCTTCAAGCAATTTTGGATGAAAATTGAACTCCGTTCAATATTTTAGCCATCGCTAGTGCAGAGGTACAAAACGACGCCATCTCATCCAATGGTAATCTTCTCAAGCTGACCACGGTGCTGTTGCTTGCTGCTTGCTGAGGTCACTTTCCTAAATCTCAACGTTGCGGATGGCGGGCTCATCCGCGACCCCTTTTCGCAGCACGAGGCACGCCCCTCCTTCAGTCCTAGCGATGCTTTTCCTTGACTGTTCCTGTCGAATTGGCTCGGTACCTGAACCATTGACTGGGGCCTGCAGGCTGCTCTTCCGCCTTCCGCTGTCGACGGATCCAAGCCTTTTTGGGCCGGCGTGTTCGTGGGTTGTGGCCAAGTTTCCAGGTTGGCACAGTTTCGTAAAAGGGAGCTTTACTGAGCTAAATAATGACATCTCAAAAGGAGGTCTTCACGAAGTTTCCACAAGCATAAATCAGCTCGTTGAACAAGTTCCTTTTTGACGTTGCCAGCCAAATTCGTTGGAATTGGCTGCCTGCATGCCCTCGGCAATTATTGTAGAAATCTGTGGGAGACGGATGGCAAGGATGCTGCCAACTTTGCATGAGTCAAAACGCCTACCCATGTCCCAGCCGTCGATGACGATCGGATGGTTGCGTTTCGCAGCGCCCAAGTCCACTGTGTCGGGTTTTTGGAACTTGCGGTGGCGGGACAGAGACACCGCATTTTGGAGAGCGACCCGCACTTCAAGCATCAATTTGATTCCTGGAAAAATTCGTGACAGATTCGACAGAGTATAATTCTAGTCCATGCCAGCTGACTATTTGCGATCGCGATCTGAAATCTAGATAGATGGCATCAAAGAGAAGTTCTGAGATTTGAGGCGGACGGTAGCGTCAAGGGACGGCAGAAGACAGGTTCTCATCCAAACCTCGCAGCGAGTACAAAGAAGCTTTGCTGAACACTCGTAGTGACCATAGCAAAGTTGAGCGCAGCTTTCTTCTTTCCCGCGTTAAAATCACTCGTCCTGTTTCCAGTGTTTGTTCACCTTCCTTTGTGTACTGACGCAAGCGCGACAGAAGGGGTTTGCTTGAAATGTCCAAACCCGAATTACACGGGTTTCAAGCACCGTATTAAAAGGAAGTTGACATAGACATGGCAAGTGGGAGCGTGCTATTCAAACTCCTTGCGAGAGCAGGATTTCCAAACTCATAGGGTGGATTGAAACGCTTGTCCTCATCCTCGACCCTAAACCTAATTATATATTTTTCTTCAATCATTGTCTGCTATCTTTGAACCAGTTGCACTGCTGCAGTACTGAAATCCAATGCTCCAAGCGATATATCTCTGAAATATAGTCTTGCATAGCGCCGTCGCGCGCTCTGGACATATGCCAAACGACACGGGAATAAGCTTGCAGTACATTGCAGATGAACAAGTCCTGGGACAGCTCAATCTTGGAGTAAGATGCTTGCGTTTCGAAGACATCTCCTTTTTACTTCGGCTGCTATGCCCATTGAAAGCGTGTTGATAGAAAGTGGCAGCGGGCTTCAGGCTGACTGTCATGAGACCGGCGGTAAAACACTTTGATGCGATATGTCCTGTAGCCAGACCTGCGTGACGGAACCCAAAGTTAAGCTGGTATTCGGGCTTTAGTGAGCCCAAGTGTAATGCGACAGGGCGAGCAGTAAACTAGAAACGTACCTGATATCAAGTTGTCACAAACTTTCCTGTTGTGTTCCTGAAACAAGGAAGGAGCTTTCGATCAGAGGATCTCACGAATTCGGAAGTCATCTTTCTAGCCTAAGGTCTCATTGTGACCGCTTCTTTTGACTGTCAAATTCACTTTCTCGCTTGAGGAAGTTCTTCAACATCGTAACTTTTCGCGGCTTTCAATTCACCATCGCGACTGCTTTTGCTCACCGTCCGCCTCGCACCCAAGGTATAAGAGGAACTCTTCGCATCTCTCGCTCCTTTTCTTCTACAACCACAAACATAGAATTCGAAGATCGCCTTCCTTCGCACCATATCATAGCTTCGAGAACTCTACCCTCCCTGCGCACTTCTTTCATAACGACATCTACGCATCCGGCATTCCGCCCTTAGTCAACTCGAGATCTAAGTCCCACTTCAACTTGGTCATTCAACTTCCTCCTATCGCACACTCGTTTTCCTACCACTTCCTCCCCACCTTACACTTGGCATCTCACAGGCACGTCTACTCAAGACTATGACAAGCATACTCCACGCTTGTACTGTACTTAATTCACACGATCAGGGTCACATCTAAGGTAAGCCGCAATTCCACGAATTCACTGCCCTGCCCAGCTACCGTCATCTTATTCCCAATCCCGATTTTCTTTATCCCCAACCTCTCCTCCATACTGACTCTCCGCAGTTCATTGACTCCTGCAAACATTTCTCCGAGGCCAATTTCTTTACGTTCCGACTTTCTTGCAAGCCAAAGGTGAGTGTCTTCCACTCGGCCCATATTGCCACACCTCAAAATTCACCCATCCCCGTCCTTCTATGTCGCCTTTATCCTAGCTGCTATTCAATGTCTCGGAATTCCGAGACATTGATACCAGGCTCTCCGGGTAAAGCTCAATTGATAGATTTTCTAACAGTCCTCAAGCTACCTTATTGCATCTCTAGGTCTATCAAAGATAAGATGGCCTACGGTAACAACTACACCTCAGCTGAGTAAGTGTTGAAGGGAGTTCTGAGCGCTCAAAGCAAAGCTGATAAGTCAACTCAGGAAAAAGAAAATTGTGCTCCTTGAGCGGTAGCTGTCACACTTCAATTATTCTTATGGTGGTTTCTAATATTGCATAGATTCAAATGTGCCAATTGCGGTCACTACAAGAATCATGAGCTTTTCTCCAAGAAGCAGCTCAATACATACAGGGACAGAGTAGCTAGCGGCGTTCGCCTGACTGCCGAGAGTGCAAAGCTTCGATGCTTTGCTTGCAACGGGGAAGCCGCTCTGGAGCTTGTGTGCCAAGGACCTTGTGGCAAGACCAAAGAGCTATCAGAATTTTCCAAGAATTCTAGGCGAACGAGGCGAAATGTAAGTCCATCTTTGTTCTTGTTCCTTCTCACTTTTTTTAATCGATTCAGAATCAACTGCTAATCCGATACATTAGTGGTGTGACGAGTGCACTAAGTGGAAGGATGCTCAAGAAGCTGGTGTAATCACTGGCCCTGCACCTAACAATGAGGTCGCCCCAGACGAAGGCCCCAGCAGCGAACCTCTTGTTGCCTGGGATCCAGATGAGGAGCATGACGACGAAGACTATGGCATGAACACAGTAAGTAATCTTGTGAAGCATGAATGTCAATAAAAATGTCTAACTCAAATACAGGGGTCGAACTGTTGGTACTCTGAACAACACGCGAGCTCGGCCGGCTGGGGAAGCGTGATTGACACTCCGAGCACAGTTGCTACCCGAAGTACATCCAATATCTCAAGGGTTGGGGACGTCGGCAGCATGCTAGCTTCCATGTCTATCACTGGCAATACTGCGAATGGTAACGCTAGCGCCCAACCGCAACGAAGCACCCAGGTGAATGGAGCCTCATCATCTCTCCCTCCACACCTCCGCCGTCCTACCTCTCAGTCAACGTCATCTGCCAGCAATCCATATGAGAGTGGTAGCTCAGGAACCGCTATAATCAGTGGCTCTAGCGGTGGTTGGACCCAAGTGAACGGAAACAGCGGAGCCGCGGTTTCGTATAACGCTTTTGATCCGAATGGCCAGCAGCATACACGAACCCGCTACCCCTCAAGTGCTGAAACAGGTTCTCGCTCCGTCTCCGGTACAAGCCAATCCACCGTAAGGCCATCCATTGCAAGCGGCAACTCAAGCTACAATCAACCTCCCCCTTCACCTGCGAAGAAGAACAATGGTTGGGCCAAGCCGGTAAGAAAATCCCCTATCGTGATCGTGAGTTTTGATTACATGAACTGATCATTTGTTATAGGTTGGCTCCAAATCGCAGTCTGCCCAACCCCCAGCTGCTGCCCCACAAGCTCAATCACCTAATCCGCCAGCTCGTACCACAGCAGGCAGACCACCACAACGCGAACGGGGTCTTTACAGCGCGGAAGACGAGGACGAGAGTGACGGCGAGTCGTGGTGAACGTCAATACTTTGAGAGATCCTTGAGATGAAGAGTACTCACGCCAAACCTTTCAAGGTATCTCCAGTATGGTATCATCTTCATCTTCAGCATCGGACCCGATCAACTTCTCCTGCAGTTGCTTTTTCCGTTGATTTGATATCACACTCGACCAACTGTCTCAAGACGCTAGCATCCAGCATGATTCAGTGGTTGGGCCTTCCGCCAGCGATCCTGACCACGGCTCTAGTTATGGACCATATGGCTATCATCGTGTTTTTCAGGTCATCGAAGAAGGCATGTAACCCCATCTCGTTATTTCAGATTTTACTAACAGAGACAGACATTCGTTATTATAAGCATACTAAACTCTCAACATTGTTTGGGGGTTTCAGCGAAATATTTGTTTTCCTTGCTTTCTTCTTTTCATACGGCAAAAGTACTTGTTTTCTGCGGCGAGCTGCAAGCTGCGGATATAGCGATACGACGAATGGGATGGATTGCTTTTCTTTGATTTCCTTCATTGCTCTGTTCATTGCGTGTCTCCAAGATTGAGAATTTTGCGGACCAAGGTTCAACGAGATTCACAAAGGCACGAATAGCCAGCCACATGGTAGATAAAAATATTAAAGAAGTTCCCAACATCTCCAGCTACAATGAAAGACTACCTACCACGTGAGCATCCTTGCCAGAAATGCCTAAGGCTGGGCTCGCTTCAATCTTGACAGCCAGGGAACCAACAGACGTGCATACTGTATATCTAAACACGGAACAATTCTGGAGTCTTTCGATGGCTTCCAGGGATTCATATCAGATGATTCGTGTACAGGGTCAATAGAGCACATGTCAATTCCTTCAGCGTCATGTCATGAAGGTGAGGCGGAGAGATAACAATCGTTGTCATGGAGGAAGTGGCTGAAGCCAACGGTCCACCAGGCCGAGATGAAACGGAGTGCTCCGTCGTGGATCTGCGGAAAATGCTGACGTCGCTGGTGCTGTGGCAGGTTGAGAGGTTGCAGGGCCGTTTGACAGTCAGCGACCTGGGGCAGTCAATCAACGCGGGAAGAGAGGCACCATCAGAGCGCACCGAGTAGCCAACCCGTTGCCAGATGTAGTAAGGGGACTCGTTACCAAGGTCGTCCCAATTTATCGACGGGTGGCCCACTCCAGTATGACGAGCTCAGCAAATAGCAATGATGGACGGCGACGACGCATGCCAATATGCACCCTCGATGCACTCTAGGATGACCTACAGGCTGGGACCGAACAGCACACCCGGCGAGCTTGCTCGGCTCGTCCCACGCTTGGAGCAGAGGTTCTAACGTGCTGAAGGCAAGTAGGGGGCAGTTAGTGTACAGCGTACAGTAGTTTAGGACTTTAGAACTTTAGAACTTTAGAATTTTAGATAGCAGTTTGGGTCAACGCGCGTAGAGGTTATTCTTCCTGTGCGCCGGCCGTGGCATCATGGGGTCTCCAAGCCATCCATCCGCAGGAACGATACGCAAAACAGGAGCGATAAACGTGGTCGCGGGCAGTACTTACAACGGATAAATAGCATGGCGGACTCTGGAGGATGCAGGGCAGGCCAGATGTCATGGAAGATCGCGCCCGAGAGATGAGCAGCGACGTCGCCAAAAGAAGTGGCTCTTCTGCTCTTCCTCTCTTCCTCCAATCCCCCGCGAGTGGAGCAGGGGAGCCTTGCAGGTTTCTTGCTTTGCTTTTGCCAAACCGAGTGAAAAGTGAAGAGTGAGAAACCAGTTCCTCCTCAGCTCTTTACAATACTGCATGCAGTCCACGGCTTCTATTCGTACCCGGCGTCGTGTGCGTCTTGACCGAATGCATCTCGACCCAAACTGTACTGCATCCCCAGCAGCACGTTGCACAAACCGGCAATCGTCTTGATCTTCACTCGATCTTCACTCGATCTTCACTCGATCTTCATTGGATCTTCATTGCAGACAACAACAACACAAACCTTACAGTCCCCTCAATTAATCGCCAGCCCGCCGAACCCACTCATCGCGACCCAACCCGAAGCCTCGTCCTGCGGCACCATCCCACGCGGCGCTTTCAGAAACAGAGACCGCGAACCAAACGGTCCATGAGGTGATCCGAACGACAGCCTCGTTGTTCACACCATGATGGCGCACGATGCCTACGGTCGTCCACGAGGCAGCGCGGAGGCTGGGCCTGGATACTTTGAAAACCAAGATGCCGTCCCAGACTACACTAGCAATTATTCCTCCGAGCCTCGAGATAACAACCCCTCCATGTACCGGCACGAATCTACCTTCACGAGAAATCGAGCATCCCCCTCTAATACCGACAGAATGACTACCTCTTCTAGGCCCATTGAGCCTACCAGCCACGATGGCGTATCTCCCGAACTTGTAGCTGCTATAACGGAGAAAGTTAAGAAAGAGCGTAAGTGAATCAGTCACAGTTGGCTGCAAGCGGCTCCCAGCCTTATACAATTGCTAATCCGCCTGACAGTTTTCGAACATCTGAAGCAAACAGGCAGCATCGATGAGCAACCTAAATCTCAGCCCATGCGGAGAGAGTCATCTACCAAGTCGAGTTCCACTTCTTCTCCTCCACCCACAGGCCGCTATACTCCACCCTCGCCCACGCAAGCAACTAGACCTATACACCATCAGTACTCGCAGCCTCCAATGGACTTTACACGATCTCCACCACAGAGTCCGTTAGAGAAACCGTCTGGAGTTCGATTCTCAGATAGAGAGCCGCGGACTCGTCCTGCGCCTGGCCGCACTTACTCAACTACAGAGTTATCTACGATTGACCAGAAATGGGGTAGATTATTCGACAGCGATGGAAGTCCAACGCAGCGACTTGGACAATTTTTACGGGGTCTAGCTAATCATATTGTAAGTTGATGGCCAAAGAGATTTTACTAAACGATGGCTAACGAATAACTAATCCTAGATTGAGGACTTTCACCCCAAGAAGAGCATTGTTGTAACTCCAGTCAAAATGGCTGCTTACTATACAAGCTACAACATCGAAAAAGATCCACATCCACTTCACTGTAAGTCTTTCTCCCATGATCTATAGTCTTCTGTTTTAACATGAATCAGCTATCTTTCGAGCACAATCGAATGAACAGATCTCTCGCCTATACCAGGATCTTGGTTGTCAACATTTTTTGGTTCAAGATGATCCAAGAAAAGAACCTGTAATTCCAGCTTTGACCCCTCTTGGCTTCGCACACTGGATGACAATCAACATTTTGGCGTATCCCGAAGAAGAGTCTAAACGATTAGAAAAGGTGGTCCTGGCCTTACCAATCGATGCCGATGGACCCATGGTTGATGGTAAGCCTGAGCGACTTCCGAAGCAGATTTCACGGCATCTGTTACCGGATCGAGCGGATAAGGACTCCAGAGAGGTTCTCGATAATGCCATTTCAGATTTTCTCGAGGACCTAGGAACAACTAGCAGGCGAAAGTCATCTATTACGAGCCCACCACTCAGCAGACACTCATCTACATCTCAATCACGACCCCGCACGGTTCCAGTAGAGATACACCAAGCCAAGACTTCACCCAAATCTTCTAAATCTCAACCTGTTGAACGAGAACGTCCAATCGAACGAGAACGCAAGCCCTACAGTGGAGCACCTTCCGACTCCTCGACTGAAGAAACCGTCAAGATTGAACGCGACCGACAGCCTTACACGGCTCAACCAGGCAGCGGCAAAGTCTACAGTGATAAGTCAAACCTTAACTCACACTCCACTTCAAGCCAAGGTCGTGAGACCTCTAGCAGCCGCACCCGCGAGCAGCCCGAGATCCGTGAGCGAGAACCCCGCCACCACCGAACTCAATCCACAACTAGCTCTTCATATGTCCCCCCACCACGCGCCGGCGGCAGCAAACGACGAACTAGCAGCCCGCCCATAAAGTCCTTCTCCCACTCCACACCCGACATCGAAAACTCCAAATATGGCCCACCACCCTCCTCGTCCTCCTCAAGCTTCACCTCCCAAGGCCAGCCGCAAGGCCAGTCTACTTTCAATCCAGGGTCCTACGGTTCCGGCTCCGGCACCTCCTCAACCTACATCCCGCCCCCACCACCACCAATTGACATCCGTGGCTCCAGCACGAGCTCGCACCGCTTATCCCGAGACGAGCGCCAATACAGCCGCCGTCCAGAAGACCTAACCGGCGAATTCAATAGCCCACGAGACGCTGAGCGCTGGGACCGGTATCAGGAAACCGCTGCAGTAGGACGAGACACTGATCATGGAAATCGGGCTTCGGTCAGTGTAGACCCGCTGAACACCGCTGCGACCAGGGGCGCGCCTAGCGAGGACTGGTATCGCGATTCGAGGGAGAAGAGGGCAGGTGCTGGGTATTATGGTACGCGGGGCGGCTATTAAGACGAATCATACGAGGAAAATGAATGTTGGTGTTTGAGTAGGCGTGCGTGAAAATTTGGCTGGACACCACGAATGATTTGTTCTATTACTTCGATTCTGTTTCTGTATTTTGCTTTTCTATTCCCGGCGTTTCGTGCATGTTTTTTTCTCCTTCTTTCATTTGACTTGTATTTTTTCGACTCTACTGGGAGAGGGGTTGTAACGGTGTTCGGTGGGGATACCTTTTTTTATTTGTGTTATTGGTGATTGGTGCTGGTAGATGGAAGCATATGTGCTTGCTTTTATTGATGCAGAGATGGAGAGATTGATACCTAACTCAACGCTCGTTATGAATGACGAATTTGTCGCTCCTTGATTAGTGGGAGGCAGATCTGAAATCTGATATATTGCTTCTACCATCTAAATCATATTCCATCGTGAATGGTCTCTTCTCCTCATCTGTTAACACCTACATCAAACCTCGTCCTACGGTCATCTCATTCATTACTCGTTGATACTTTTCCCCAACAACACGT
>Ga0247778_1000600_pt1 | contig 37755 bp, 45 predicted proteins | sample UWRJL049202B5_FD_179939 | JGI IMG/M metagenome (GOLD analysis project Ga0247778, IMG submission 179939) | Plant litter microbial communities from Arlington Agricultural Research Station in Wisconsin, United States - UWRJ-L049-202B-5 | ecosystem: Environmental > Terrestrial > Plant litter >...
TTTTTTATTATATTCAATTTTGTTAATTTTTATATTTATTATAAATTTTATATAAATATATTTTTCGTCGAATATTAATAATTTATTAATATTAGAAATAAATTTTTCATTATATTTAAAAACATTTTGAAATAATAGAAATTTATAATCCTCCCTTTTTGCCATTTTTTAAATATTATTGAAGAAATTGTTTTTCTCGAATATTATAAAAATTAATATAATATACTAAAAACCGGTATTTATTTTTATTAATTCAATAAATATTTATTTAATATTTGGAAAATAAAAATAGGATCATTAAAATAAATAAAATAAAATTTGATAAATATTAAATATTATAATTTTCCTACAAATACAAATATAAATATTAGATATTATAATTTTTTTACAAATATAAATACAAATATTAGATATTATAGTTTTTCTGCGAATGATTTAAATAAAAATTTTAGTTTTCCTACTATCCAAGTTTATAATTTATTAAATTATAATAAATACAAAAATGAGAGTATAAATTTTATTAAATTAGAAAAAATAAAAACTATGGAATGAAAATATATATAGATAGCCGAGAGGAGTTCGGCTACCACTAGCCTCCCGCTCACATGCCTTAGAACAGGACCCTTAACTTTATTTCAACAGAAGATATATTTTTATTCGAGGTATTCCACTAAAATAGCTTAATTTTATAAAATCGGCCAGAATTCATAAAATAGAATAAAATCTATAGATTCTAGTATTATATAATCTAACCAAAAAATAAAAATATATTATTTGTAATCTTAATTATATAATATTAAAGAATTGAATTTTTTAATAAAAATCAAAAATAGATTTTTCTCAAGCATTAGCACCTTCACATTTTTCGGAAAAAATCGGCTTAGCAGATTCGCGGGTTTCCCGCGATTAGCCGAGAATCTGACCAGATTAACAGGATTAGCAATTTTTATTTAAAAATCTTAACTTTTTTAAAAATCTGACCCGATTAGGATTAGATTAGCAATTTTTTTTGTTAGTTTTAATAATATTAATAATTAATTTTTATAAATAGAAATTTTTTATTAATAATAATAAAATTTAATTTTAAATTTTTTAATTAATATATAAATTATATAATAGACTCGTTTAAACCCTTATATTATAATTATTTATATTAATATAAATATTTTTAGTTATATCGAATTTTTTTTAAGAGTTTATACGCATATATATTTGTATTATATATATATAATATTATTTAATATATTATATATAATATTATTTAATATATTATATATAATATTATTAAAGTTTGGATTTAATAAATATTAATATTTAATATTGGTTATATAATAGAAAACCAATCATGCAAGATTTAGTATTTTTATATTTAAATTTGATATAAATAGATATTTGGATATATAAAATATTTATTAATCTTAAAAATTTGAAAAAAAGTTGTTAATCTAAACAAAAATTGCTAATCCTAAGAATTTCGACTAATTGTACCAATCCCAACAAGGATGGAAATCTATTAGGATTCTGATATAATCCTAGGATTAGCCGAGAATCCCATTAATCCGATACTTTGTGGGGGTCCTGATGAGTATCCCTATTATTTTTTTAATTTTTCTTTTATTTTTTCGTTCTTTTAGATACGTGTATATTTTTCGTTGGTAGGGCCTCGTCAGTAACAACCATTTTTCTCTTATTAATTCTTATTAATGGTTTAATTACGGCTTGGATAAAAAAATTTAAAATTGTAATAAACATTATTTCTCCATTAATTTTTTTAATTTTCAAAATGGCAATTGCAACTCTTCCAATTTTTTGTAAAAAAGCAATAATACCCTGGCCAAATTCGGCCTATATAGTCCTAATTAAAATAATTAAAATTACTTTATTAATATTGGTTTTAGGAATAAATTTTTCCCAAATACTAATTATTAGACAAATTATATATTACAAAACTAAATGTATACTTTTGATTAGATTATATTAAATATAAAACTTCACAATTTAAATCCAGATTAATATTATTTGATTAAATATCCAATAAAAAATAACTTATAATTCTATTTAATTTTATAATTTTAATAAAAATTGTAGGTGATTTAAATAAAATATGTAATTTCTTAAAAAATTCAAAAAAAAAACGATTTATTTTTATACTTTTTTATTATTTGATTTATTATTTTCCAATAATTAAAAATAATTGATTATTTTAGATCGATCAAAAAAACTTTATCGTTATTTGTAATAATTTTATTATTAAATAAATTAAAATCTCGTCGTTTGATTTTATAATTGGTTCTTTAATTTTTTCAATTTATTTGTAATATATATTAATAACAAAATTATCCCAATTTGGAAACTTACGATTATAAAAATTTTTATATAAAATGATTTTTTTAAATAAAACGTCGGAAAAAATAATATTAATTATTATAATAAATTGAAAAAAATATTTGATCTATTTACGAATATTTAATTAGATTTGTAAAATTTTGAATCAATATTTAAAAATTCGATTAATAATTTTTATAATTTTTTAAATTTCTAAATAATATCTTTTATTATTAATAATAAAATTATTTTTAAAATTATTTAATTTCTTGTTTTTGAATTTAATATTATTATTATAATAATTAAACGAATATAAATAAAAATTATATAAATTATATAAAATTGATTTATATATATTTGATTTTATTATAAATATTAAACCAAATATCAAATATTATCCTTGTAATAATAACCTTTTTGTTTTTATAAACCGAAATCTAAATAAATTTAAGAAAAAAAAGTTTTATATATTAAATCCAATTTATATTATTATTAAAATTTTTAATGAAATTTATAAAATTTATAACGAATTTATTTATTATCTCGATTAGAATAATAAACTTAATAAAAAAAATTTTAACTTTAAATAAAACAATTTAATTATAAATATTATAAATTTTACATATCCAATTACAATCTATTTTAATAAAATTGTAATATAATTTTTGTATTTTTTGATTAATTTTGGAAATTCCTAACTAAATGTTAATAAATGAATTCGATACAAAAAAAAAATAATTCGAATTATTTTTAAATTTGGTTTTTCAATTTTCTATATTAATTTATTAAAAAAATTATAAATAAAAATTTAAAAATAATTATTTATTAATTAAAAAACATTTCCAAAAAAAAATAATTTATTAATATAATATATAATAAAATATATTTCTTAGATTAGATTAAGAATATCCAAATTATAAATAATATATTTAATATAATAAATCTTATTTTTTTTATTAATATTATTTTTATAATAAATCTAATTATTTTAAAAAATAAAATAAAATTAAATCCAAAATTTCAATTTGGTATCCTTCGTATGTTTTTCGCGTTTATTACTTTAATAATTATAATAAAGATTTTGTAAATAAAAATGTATATTCGAATGTTTCAATAGAGAAAAAATAGTACGATCAAGTTTCTTTTAAAATCGATTATATTATTTTTATTTAATATTAGATTTCTATAGAATTACAAAAGATTTTTTTTCTACATCTGCCGGGAGAAGATCTAATAAGAAAATAATTCTTAAAAATCGAGTATTAAGATTATTAACATTAATCGATTTCCTAGCCACGTAATGTAGTGGGTGATCAGGTGATGGGCTTGATCATGTGATTTAGCTAGTTTCCTGAGATCTCGCATATAAATGCAAGATCTCTCTTTCTGTAGAAAGAACAACCAATACAAGATTCTTTTTCCTTATTATTGAGTTCAAACCGCTATTAGAAGGGATGCGGTATACTCTTCTTATTATTTGGCCTTTTCAGTAAATGTAAATGATTGGTAATATAATAAAAATAAGAAATTGAAATAAAAGATAAAACTAATTGTAAGGGCAGATATACAACCATAAATGGAGGGAGTTCAATTGGTGTAGAATTGACTAAAGAAAAAGAACTAGGTACAGGAAAACCCTTTATATAGCTGGGTGGCACGTGTCTGCGAACCACGTGCCACACCCCCTTTTCCACTACTACATAATATTAATTAGAAATTAAAGGATTCAATAAAAAAAGAAAATTAGAAAAAAAAGAAAAAAAAGAAATAATTACTTATGTAAAAAATTATAATTTAAATTATTTTACAAAATATCTTTATATTATCAATTAAAATAAAAATAAAAATATATATTAAAATAAAGGAAAAAAAAAAGGAGAAAAAAAAAATAATAAAACGAATATAATAATGAAAAATATAATAAAAAAAGAGGAAATTAAATAAAGATATATTTATTTATATTACTATTTTATTTATTTATGAAAAACATATCTTACCGAAATTAAAAAATCGAGAATTCAAGAATCAATATCTATAGATTAGATCGATTTTATGGAAAGGTGCATAATTCGATCGAATGGGGCGAAAATCCATGGACTTTTGAATTCCATGAAGTCGAGGTCACAGGGCCCGAATGCTCGACACCGCCAAAGGAAATCCCAGAAAGGGATATATTGAAGGATCAGCCATAAAATGGAAAAGACAATAATAGGAATTCAAGCCTCCTTTTCAGCCAACTCAACATACTGGCCCACCAGACCTCCGATCGTCTCTTCAAAACTCCTACACTTCCATCCAAATGCTTCCTCAGTAGCCCTACTATCAACTCTCCATTTCTGAGTAGGCATTCCACCACCCAACTTCAGCAACCCCTTCCCCACCGCATCAGGAAATATTTTCGCAGCAACAGCAATCCCATCATCCCACTCAATTCCCTCAGGCCCATCACTACTCAAAACATAATCTCTATTCCCCTCAATCCTTTCATCAAGAGCTTCAACATGCGCTCTCGCAACATCTCCGACGTGGACAGGTGCACCAACAAGCGGCATCTCAATCCTCTGTCCCAGAATCGGCGCCATGGCTAGCGCTCTAGTGCCCGAGAGGACGTCGGCGGCTTTGGTGGCGAGAGCGTCGGGTCCGATGACGACTGAGGGCAGGAGTTGGATGATTTGGAAATGTGATGATGGGTTGGCGGAAATGTAGGTGTGGACTGCTATGCGGGAGAGGGCTTTGGATGCCCAGTATGCTTCCATGGAGCTGTGGTAGGGGGAGGTTGGGTTCGCGTTGAGGTCTTTGGATGTGTAGGTTTTTTGAGTGTCTGGGTTTGAGAGCCATTCGAAGGGGACTAGTGTTACAGCTGATGAAGTTATGATCACGCGCTTTATGGATGGTGTACGTTTTGCTGCGGCGAGGATGGAGTTGGTGATGGCGAGAGCGGGGTTGACGATGTCTCTGTCGTAATTTTCGGTCTGTGGTTTTGGTCAGCCAGAGACATCTTTTGCTTTGAATGAATACATACCTCAACGGCTAAAGGAGAGGCAAGATGCAATATTCCGGTGACTCCCTCAAGATTACTCGCAAGAGCATGAGGGTCATCCAGGGCAGGGATTATGGCGAAGCTCAGTTTGTTGAGGTAAGGTTGCACTTGGTGGTGAGACTGAAGTTTTGGAACTTGTTCTACTTTCCTCACAACAGCTCGGACTTTGTATCCAGCTTCTAGTGCAAGTACCATAGTCTGAAACCCGATATAGCCAGAAACTCCTGTAATCTAGTCACGTGTAAGCCGATGTGGTGGTGAAATGGGCATGGGATATATACGAGTATGAGTTCTGCCATTGTTGTTTGGAGGAAAATTAAGGTTAGAGGTATTCGACTTGGTTGTGAAGACGTGATCGGGGGTGAAAGTGGAATGTTGGAGATGAAGGAAGTGAAATGGATGTTGATGTTGATGTTGATGAGAGAGCTGAGCTGGAACCTATTTAGAGATTCTCGCCATCTTATATGACCTTCACTTAATGTCAAAACTCCGAACACTTGCTCAGATGGAATAAATGGCATATTCATATTCCGCTCGTTGGGAATTTCCACAATCTTGTTACTCGTCTGATTGGTCGCCGAAGATCTCCATCGGAAAATCGACAAAATTACCCCTGCCCATTTTCAAAGTCGGAATCTTGGCTTCTCGGAGTTCAATTTTGATGGCGACAAGCCAGAAATCACAGAATGGAGCTCTAGCAATGGAGGTTCAAACTTTTGTGTCTCCATAGTGCCCAGGCAGGATAGTCTCTTGGTTGTGGGAGACAAAGAAGAAGAAAAGGAGACGATCTGAAATACGGCGGCCGGATCAGCAAGGACCCCTGAATCTCGCTAAGCGATGCAGCTAATGCAGTGACTAAGATTTGCTTGGCTTGCTTACCTACGCCGGGTCTGTGATCGATTGTTTCTTAATGGTCTTCTCATACATGCATGAGAGTCTGAACGACTAAAGCGCAACTCTAATCACATAGTTTTGTCTCTCCAGCTTAGCCCACCCGGTTACCCCTCTAACCGCTCCACCATTTGCTAAGCGAGCCCCTTTTCCAAAGATGGAGGAGAGTCTGCTGTGCAAGATCTGCTCGAAGAAATGTTCAAATCGTAAGGAATTGACCACCAGGATGGTTGCTGGTGTATTCTGATTCTGAAACAGGGCTTACGAGAAACCGTCACCAGCTATACTGTCGGAAAAAGTCAGGCCAGCCAGCTTTTCGAAAATCATGTGCTGCTTGCCGGAAAGCAAAGGTCAAATGCAATTCCGTCCTACCCTATTGCGGACGATGTACCGAAAAGAAGCTTATATGTTGGTATGAGCCGACGGAGAAGAATAAGAAGGCACTTGTGAATAGGAATGGCAAGCTGCAAAACGGCGGCGAAACAGCCGCTTCGACATTGCCGGAAAGACTTCAGGTAGACGCCCCGGAGACAGACTTGCTAGAATTCTTCCATCCGGGTCAAAAATATTCCGAGTCTCTGTCTGTTGATGATATTTCATTGGAATGGGACATCGACAGTGGCTTGGATGTGGATTATTCAACGATTTCCAGTACGACTTCCGTGGGGGAGCACTCAACTTTCACTGATATTCTGCCGTTCGACCCCAATTTTTCGCTTGAAAATTGTAACTTTGACTTCCCGTACGATCTCGACTTTGGACACGTTTCCTCGCTAGACTTCGGCAACCCCTCTCCGGAATTATGCACCCTCGAATTTGACACCCCGCAGGAATGCATGTTCAGCTCGCCTTACCTCACCTTTCGATATACGAACACTGTTTCTAGACTTTCTTCAAACAGTTCTGCTCTATTAACACGACAGTCACCTTTCGTACCAACCCAGGAGGCAAGACTCGGAGGCAATCCATTAGGACGAAATTTGCTCCTTGAGACCATTCGGTCTTATCTCACCATGCTATCTCAGCCTGGCTTATTTCCTCCATTCATTCATCATTCTGCCTCTATGGCCACGAATGATGGCAATGAAGGGACTCCGAGGTTTGCTACGATGAATATGTGCCGCAGCATTGCAATGATGCATGACAAGAAACCTGAAAGGCACACTTCGGCCAGTATTTGGGACATAGTAGGCACGGAGCAGCAACGAATGAACCAAAGCGTGAGTAATGAGAAACGACACGCTGAAAAGTCCTTCTTCTTAGATACTAATCCAACAAGAAGTTCAAAACAAGCAACGAATCAGAAGTGCTTGCCATGCTCCAGGCAATGACTGCATACATCGTGCTACGCTTATTCGACCAAACCGCCTGCAGTATTGATTTCGACAACCAATTAATCGAGACAATGACAGTGAGTGCTCTCATCCCTCCAGAACTTTGCTTCAATTAATCTCTCCTAGAATATAGCAATACATTCCGAAACTTCCGGATTCCTCTGTACCGGTGAAGTAATGGGGCATCGTCCGCAGTGGCACGAATGGATTCACATGGAATCAAAACGCCGGTACTGCCTCCGCCATTTTTCAATACCGATTTGTGTACTGACAATGACCTCGCAGAACAGTGATACTCCTCTTCATAATCCACCTCCTCTTCGAAATTAACCCCGGTCAAAGAGCCAAAGCTATGGCGGGGATGTCGGCTCTGCCGCTGCCGGCTCCAAAGTCGATATGGGAAGCGAAGACCGAGAATGAGTGGATCAAGGAATACGATTCGTTGCTTGAGAGTAGAGAAGGGAGGAGATATTTGAATTATGCTGATATGGTGTATTTGGGACAAGGGGCGAGTAGTGTGGATGATCCGAGGAGGAAGGATCTGAATCGGTGGATGGTAGGGCTCGATTCTTTTGGGTTTCTTGTTATGATGGCTGCTACGACGTTGTGACACTGTCAAGCGCTGCGGAATCCAGTGAAGCGGGAGCTGTCCGAAGAAATTGATATTCAGACTAGTTCTATCGGTACAGGAGTGGAGACTTTAGGGTTAGAGTACCAATTTGCACTATCTATTACGCATCACGGCTCTCTCTCCTTCACCCCGCCCAGCACCCCAGCTGTCTGCAACCAACGCACAATTTCCTCACCAATCAAATGCGGATGATCCTCCTGCAAATAATGCTTCGCCCTACCCACCCCCACACTCTTCGTATTCCTCAAATTCTCCACATAAAACCTCGACAACTCCAACGGTAATATCTTCCCCGGATCCGCCCAAAAGAACAACTTCGGAATCTCATTCTCAAGCAACCACGCATTATACTCCTCCACAGCTTTCCATACCTCCGGCGGGTTCCCCGCAACAGGAAATATCTTCGCCATTTCGAAGAGCGCTTCGCGGTCCGCGACGTTCAGGAAAGGTTTGCGGTAATAACCCATTTCTGTCTTAGATAATGGACGTATGACTTGATCTTGCATGAAGAGTTCTATGAAAACGTTATCTTCAACAATAGCTTTCTGGAATTGTTCTGGCCCCCCAAAAAGCGCTTTTTGCAATTCAGAAGACATGGCGCCCGTATCTTCCCAACTTTTCATCGGGGGCAGGAACTCCATGAGTACGAGACCCGCAATTTTATCTGGGTGCTGACGAGCCCGATTCAGGCCGAAGAGGGAGCCGAAGTCGTGAAGGACAAGGATGACTTTCTCGTCTGAGGCGAGGATTTTGGAGAAGAATGATTCGAGATAAAGGTTGTGGTTTTCCCAGCCGTAGGCATCGCTGGGAAGTTTGGAAGAGGAGCCCATGCCGATTAGATCTGGGGCGATGCAACGGGCGTGGGGTTGGATGTGGGGGATTATGTTTCGCCAGAGGTAGGAGTAGGCGGGGTTGCCGTGCATGAAGATGAGTGGAGGGGTTTGTAGTTGACGAGTTGGGTCGGTATCGAGGTATGCCATTTGGACATCTTGACCCACTGTTGTGTAATTGATGTCGAAAGGAAAGTCGGCGGATATGTGTTGATCTGCCATTCTGACTTGGATTTCGACCTGAGTGTCGGGTTTCTTGGCTGGCTAGTGGTGATGAAACTCTTTGGTATTTGGCTGGAAGTCGAGCTGATGAATAAAATGATATTTAGACGCTGACATATCTGTATATATAGATGCGATACTACTTGTTGATTCTCCGCTGCTTATTGGTGCTTATGCCCGCAAACTATGAGAGTCCGATCCCGAATCCCGACGAACCAATAGACAAGCTGCTAGGCATGAAAAATACGGATCAATTGTCGATTTTCCGCCGCTTCGTTTCATCCTTCCTCTTCTGTCCAGTAAACTTCGACTTGAAATTTCTCTCGTCGTCGCTTTCGTATAATTCTGGCTTACTCAATTGGTCTGCAATGTGCATAGAGCCGAACTTGCCCAAGAATCTCGCAACTTTGATACGGCCCGATCTCGACTCTTATATCATCACAAGCTGGAAATATTTCCGACTCAGAATAGTCTTTCAGTCATTATAAGACAAGTTGATTCTCACAAAAGCAGAAAATGAGAGTCCTGTCCTGTTTCTCCAGCGTCAATCTGGTTGCTTCACGACTGACCTATTTCCGGCATCCATCCCCCAGATTCCCTTGAAACTCCTTGCCCAAAGCCCTACAGTCCCGATCCTTTAAGTCTCCTTGATACTTCCATGTATCGTCCTCCTTCCGTCTACAATCAATTCTGATCCCTTCTTCATCGATACCGATCCATTTACTTCCATATCACCCTTGACATGAAGCGTACCATTCAGCGTCAAGCCAGCTTTCACTGTAAAGTTCTTCCTGCAGTCACAAATTAGCAATCGCCTCCAAATCTCCAAGCACACTTACTCAATAACCAAATCACCCTCAATTACCAACCCGGACCTCCCACCAACCTTCCCACCCATCTTCACCGAGTTCTTCTCCGGACACAAAATCTTCATCTTCCCACTACAAGTAACATCCCCCACCACCTCCACCTTGCCCTTAATCTCAATACTCCCACTCGCATCCGCCTTCCCCTCGATCTTAATCCCATCCTGCGCTCCCAACCCATCAAGCGTGATACTGCCACTAGCCGAGACCTTGCCTCCAACCCAGACATCCCCTGTTAAAACCACACTGCCGCTTGCGTCTACCTTGTCCAGTACGCGGACGCCATCACTCAGTGTGATTTTACTCGAACTTGAGACCTTGCCTTCAACTGTCACGAAGCGACTGAGCGTGATAGAAGAAGAGGATTTCACATTTCCTTCCACGTGAATCTGGTTGGTGAGTGTAACGGAGGAGGATGAAGATACGGAGCCGCGGACGTTCAGGGGGCCGGTGAAGTTCACGGCGTCCGAGGCGGAGATGGCGTTTGATTCCGGGATTTTGACTTTTTGCTGGGTGTCCGGGGCGGCTGGAGAAGAGTCGACTTCTGAGGGAGTGTAAGGGGGTGGTGCTTCGGGGTCGTATGTTGAGGTTGAGGTTGAAGATGGTGGTGGGGCGTGTTTGTTGTCTCCTGGAAGTTCAGCCGGTATTAAAGTCATCTTGCTGGATTTGTTTTTCGACAATTTCATAGAGGAGATTCAGTTGTGATGCAGTTGGAATTGATTGTTGAAGATTCTGATGGACTCAGAGGTATGGGCTGACAAGAAGGTTATATTTTAGATCGTGGTTCAGCTGTGCGACGCGGCTGGGCTTGCTGACGCAACCTCTTTTAGCCCGGTGCGGCTGGTGCAGGGGTGATAATTTGGCTGCCTAAATACCTTCAATTCGATTTTCAAGTCATTCATTCAATGATTGTTTGCTTGCGCGATAAGTAGCAATTTTAATTGCTTAATGGACGCGCAAGAAGTTCGTTTTCGATGGAAGATGTCAGGCCGGTGGGATATTACCCCGCTTCTGTGGCTGGATTCTTCCCCCTCATTCGCCGAAGCGAGCTCCAGGTCTAATTGCAGGGTGAGGGTGAAAGAACAATAAGACGAAGTGCATCAATATCAGATTTGGCTCTATTGCGACGAGTAATCCGAGAGTTATCTCCCCTGGAAGAACTCACTCAGTGAACCCTCTCATTCTTACCATCAGACAAAAATCATCGGATACCTAGAGCCGTCGTGCTCCATCTCGCTCCGCAACCTTTTTGCTCTGATGCTCTTGTTTCGGACGCTGAAGTGGTCATTGACATGATTCGGGAGACCGACTTCTTCGCATCTTTCGAGCGTGAGAGGAAGGCGCGAGGAGGCCAGGAGCTAGAAGGCAGAGATCGAGAAGCTGAAAAGATCGACTTGGTCATCCATCCAACACAGAAGCTGACCTTGAACTTAAGTTTTACACTGAGAATAAAATGTCGAAAATCTTCTGATGCAAGGCCCAGTAAAACAAGGAAGGGATCTCCAAGTGCCGAAATGTCGAGACCCAAGAAGCAGTAGACAGAAGAAAAGGGAGGCTTTCACATCGTGAGGGTAGATATAAAAATGAGCAAAAGCTCTGATAATCTGCTATTGTGTGCTTCCATTCAGAGACGGGGCCAAAAACGCCTCGTCGCCTCCCAGTCTGAACGTTGCAGGCTCTGCAGAAAGGAACACTCTCTGACCCCCACACTCTGCTTTCAGTGTAACAAATACGGAAAATGGACACAATAACTCCCCATAACAGCTACACCATACTCCACATCAAGGAAGCAATGTGAAAAGAGTCTCTGGACTTCGCCATTCAGCTCGCAATCGATTCAATCCTCCGAATCAGTGCCTCCATATCACGCTGGTAATCCTCCTACATCTTCGCATGCTCCCGAATATACGCATCTAGTTTCGGTCTATCATACGTTCTCGTCGGAGGTGCCTCGTCGTCTCCAAACGCATTCAGGATATCGCTCACATAATCCGTAAGAGCGCTAGCCGTGGCCAAACTCATGGGAGTTCCATCCGCATTCGCAATAATTACATTTCCAATGCCTCCATGCCAGTGCTCCGGCACGAATCCAATCTCGGGATCAATGTTCAGCCATGTGGCATGCTAGTTATCCGTCGCTCTTCCGCGAGGCAACCCCTCTTGTACACGTGACATGACGAGAGGATATCCGAATATCTGGGTGATGGGGAGAGCTTGGGTGGTGAAGATGGCGTGGGTTGAGGGGAGAGTTGTTTCTGCGTATCGAGTATTGGGACCTTCGATCATAACGCATGGGATTGATTTGGGTTCTGCGTTTGGAGGGTGGTTTTGTAGAAACTTGCAGCGCGTCTTGTGTAACGACCAGTCAGTCTTCTGGCAATCGGCGTTGCAGTAGTACGTGACTTTGCATCTTGGGCAATTCAGCTTCTTGCCGGGTGTTTTGCAGGTCTGGCATTCTGGGGTAGTAGTGGCGCTCATGTTGATTTTCCTTGATAGGTATTTGCTTTGATGGAGGAAGAGTAAGTATGTTCACGGACTGGAAGATGTCATAGTTACACACAAGCAATAAGCGTACAGGCGTGGTACTAGTGATATCAGGTGTTTGAGCCACGCTCGTCTTAATTCGGACCTTATCTATTAAATCAATTTTTGACTTATCGTGATGATATATTTTTCTAGGCAAGTTCTTTCCTCTATACTGTATCAAATTTTAGTTGCAGTTCAGGAAATGCACGCCGCTCCGTCGGCGCGACACCTTGCTTGGCCTTCTCCACATTGACTTGGCCGCTTTGTAGTTGGCCGCGGGGTCGGCATGGACAGACTATAGATAGACGTCGATTCCAGTCTTGTACCGATCCTTCGGCAAGCAGACGTACACAAATTTCGTACAACATTGTGTGTCATTCGCCTTGATTTTGAGCATTTCAAGAACGGGGATAATTCGTCATGAATCGCGACGGGAGCGCCACCACTCTTGATGCCCCCAACTTAGACCCTCTGGAAGGGACCAAATACGATTTTCCTCGAGATTCTGTGGGTTACGGAAGGAAGTCACTCAATCCTCAATGGCCTAATGGGGCGAAAATCGCTATCTCATTCGTGATCAACTACGAAGAAGTAAGCTTCCCCGTCGTTGCTTTGCAAGTTTCTAACATCATGCATAGGGATCGGAGAGGTCTGTTCAAAATGGGGATGCTCAATCTGAAAATCGACTCTGGGAACAGTCAGAAAAACCAGCCCAGAAAGGTGAGCGAGCGTTGAATGCCGAAAGCGATTATGATTATGGATCCAGAGTCGGGGTTTGGAGACTAGTGGCAGAGTTCGAGAAGCATGGATACCCAGTCACAGTATATGCAGTTGGTCAGGCCTTAGAAAAGAATCCCGAAGCTGCGCTTGCCTTTACACAAAATGGACATGAAATAGCATCCCACGGCTACCGGTAAGCTTCCAATCCTCCTCTTGGAGTTCTTCTAACGGGATCAGTTGGGTGAATTATCAGGGTATGTCTGTGGAATTGGAGAAAGAATACGTTATCAGGCAACTGGAGTCCCTCAAGAGAACAACGGGAAGTTATCCAGTTGGCTGGTATTATGGAGCTCTGTCGCCATATTCGAAAGCAATCATCCACGAGGTGTACAAGGAGATGAATATTCCACTGTTATACGAGAGTGATGCATACTGTGACGATGTGCCATTCTGGGTCGATGTACCAGCAGAGAAGGACTTAAAGAATCCCGAGGGCATGCTTATGATACCCTACAGGCAGGTTTGTCAATACTTCAACTGAAACTTTGAACTGACCCCCTCCACAGTTACGATTGCAACGATGTCAAGTTTCATTCCCCGTCCGGATTCAGCTCGACTTCGGACTTTGAAAACTATCTGAAGGAGGCCTTTGATACTCTCTACTATGAGGGAGTGGAGGGATCACCGAAAATGATGACGGTTGGTCTGCACTGCAGAATCACTGGAAAAGCCGGCCGCATTGGAGCAATCAGGAGGTTTTTGCACTATATCTCCGAGAAACCAGATGTCTGGGTGACAACGAGAAAGGAAATTGCTGTTCACTTTCGGGAGAAGTTTCCTTACAAAGTAGGAAAGCTAGCATAATAATGAGGCAAGGCATATCTGAACCTCGAGAAAAGTCAAACTTTCGTCCACCCAAGAAACTGCAAACCCATCAGACCCTCAGCTTACGAAATATATTCAGTATGCAAGATGTCGACAAGGTTTCATCTCATGAACTTCATCTAGAACACAACTTCTAATTCTTCTTCCAAATGGAAGAACTGGCAATCCTCATCCGCCACACCATTAATATGCTGCACAACGGCATACGAGACAGTCTAGAATCCAACCATTAACCACAAGCCAAAACCAGAAGCAGCATCCTAGCAAAACATTTCAAACTCACCTTCTCCCCAACAACACTCATCGGAGCATGCCACACAGCCGTCCCGTAACAAACACCCTACCTATCGCTAGCCACAAACGCGTTCACCGCATCTAAATTAGGCTCATCCCCACCATCCGTCACAACAACCAGGTACTGGACGCCCGCGCCCATAGGGATAAACGATTGCGTTGAATATCTATGTCTCTCCAGCACCTTAATTCTCAGAACACTTTTCCCCTCAGCTCCTCGCCATGCTGTGATATCATCTCGGGGGTTCGCAAGTGATACATTTAGTACCGCGCGCCCGGGGATGCCGCTCGTTGCATTGTGGTAGTGGTTCTCTGTGGGGACAACTTCTGGTGTTCGCCTTGCTGTGCCGTTGTTGACGGAGATGGTGTTCTTGTTTATGACGTCTGTGGATATTATGCCCCCGTATTGGGCGTATGCTGCTGCTGTGAGAGGTGTGGCGTGGATGGTTCGTGTCATGCTTTGGGTCTGAGATGTGTGCTGTAGCGCTGGGGACAGCCTTGTGAGCTGTGTTGTATCGAATAGGAGCGTTTCTGTATAAGAGTTCACATATGCTTATTTATGGGTTGTCGGCGTCCTATCTTGACCATAAATGGGGGTGATAAGTTAGAGAGTTGAGGGAGCCGCATGCTCTGGTGCCTCGAAATCTTTATGGAGCTACAGTTTCGCCATCTATGTGCCAAATCTTTTAAGACTGAGATGTTGTGAGTTTTTGAGAACATGTTCAGACATACTGGAGCTGCGGTAATATTTCCAGATCAGTTCTCCCTGCAATGGCTGCTCGCTACCTTCGTAATTGGTTCAGGGGCTTTAGCGAATTGAGATGTGCCAGGTACATTTATGATATAGCTGATTCCAGGCAATGATCTATTAAAAATCTTAAAAATTACAGGAATCCTGCCTGTTGCTCTGTTCCAAGTAATTAAAGGCGGCCCTGCGCTGAAGCACGCGGAGGATTGAAAGTACCTATGCGGTTGGCAACTAAAGTGGGGGATCCCAAAGGTCGCCACTTCAAAACAACACAGAGGTGTCTTTCTGCACCCAATACCCAAGAATAACCTACAAATGGCAGCTTCATTCCAAAACAAAGTCATCTTAATCACCGGCGCCGGGAGTGGTATCGGGCGAGCAACAAGCATCAAACTATCCACCCTAGGCGCGACCCTCGCCTTAACAGACATAAACAGCCCCTCACTCAGCTCAACAGCCACCCTATGTTCCAACCCAGCAACCCATCTCACCTCCGCATTCGACATCAGCGACTCGACAGCAGTGAACCAATTCATAGCATCCATAACCTCAAAACACACTCACATAAACCACATCTTCAACTGCGCAGGCGTAAACCCCACCAGACAGCCCACATCAGAAATCACAGACGCCTACTGGGACAATCTCATAAACACCAATCTGAAAGGTCTATTCAACGTCACCCGCGCCTGTATCCCGCATCTGCAATCCGGCTCCTCAATCGTGAACGTGTCTTCGATCGCTGCTCTGCGGCCCTCGGCCGGGTTCGCCGTCTACTGCGCTACGAAAGCAGGCGTGATAGCTTTTTCGAAGGCTATGGCGTTGGAATTGGGGCCGACGGGGGTGAGGGTTAATGTTGTGGCGCCGGGGAGTGTGGATACGCCGAGTAATGCGGCGGTTGTGGAGGGGAGGGAGGCGGTGGAAAGGGAGCGGGAGAGGGTTTCGTTGGGGAGGATTGGGACGGTGGAGGAGATTGCTGATGTGGTTGTTTTTTTGATGGGGGAGGAGAGTAGGTATATGAATGGCAGTGTTGTTGAGGTTAATGGGGGTGTTTATTGATAGTTGGGGGAGAAGTTTCCCCGGATCTTTGCCTCGCCCCGGCTTTCTTTTTGGAAAGCGTCTCTTGGCAATCCTCTGAACTCTCCTAGATACATCGGCGCACGACTTATAATATAAACCTTCAAAGCCCTGATTCTTTTCACCAGAAAGTTCCAACAAGGCATAACTAAAACCTTGAAAGCGAAGCCTCTCAACATCATTCAAGCAGGTAGATCGAGCTCGAAGAACAAGTGGGGTTGAATTTCTTTTTCTAAAGCTCGCTGGTAAATTCTATTGCCTCGTCACTCTTCTCATATCTCATAATAAAGGGAATCTATTCATGTTTCTAGCAGTCATCACTCAGCATCCTCCATAGATTCATCTCCCGAGTCGTCTTCATCCTCTTCGCCTTCCTCGGTCTCCCCGTCTTCGTCGTCGTCTCCTTCGAGGCCATAGCTTTCTTGGAAGGAGGAAAGAGGTTGGCTCTGGGCTTTGAAGCCGGACTCGGTGAAGCCTTTGACGATACCCTGGTGTTGTTGTTAGCATAGGTACTCAGGATAGGCACAAAGGGCAAACTTACCTCGACCATAATTGGCGCGCAGGTGACGACAATATTGGCCTTGCCGGGTGAGAAAACAGGTAGCAGAATCTCTTTCATGACAGACTTAATCTGATCCACAGTGACAGCGCGAACCTGCTTCAACAAATTCTCATTATAGTCATCGGCGACTCCCTTGATAACAGTATCGACAAAGTGAAATTGTCCTGCAGCTGCCATGGTTGACTGGTCGTCTGCGAGCGAAGTGACAATCTGGCTAACCGCACCTTCCAATGCATATCCCTCAAACTTGGTTTCACCATTTATGAACGACTCCAGGACAGTTTTGGCAGCATTGAAAGCTCGGTATGCATCAGGTGACCGATAGACGCTGAATTGAACGAAGCCGCCGTCAGTATCACGTCTGAAGTTAGCGCCATATGCGAGACCTGTTCCACGAACAGCAGTCCAAAGTGGCCCTTCAACTTGGTCGAGGAACGAGATAGCAACCATGAGGGCAGGTAGAATGGGGTCGGTGTATGAGTCTGGCCCCTTGCTGGAAGAGACGAGGAATGAGGAATCGATAGGAGGCATGGGAACCACAACTGCGCCATAGTTACCTGGATTGCGACCGTCCGGGCTGAGGCGCTGATCCAGTTTGACTAGGGGCAGCAGAGGCTGTGAAGTATCAAGACCGGCAATCAGAGGATTCCAAGCATCGACGGGGTTGGGCAGCTTCTCTACATTTGCAATGACGAGCGTACGCATGTTGTCGAAGGTGAATAGCGACTTGCGGAGTTCTTCCAACCAGCCGAGAACGGTGTCGGGCTCATCCGCGAGAATTTTCTTGAGTCGCTTCATGTAAGTTGCTTTGACGAGGGTGTTCTTAGCTTTGACACTAGACTCCTTGTCTAGGTGTATCATGGAATCAACGGCATACAGCATGCTATTGCCACTTCGCTTAGACTCCGGGATTTCAGCAAGTGCCTTGGAAATGCCAGCCTTCAGTCTGGTCGGATCAAAGACACTGTCGAACATCATTGTTCGGATCCACTCGACCGCGGCGGCGTACTTTTCTGGCTCAACCTGGAACTGGATCACAAGACCTTCGGAATCACTGACACGACTACCGCCATTCATATTGTAGCTTACAGTATCTTCTTCCAGTTGTGTGACAACTTCTTCGAACCCAATTCTCTTTCCGTCCCGCATAATCGGCGTGTTGAAGAAATTATCGATGAACAGCGGAAGCAATGGTCGGTGCGCGGTCGCAATCTTGGAGGTGCCCAACAGCACGGTGAGGTGGACGAAGTTAGTTGGAACATGCTCGAACTGGAGAAAGAGTGGAAGGCTCGATGCTTTGTCAATGACTTGCTGAATCTTGTTGGAAGGTGCTCCTAGCTTCTTTGCGAGACCAGACCTGGCGCTTGTCGTATCAATAAAGTGTATCGATTCTACGCCCGGCACAGGCCATTTTTGGAGCAGCGAGGCGGGGATCTCAATATCGTTTTTTGCAACAGCAGCTTTCAGCTTCTCGGCTAGCTTCGCGAGGCCCTCGGGTCCTAACTCCTCCCGCCTCGCCGCCAATCTCTTCTCTTCTGAAGCTTTGATCTTGTCTGATAACTCCTTCGATGGTTTACCCAGTAGGGATATGTGAGGAGCATCCGAAATCCACTTTCGTAAGAAATCTCTCCACTGCCCATCTGCCCATTTCTCGAGAACATCATACTCCTTGAGAGTGCTGAGGTCTTTTAGCGTAGAGCCATCCCTCTTGCCGAAGAGGAAGTCATTGATTATCCCATCGGCATAAAAGCTCCCGGAACTCTCAGCTTGAAACTTGACTCGTCTGCGCTCTCTCCTGATACAGCCGAGCATGTAATCCAGGTCTAGAGGTTTAGACGCAACGTCTTTAAGGATTTCGAATAACCGCTTCTCTACATCAGCGAGTTTTTCAGTGGCCACTCCAGATGGATTGAGCCAGATGACTGTATTTGGCCTTGCATCCCAATTGTGGTAGATCGCACTAGCAAGTTCCTCCTGCTCCACCATGACGTTTTCGAGGATGGAAACAGATGATCCGGCGAGGTAAGTTAGGAGCACATTCAAGGCGGCAGTCTCGACCGGATCGTTACAGTCCGGACCGAACATGGCAATTGAGATCTCGCCCATTGATTCATCCTCCTCCGGAAAAAGGACTGTCTCAACAATGGTGTCCTTCAAAGCAGGCGGTTGAGCCGATTCCGTCCAGGGCCTATTTCATGTCAGGAAGGTAAAATTCTTCAGCGGGATCAGACTTACCGTTTGAAAGGTGCCTCCGGTGGAGGGATATCATCCATAATACTGCTCTCGAATTCATCCAAGATTTGGAAAAGGTTGTCCTCATCGACCTCACCAACCAAGACCAAGCACAAGTTCTTCGGTTGATACATCTCCTTGTGGAAAGCGCGGATTCGCTCGGCGGTCAGAACTCGCAAGTTCTCCATAAGCCCTCCTGTTTCGTACCGAAATCCAACATTCTCGGGGTACAGCAATCGGCGAGCTCTGATATCAAGAAGCTCCGGGCCGTTATTCTGCACACCCTGCATCTCAGAGTATACGACACCTGCATCATTTCCTTCGCCGTCAACATGATGGACTTCAGTGTAGCAACCTTCGTCGGTCAATGTAGGCAAAATCACGTGTTCAAGATAGACAGGCAGAATTTGGGCGAAACCTTCCCAACCAGCGCTGTCCAAAGTATACGCAGTGTGGTCTGTAGCAGTCCACGCATTGGTGAAGGAGTAAGCTCGTGATGCGAGTCTATCCAGAAGTCCCTTGTACTGATAACTCTTGGATCCCATGAATACCAAGTGCTCTAACGTATGTGGAGAGCCAGAATCGTCGAAGATTTCGGTTGCGAGAGCGAAGTAGCCTTGAACCTTGGGCCCTTTCTGGTCTGCAACGACGACATGCATTCCGGTTCGTTCGGATACATATTGAGATATGGACACCGGTGCGTAATCCGTCTGGAATTGTTGTATGGTGCGGAAGTGGGTCTTCTTAGTTTGGCTAGGCATGATGAAAGACGGAAGCACTAGACGCTGCTGGAGGGACTCCTGCAAGGTTGATAGGGAGTAAGGCCTGTTGTAGTGTTAGTATGTGGCAATAATCGAATGAAGAACGCAAGTCCGAAATCTCTGATGGCTCCGAAAGGGAGCAGCTCAGTCAAATGAGTACGGAAGGAACTTGAACGCGATGATGGCCGAATGCCCCCTCTCATATACTCCCACTCCCAGTATGACAGGTCGTGAATCATACACCAGGGGCTTTTGGGTGAATTCTATTCGAACCGAGCAAAATTTCGTATCTGCCTCAAGTATCCCAGCCCTGCCTTGCAGTTGAAGAATGAGAGCCCACGTGACTGGTGGTTATTTATGAAAAAAAAGGTATCCTCCATCAGAAACGAAACCGCAGATGAGAGAGATGGCGTACCATTTGACGTTGACCACTTGGTAGAGAACAATTGCGAGGAGAGTTGCCAAGAGCGTAGTCACCGTCACCAACCTGGATGAAAATGACCCCGCCAACCCCGCCATTTCGGCGACACAGACTTGTTCGAAGAGCAACGGCTGGCCTGGGGATGGTAGAGAAGGTCGACGGATGAGGAGGAAGGTGGATTATGGAGAGTAAAATACTGTAGAAGGAGAAGCCTGGATGTCCATACCTGGAGAAGCAGCGCGAGGCACACGGCAGCCTTGCGCAGCTGGATAATGCACGGTGGCTCAAGGGGCTGAGCAAGGAAGCTTGCGATATTGTACTGAAAAAAGCCAGGAAAGAGCCGGCGGCCGAGATATCAAGTAATGAGGGTATTTCGAGTGCGGGAAAAGAACTTGGATCTGCGCGACTTGATTTCGCTGGAGTTGCTCTGGAAAGTCGGCCCCATTTGGAAGAAAAGCTCCCTTGGACGAGAATTGTCCGTGATTGGTGAGAAGCCGCGTTTGGATGCGGGTGGCGCTTGCGAGACGCGGTCTTGGCAAGGAAGTCAGGGAAGGCGCGCTTCTTTCTCGTCTGGATTCAAGATCTCAAGGTGTTGACAGCAACGTCATTCCCCAAATAACACAACATACTCTCCTCGTAGAGCTTCTTTCTGCATGCGACCAAACAATATGCCTTCCGCGCCATCTTCCATGTACCCAAGCCCTACTCCATAAACCCAGCGAAACGCCGCGAGCTACCCCTGCGAATCGGCCAACATGGCCTCAGCCAGCCCTGAAATTGATCTTGGAAAGATCTTGGTAGATTTTTCTCTGCATGGCACATTTCCCGAGGATGAAGCTGTCGCTGCAGCTCCTGTTCTACCCTCAGCTTTGGCGGATGCCCGGGTCGCCCTGCAAAAGGCCAAAGCTGATTTAGAAGTAAGTAAGCTTCTAAAACCCCCCTACCGTTGAAAAACAGCCCACGATGTCTGCTATAAGGTTGCACATTGGACTAACTCGTGCCTTGTTAGACAGACCTCCGCCGTAACAGCAAGGAAGACGCCGACGAGCTCGATGCGTGGATCGCAAGCGCAGAACAATTACAAAATGACGTCGCAGAGTTGAAACAAATGGCTAGTCAGTTTGTACGAGAGGTAGACGCGTATGAGAAATATGTCGAAGAGTTGGAAGATGCGGAGGCTCATGTGGCATTCCTCGAGAATGAATTGGCGTTCAACGACCACCTCTTGCAGGTGCTAGGAGAAATACAAAAGATACACAACCAATTGCAACAGGCCGAGAAACTCGCGATCGAGAGTGATATCATGGGGGCTATGACGGCACTTGCAGGTACATGTTGACATCTCCCGCTTTACAAAAGAATACCAAATTGATCTCGTATAGGAGCCTGGGAGAGCATCTCAGCAGTTCCAAGCGATACCACAATACGAGCTTTCAAGCTTCTTGAAAAAAGAGCCTTGACTCTGCGTTCCGACATACATGATCAATTCCAAATTTTATGGAAGGCTTTGATTCTGGTTGACATGGACAATCGAATGATCATAATTAACCAATCAATTGATGCTGATATCATCCCCAGTAGGTATCTTCCCATATCTACGGATATCGTACTAACAGGCGACCCGAAGACGCGCGACCTATGAGTATAGCCGAGGCCTCAGTCACCCTAGAAGCATACAAGGAAGTGGATAAGGTTGGAAAGCAATTATGGGAAGACCTGGACGATGCAATACTCAAACCTCGAACCGAACCCGGCGCCGGAAGCCCTCCTCAAATCCAGATCGACGGAGTAAGTTTGTTCCCAATAATAGCACCAGTCCAATGCTGACTTTGTTCAGGACTGCATAAAAATCAGCAGTTTGATATCCGACACAAAAATCAAATCACTTTTTATCGACCTTGAACAGGTTATCCGTTTTCTTATCAACAAACTTACACCAGTACTCGTCAAGTCGCTTGCCGCCGCTATGATGCCTGAGCTCTCAGCCCGGATCAAGGATTTATGGCTTGATAATGCCGTTCCAGCAGCAATTAGTGATATCGAATCGTACCAGAAAGCTTTGAATCAAGTCAGCGAGTTTGCCGATGTCCTCGATGAGCTGGATTGGCCACACTCACATGATTTCCATAGCTGGGTTGATAATGCCCCCAAGATTTGGCTTAACAAACGAAGAGAGACCGTCTTAGATTGGACCAGAAATGAATTGGCATCAGGTAAGCCCGCTAGCCATGAACCTTTTTTGCCATTATTCCGAGACACGATATGTCGTATATCCGTACATGCCTATGCGGAAAAAATTCTTATCGCGCGTGCTGTGGTGTATTCCATTGCATGAAACTTATACTAATTTCTCGACAGGCATTGGGCACCCTCATCCAGCTGAAAGGGTGGAGAAGAAAATGGTAGAGAGAGATGAGGGTCTACATATTGCCGTATCAGGTAATACAGTCAACGATGAGTGGGATGCGGCGTGGGACAGTGATCAAGAGGATTCGCCTTCGAACGAAGCCAAGCCATCACCTGCGATAGCCCCTGCAGGAGAAGTTGCTAAGAACAGCCCTGAAAGGAACCGCCTGCCAATGGAAGAAGACAGACGGCATTCTTCATTTTCGACGCCCACAGCTCTTGAGCCACCCGAGGATGATGATCCAGCTGAAGCTTGGGGTTGGGGCGACGACGATGCTGCGGAAGAAACCGCTGTAGAATCGGAGGAACTTCAACCACCTGCAACCTTATATCCGGAGCGTCGGGAAGTAACTTTGTCGGAGAAATATTGGACTTCGTCAACCCCACAACCCATCTTGCAAGCCGTCATTGGCGTCCTTAATGATGGAGCAACATTAATGCAGCCTAAGTTCGTTCTCACAAGAATTATGGTAAAAATCCTTGCTAATTGAAATTCCAGGAATGAGAGCTTGCCCATTTGTCCAGCGGCCCCGGGCTTGTTCAACCTGCCAACCCTTATCCTTGCAGAATACCGCGCGCTTTCCCCAGTCTATTACGCCGAGAATGAGAATGGTAACATGTGAGTAACTTTAACTCTGCTTCCCCACTCACTGCTAATCCACCCTTCTTGTAGGTATCTGTTCAATGATGCTATGTGGCTATCAGATCAACTGCAAGATTTCGTTCAGCAGTGGAAGCAAAGAAAGGACATCCCGGAGCGTGTCTACGGTATGATTAAGCTGGAATCAGAAATCAAGAAGCTAAAGAGCTTTGGCAATCGAGCTTACACCAACGAACTCGTTGCCCAAAGAACAATTATCAACGATCTCTTAGCTGGTATGGTTTTTGCCTAGTACCTGCCCCGAGTGTGTCTAACATTCCGTGTTCTTCTAGGTACACAAAACTTTTTCCACCAAGACAAAGAAGAGAGCAAAGACGGCATTCGCTTCGTCATGAAACAGATCCGTGACAAACACGGTGACTGGGCCAAGATCCTACCTTGGTCTGCATGCGCCTCAGCAACCGGCTCTCTCGTCAATGCTGTTGCTTCGAAACTAATCGCCGATATCTTCGATCTAACCACCATTGGCGTCGACGAAGCTGAGCACATCGCTACCATCATCTCCAACGTCGAGAGCCTCGACGATTTATTCATGAACTCCGCCCAGCAGAATGGCAAATCCTCCACCGAGCAACCATCTTTAGCAGCCCATTTTGTAGAGAAGTGGCTCAAAATGGGTTACTTAAATGAAGTCCTGCAGAGCAACCTCGCTGATATCAAATACTTGTGGACTCAGAGCGAGCTGAGTTATTATTTTACGGCGGACGAGGTGGTAGATTTGATTAAGCTGAGCTTTGAGAATAATCATAATGTTAGGCAGGCTGTTAAGGAAATTCAGTCGAATCCTTCGCCCAAGGCTGATGGGGGTTCTTGAGTATGATGATGGGGTGATAGGGTAATTGGGGGATATGAATGGGACGAGGAATGTATATTATGCATGGCATGTGATACCCTAGCGCTTGACTAGCTTATGAATGACCGATATCTGTATCACTATTTTGCCGCGGTTACTTCGTGAGTTCCCTTCGCACCGTTCCTTGAAAACGACTGCTTGCCTAGCTAGCGCGAGACGGTTGACATCCATGGAAGAAATTCTTCATACGGTGGCGCAACAATGGGCCATGGGGAGGTCCGTAGATATTGGAAAAGAGATAGCATACTAATTCCCAAGCTGGCCTCATAGTCTCCCTGCCCTGGGCCTCATAGATTCCGTCCCAAAGACCCCCCAATTTCCCCTTAGCCTGCATTTCACACAGTCGCTTAGTCTAATCCTCTTTACAATACCAAACTATACGACATGCGGGGCTCTACGATAATACCAACGTCCCCGTCCAGCTTTCTGCTCCAGTTCCGTATTGTGCTCTTCTACTTCCTCCGCGAATAGTCCCTCGAGGTTCAACTCTGATGGAAAGTCATCGGTGGCATCATCTGTTAGTGACCGCGGCATCAAGAAACGCCTGAGCGTATCCTGGTGGATATCCTGTATCTTCTGCAGAATGTCATAGGTCAACAATCCAGCCTCGCCGTCCATATCGTCGGAATCTGAGTCTCTGATATGGTAATCCGGTACCACCGAATAACAGCAGAGTTCTTGGTGAGCCCCTAGGCCTATTCTCAATTGCAGACCGAACGTCTTCCAGACTACGATTTCTCGAAATGCTTGGCGCCAACATAGCACACTCGGATTTTCCGTTATCTGGTCAATTTGTGCTCCTGGGAGGTATAGCCATAAAGTCAGTGATTGGATGTTGGGAAGTGCTGCTTTTATGATTTCACATGTGATGGTGAAGTGTCGATCGTTCTTTTTTCCGTCGAATATTCCTGAATATACTTCGAGATGGAGTTTCTCGATGCGGTGGTAGCGGTCTGCGCATGCTGTTAAATAATTGCCCTAAGAAGAAAATTAGCTGTTTTATTCTTGAAATAAATAAGCGATGTTGCTTTTGAAATATGAAATTGGGAACTGGAGTCACAGTCTCAGTCTCCAAACTTACATATTGTGTCTCCTGCTCTCCCCAGCGCATCCCATCTCGTGAGGTTCCCCAGGCACAACCTAGGTCCAAGACTACATGACTCCAAAACCACCTGAGAAGGTCTTTCGAAAGACCGAGTTTTCTTTCCTCATCTACATTTCTCCACTTATCATCCTCATCGAGAAAGTAGCCCTCAACATCCATAAGCGAAAGCAAGCACGAGATTATATTCTCCAGGAAACAAGGCGAAGATACTGAGAGAGAATACTTTCCTGCGCCAATATTCCGGAGTAATCCCAGGTCGACAGCGGCATCGTCTTTGGGATACAGACCCTCTTCATAGTCCATTCCATCGTCTTGGTTTAAGATCCTCAACGGTTTTCCGTCTGCTTGGGGTTTCGACGAATATCGGGTTTCGAATTGAATCCACTCGTATTGTTTCCGATGCTTTTGCGTTTTGAAGTGACAGATCTCTGATTCACAGGCGTGTTTGGAGACTTTTGAGTAAAGTACGCAGAAGTATATTTTGTCTTTGATCTCTCTGGGCAATTTCTCGAGCAGTTCGAAAAAGCTGGGCAGCTTTAGCGTGATGTCTTGACGCACTGCCGTGGCATTTCACTTACCTGAGTGGAAGCGGAATATTGAATTCTTGGCCTGATTGGAAATTGGGGCAGCTGGATGGATTTTCGGTGAGGGGCTTCCATGGGAAATGCGGGATCAGCTCTTTGCCTGAGAAGTAGTAATCATCTTCTGGTTGAAGCACCCGTGAAGGACGGTGTGACATGGTGTGCGGAATGGTGAGATGGTTTTTATGGGTGAAGACTTTTGGCGATGGAGTTGGAATGTTTGGATTTACGGGACCAGCGTAATAAATACGACTCTCCTCGTCACTTCAGCGCTAATCAGAAGATTCACTTGACCAGCAGGCTTCACAGATTCATTCATCAATGAATTATATATTTGAATCCAAAAACCTTCCGCTGCAAGAGGTTCTAAGCTGTCTCCGAATGACTCGTCGAGTCCCAGGTCCTCCGGCATATCTAGATTCGTACCGTAAGAACACGACTCCGGCATCATTATAGGTCACAACTTCGCCTGACGTAAGTCTTGTACCGCTACCTTTTAGTCGTCATTAAATTTCTTAGACCGTTTAGGAGGACGGTATGGTGGGAAGTTGAAGGGGTGAATTTGGTTTGGCCCAGATGATATGGCTGATTAACTCATACATTGTTTATTTAAATTCTAGGCGTCTACCTGAAGGATACTGAGAAACCTTTAATAGAGTATCCGTTGCCGATATCGCCAGGATTGGTTTGACGGAATGATCACATACTCCAATAACAGATTCATAATGGCTAGGTCAGATTTCACATCGTGTCAACGGGCGAGCCCGCCCCCTTTTGATAAGCGAGCCCCTTTTCAAGCATTCGCTTACAGGAATCTGAATTACCGGTGCATTTACTAATACTACTCTTCCGGAGATACCTTAAGAGTGAGATGCGGTTGGGTGTTGCCTGCGATAGAATAGCCTGTTGGCGAATGAAAAGGGACTCGGATTCAGACGGAGAACTACAAATATACGATGGGAAGAAAGGCGGGCGGGGTAAGCATTGCACTTGATCTCATTAAGGAAAACGACTTCTTTAGATATAGTATGGAAGTGGGGGGTTCTGTGGGCCTCGGATTGAGGTTAAATTGATGTGTGAGCGATGCGGTATTGGAGGACCAAGTTCATCTGTTGTATTTCTACGATGCCTAACCCAAATTCTGTCGAAGTTCGATGCGTATAAGCAAATTTTAATATCCATTTATAATTTTGTTACTTTTTAATCGTTCATGCCACGGGACTCGATTTTAATGCAAATAATACTTTTCAAACTATGAGGGAAAGCCACCTCGTCCCCAGTAGATAATCAAGATCAGATATATATTTCCGCCAAAATACTAAAAATGCATGATGTCGAGTAAGAAAGTGTAAAACGATACATCAATCTCTGCTTTCCGTTCCCGACAATCCCTTAAGATAGCACAATACTCCTCATAATCCTCTAACACGCTCTCTTTCTCCAAGTTCTTCTCAAGCCACGATTCCAGTCGAGTTCTATGTCTCTTCAAGAGAAATTCTGCAACGATCACGAACGCATATTTCATAAAATCTCTGCTCCTCGGCCGAAAATTGAGATGTTCCAGCTTGGTCAGGCTGGCGTTCGCAGTTCTCCAGTGTGAAGCCTTCCCCGCCGAGCGCCACAGCCTCGCCCACTCCGAAACTGTCACATCATCATTCGCAGGTGATCTAACCTTCAAGTCTGATTCCAGCAAGGTCCTGGTGAGAATGACGCGGTGTTCTCGAGACTTATAAGTAAAAAGATCGAAAAGCGTTTTGCCTCCGGTGGTTGTTATCATACAAGATGCTCCTGCTTCCATAAGAAGCGTGATGATCTTGTTGAGTGTAGGCTGGGTTTTATAAGAATTCGTGAGCCATATTTCTAATGGAGACGCACCCGCTTTGGTTTGCTCGTTCACATCCACCCCACGAGCAATGAGCGCCGAAATGACCTTGTAATATGGAAAGGGGTTAACCCTTTCACTGCCCCCCCTGCTAAGAACCATGTGCAAGGGATAACTTCCGTCGGATGAAGGGATCTTAAGATCAGCCACTTCAATAAGATGCACAAGAAATTGTTCCGCCGTGCGCCCTTCCGGAATGCTGCTCTCTTCGAGACAGCAATGAAGTAAAGGCTGAGAACGAAACATTAGATTTGGATTTGCGCCTGCGGCGAGGAATCTTTCTAAGCATTTGAACCCGGTTTCCTTCAACGCCGGTAGATTCCACCACCCATGAAAAATGTTGGTATTTTCCAGAAAGACACTAAGCAAAGCTTGACCATTTCGCACGGGAGTTGATACATCCGGCCTGCAGTTGAGGAACTCCAGGATAATGTCCATATAACCTTGAGATTTTGTTATAGCCTCTACTATCAGTTTGTGTAAGGGCGATTCGCCTGTGATGTTCGGAATGTTGATATCGACGCCAGCAGAAAGGACGGACTTGATTGAATGTTCTATGTCGAGGTTGTTCCACCAATTCGGCAGACGGAGGAGGCAATGAAGAATCGAGTTGCCTTGATTATCCTGAACTGAGAGGTCCGGTTGATGTTTCAGCAGGAGTTGTACCAGTCTTTTAGAGACCACGGAAAGATGAAGGGGCATTTTCCCCTGGAAGCCGGTCGCATTCACGTCAGCATCATATTTTAGCAAAGCTTTTACCATGCCGATATTTCCTTTCATGATAGCCACGTGCAAGGGCGAGTTATTCAGATTGTCTCGAATGTTAACAGACGCTCCAGACCAAAGCTGCTCGAGAAGCTCTTCTTCTGTGCCGTGAGATATCGTCTTGAACAGGTCTTGACCTAAAGGCAAATGCGCATCTTCGTTTGACGGCATCAGTGGTATAGAAGCTGCACTGAAGTTGTCCTGAGCTGTAGGTATAGATAGGGCCGTTCGATTCGAGGCTGGGAAGTTGAGTCCTGGCGCCCAAGCTTGGTTATTGTCGGGTTGTGACCAACTGTGACAGAGTGACATCAGAAGCCTCCCATATGATTATCAGAGGCAATTGTTTATACTGTACTCACGTTTGAAGGTTGATATGCTCGAGCGCGTCTGTGGTTACATGAGAAGGTTGAACCCCAGAAGCGGCGCTGACAATAGTGACTGTCTTCGTCTTGCGTCGTGGACGACTGTGGCTACCCACGCCGACTGAAATTTTATTCTTCCTTATCTCCCATTCCTCAAGTTTCATTCGATAGGCCCTTACACTGAAATCTTTAGAAATTACTTTCACGGAACAAAGGCAAAGACTTACGAAGCATCGAAATTGTGTCTTCCTTTCAAGATCCGCCGAACATCGTCCAGAGACTTTCCCTTGGAGATGTAGAGTGATTTTATTTCGGTCTTGTATTGATCCCAATCTTTTGCCATGGTCTCAGGTTCAACTTAGGGAGAGTCCAGCGACTGCTGCTTCGGGTGACACAGATCACGTGTGGCAGTCTTTAATCGGCGACGGTCTTGTGCAATCCCTCTGCGCGCCTCCGGGAGTTTGGAATCCTAATACTCTCGGGTCGATGTTTGTTGTTCGTTTGCGGAGTGACCTGGGAATACACAACGGTGATGACCTTGATAAACAATATGGTATTGAATAACGGTGGGTTGTGCAGAGTTGGGATGGAGTACCGGTAGAAACCTTGTGGCCCAGAATTTTATGGTGGTCACGGTCGGATCATGCATTGAGACATCTGCCTCCAATGAACGGAAGTGAAAATGGCGAGGAAGAATGTGTGGCGGTTTCTGAAGCTTGTGATTGAAGCATGAAACGGTGTCGGGCGCATCTCTGCCAGCAGCACCAGGGGGCTGTGCCAATCCCGGTCCTCGGCGCATTGTGCAAATTTCACAGAAAGTGCACCAAAAAGTGCAGTTTTGCACATTTGGTGGGCAATTTGTGCGCCCCAAAGTTGCCTCTGTAACCTCCACAAAAGACTACAAGTAGCTAGCTCTGATCGCCCAAAAAGTGCAATTTGCACCCTCAGCATTTGCACATTTTCAAAAGTTGCACCAAATCGGACCCAAATGATTTCCCTGTCCCCATAATTGATGAGCATCAACCATAGAACCAAAGAAACGTAAGAATTGCACATCAGCCCGTGTTGCCGATCATGATAAGGCAACATGTTGTTCAATGTTCCTGGGCCGTCCTTATATATTCTGGACAATCTCTTACTGCGTCCATTCTTTGCTTGCAAAGTACTTCTACTTGTCCACTCAAAGGTCACTTTCCGAATTGTCGGACATTTTTCTCTCTTTCATCGTATATTTACTGTACGAATCAATTGATTGCAGGCTCAAATGCATTCTGTACACTCCACAAATGCGTCTTGCTGCGCAAATCCCGCCAGGTATGCTGAACTTTCGCAAGTGTTCCTCTGCGCAACCACTTCCCTCCTATTACAGCAGCTTCCTATGTGCAATTTCATTCACTGCTCTTGGTATTTATTGGGATGCGATGTCTGATGAATCTCGATGTGCCTAGTGAGACTGCCTCGGTCGAAAACAATACAGCCGCCGTCCCTGAGACAAGTCGCAATACTATCAGCGAAGTCATGATTGTGTCTGCAACGCCCGAAGACTTCGAATATGATAGCCATGGCGAACATAAAGTTTCTACCTTCTCATCGACTTTAGCATCATCCGAAATCACGAATGAACGTGACGATCCAGCTCGCGAAGCTCCCTTGCCCCTCACCCATCAAGCACTTCAACAACACAACTTCAAAAGCATATCAGCGGATGGAAAAGCCATAAAAAATCTCTTATTTGATAAAACCCATATGGGGCCAGTCTTTCTGGACGATGTGGCTACGAACGCAGCCACCTTGGCTGGACATAATGCTCCTGAGGAACAATACTCATATCCTCACCGGGGCTCCAAGAAACACTTTTCAATTGCACTAGCAAATATGGATGTCCAGATATTCGGCGCGGATATTGGACACCAGGTTCCTTCAGTTGGGCACCAAGGTGTTCCTAGATACCCGATATCTATCAATGATGTCAACCTGTCCGACCATTTGCCAGAGTCCGAGTGCCGCGACGATCATTCAAGCACCAAGTCACCATTCTCTGAGACCTCCGCCCCCGAAGCAGTTTTAATTCCAGTCCATAACTCAGATGGTGATACATATATAGGCATTGTGACACAATTTTCATCTTGAATTTTGAGGTTGGCATTTTGGATTGGGATGGACTGAAGTCCGGGATCGTAGAAGAGAAGTGGAATTGGTGCGGGTCTGATGTCTTGTCAATCTTTGGAGTTTAAAATAGAAGTGTATAACCCAACGAACTATCATAACTTGACCAATGCCTCTTTGAAATGTGAAAAAATACTGGCAGCTGACGTGAAGCCCGTGAGCCGTGTTTTTTGCCCCTGCATGAGAAGCGACGAATCTTTGATACTAAAACATGACAACGAGCCTGTATATTTTCCAGACTTTGTGCCACTTAGCCATGTATGGGACGAACTTTAAATAAAATTGAAAGAAAACTTCAAATTTCCATGCAAACATCACTGCAGCTTATTCTCCGAACTCGCAAAAGAAGTTTGATTGTGCTCACATGTGTCGGAATAAAACATGCGCGTTTTACTCCTGACCTTTCTGCGGCAATGGACCACCTATGTATGCAAAAACCTCAGATGAATGGGTATATGCCAGAATGCCCATATATTAGCGACGGCGGTATTCCATCGAACTTCCTCAAAATTTGTTCCAGAGCTGGTCAAAGCTAGCGAGAGTATCCTGAGCTACCTGGTTTCCAATCTTCATGCCAGCGTCAGTCGCAAACGTGAAGTGAATCTACAAATGAAAGTTAGCGTTCCTGTCGAAGTCCGATCTTTTCCAAGACAGAGATTGAACGACGGGGACCTTACGCCTCCGTAAAATCTGCTATTGCTAATTTCCACACCACCAGCAGTGATGTTGCTGAAATGTCTGGTCAGAACTTGTCCAGTTTGTCCCACCAGGCTGCTGATAGTGACATCGACGTTATCATCACCATTGAACGCCTTGAGGACTGCGGTAGCTGCGCCACCAGTAGTGGCATGGCCAGATGTGTATTCTTGCTCGATTGGCGTAGGAGTAATCAGTGGACGGTAGTCGGGCTGCGAGAGGTTGTGACCGGATGGAAGGAAAATATCGGTACGGTGCAGTGCAGTCTCGGGACGCCAGGTATTATAGTGGAATCTGTCAGCGAATGTTAATCTACGATTCTGATTGTCTAATTTCAGGTTTGCGATTTATTGAGGTGAATTGTACTCACTTAGACACCCATGATGCAACGGCTGCTTTGAACATGGCGTAATTGAGCTGTGTGTAGAGCTTCGCTGATTTTTGGACATTTTTAGCTAGAGAATTACCGACCATGATATTGGCGAAGCGGTTCCATTTGCTACTCAGATTAGATCAGACTCTCTTTTGCGGTAATTAACTAGGGCACTTACATCGGCGCTGATTCATCCCAAAAGAGGGCAATATCAGTCTGATCCTTGGTTCTCGTAGTTGAATTGACGAAACCGGTTGACTTAACAGCTGCTAGAAATTGCTCGTATGAGAGATCACTGACCTTTGGAGGCGCTGGGGCTAGATAGCTTGTAGCAGGCTTAGTATTCGAAAACATACGGGCGAATGGAATCTGAGGACCATCTGGAGGTAGGCCATAGCTCGGATTCGTAAGTTGATAGACTCCTGGGTTTTGGGGACCGTAAACGTAGTCAACAAATTCAATGATGCCGTCATTGGTTCGAGCAGTGATGACTTCCAGAGCAGCCTCTCGACCTGCCTGGCTTGCACCATCGACGTCGACATGGTCATTAGCTTGAATTTGAGTTTTAATATTCTTCAAAGCGTTATCGATATATGGAGACAGACGAGAACCATGGAAGATCCAGGTAAGAGCATTATGAGCTGCGTAGGATGCCGCGAGTTGCTGGAAGCCTGTAACCTCGTCTTCGGACTCCGAGACAGCGTTGTACATCGATGCTGAAGTGATGGCGAAGGTCCAACACGTATTTGGTGTTTGGAGTCCTCCAACTAGAGGCCCTACTGTTCCATTGACGAATTTGGAGGTTTGATCAATCCCTGTTGGGTTGAATTAGATATGCCGTCGTCAGTGATTTAGGGTAGGCTTACAGTATTGAACAACATCTCCAGAGTAGGTAGCAGAAGCCAACTTAGCTGCTGACGCGGCAACCAACACGCTTAAAAGCCTCATCTTGTGAGTCTGTAGACGGCGTATGGAAAGCAGGGAGAATGGGGGTGGGTAAGTGTTACGGTAAGGAAGCTTGGAAAACGTCCTACTTGTTGTCAAGACAACTTTGAGGTCGAGAAAAGCTAGCTTTTATACACATATTTAGCCTGCCTCAAGTAGCGCCGCAATATGGAGCTGTCATTAGCCATTCATTCAATCGCTAACCAACAACAACAACACCACTTCCGCATGATCGCTGACGGATATGATTGGTCCGTCTATCAAACATTGAAGAGCCCTCATTCAATATGCCTATGCCATTTTTCACAGCAAGATCAAAGAAGCATATCAGATTGAATCTAATATCGTAAGTCCCTGCTCCTCGCTGAGCTTTGTAATTTGATTTTATAACCTCATAAGGCGTATATTACCTAGACAAACTTGCATTTTCACTTTGCGGAATAATTGCTTCTCTCCCTCATTAGAGGCCCAAAGCGGTATAGAGCCCATGGAACGATACTCAGTAACAGCACAATAAAGCCGAGAAGAGAAGTCGCCCAACCGATTCCCAGTCTTTCGTACACTATCGAATATGTATCAGTAACATATCTGCAGGAATAACTTGAAGGAGAAGCTGGGGTATTCCTTACTTTGTATAGTGAATAGTGGAAATGCAGCTCCGAGGAGGCTGCGAAGCATTGCCACAGTAGCAGTTGCGGAAGCACCAACACTTGCACCATAGACATCGAACATGTACAGCGAATATGCCATCTAGACTTGCCATTAGCTTTCCATTCTGTCAAACTTCCAAGTAACAATGCTTACGAAAATCAAATAATTTCCAAATGCAAAGAACCCCAGAGCTATAATAGGACAAATCCAGTGTATGCTCGACCTTGCAGACCACCCGAACCAGAAGAGACTAATCGGGCCACAGATGCTACCAATCAAAGCCAGTAGAAGTCTTTTCTCCGGTGCCTCTTTCCTGTAAGTACCAGATTTTATAGCTCGAACTCGTTTTGCGTATGTCATCCTGCTTAATACCAGAACCATGCAAAACGCTGCTATGTTCCCGACGGCAAGGCCAAGAAATACCAGGCCTCGAGAGCTGAGGTCGAAGTTGTAAACTTTGAAGAAGACATAGGGTAGGGCTGCGAAGAAGGAGTAGTAGATGGCAAAGTTGAAGCCGACGTAGAATGCGAAGGCACCGACGAGGGGTTCGGTGAAGAACATTCGCCAGGGCCGGAACAGAGTTGCCGTCAGGAGAGTGTGGAGGTCTTTAGACATAGAGTGCCGAGGTTTACTCTGGTCAGAAGCTCCAAGCTTCTTTGTTCGACGTGCTAGTAGGACCTTCTTGTAAGTCTCTTTCATTCCAACGGCGAAAATACCCGCAGCGACTGTTATGAATAATAAAACCCATTGCGTCCATCGCCATCCTTTGGCTTGAACGGTATAGGAGCCAATGAGGGGTCTTTTCAGATGTTAGCTTCCGGCTAGAAATCAAAAGACATTCAAATTACCCAAATGATGGACCAAGAAACGGCACCAATACAAGCAACGCCATGGGAACCCCTCTATCTTGCGGAGCCCATATATCTGCAATAGTGCCACCCCCAACACTCAAAACAGGGCTTCCAAACACACCCGCAAAGAATCTGCAGATAGTTAAAGAGGCAATGCTATTAGAGAACCCTGAGCCGAGGATGAAAATTGCGTAAAGTAGTACGTATGGGACATACGTTCCCCGCCGTCCAAAGGTTTCACTCAGAGGCGCTGCGAGTACGGGACCTAGAGCTTGGCCCAGTACGTAGAAGGAGTATGGGAGAAGGGAGACGGTGGTCGAAACATGGAATTTTTGTTGGATCTCGTGTATTGCTGGTATATAAATTGAAGATGCCAGTGTTCTAGGGGATAGTTAGACAATATTCTCAAAATAAGTTGGGAAACGAACACTACAAATGCAAATATTGATGGGATCGCAGTATGATACATCTTTTTGCCGGTCCCCCAGTTCAGTGGATTTCCCGTATTGTTTGGGTCGTCCCAATCTTCCACCGAAGGAGACCCGTTGCTAGCAGGCTTTTCAGACCCGGAATTATCTGTATCCATGGTGGTATGAGGCCGCAGAATGTGTTGCTCCTACAACGAGCGTGGGCCGCAAAAAGGTGATATAGTCTGTTGGTATGAGAGGAGATAACAAGGACGGCCGCCCAGAGTGTATGATCAAGAGCTCAACTAAAGAAAACAATGCCACCAAGGAAACGGTGCACCAAGACTCAGAGTCACTAACCAGAATTGAGAACTTCCCGCCTTCGCCCCGCAGCTGAAGCTTACACGACCCGATCAGTGCTTCAATAACCTAGTAAGAAATTAACCAACCAATCCCTACATTGTCCTCCCACAATCCCACAATTCTCTGCTTCGCTTACTATCGGAATTTCTTACCGAAAATAAGAGTTTTCGATAAATTAGCAATATCCTATCCCACACTGAAAGCACTACATACAGTAGTAATCAACCTGCAGTTGTGGCTGCGGATATGTAGGCGCACTAGGGCCCAGCTGATATCAGCCACCTACCCGAAAAGGCGGATTTCTGTAGCCGTCCCGTTGTACAAGCTTTTTTAACGGCTCGTTTGCATATAAACGATGAAGATAAGCCCCCAGAGACGGGGTTCTGGTTTTCGGGACGGGAGTTCCGGGTAGAAATCCGGTCGCTAGTTTGATATCTCTAAGAAAGTAAGTTCTAGATCTCTACCAAACCGAATTCTAATGTAACGAACGGGACAAATGGCTGCTATGGATGTGCGTTCAAGCTCAAGTTTGTCATGATATGTCATAGTTACTCGCCGCAGCTGAGCTTGATAAGCGGAGTAGTAAGGCGCTGAAGAGAGCCATCACACCGAGGGCGAGTCGTACCTAGATAAGGTGTGATTAATTAGTGTGGGTACACAGTATACATACTAGCAAGCCCGTCGCTCTCAAGGTTACCTTATTCTCTCAAGCATTTTCCTTGCAGGTTATAAACCAAAAATGTTAGAAAGAATCTTCAAACTGCCCTTCCAGCAAGGCTGGATACCCGCTCTTGTTTTAGGAACTATCCTCATCTCCATCCTCTGGAAAATCCAAACAGAACGCCACATCAAAGCCATAGGAGGCGTCCGAGCTCCCCAACTAACCACCCTACCCTTCGGTACAACCCCCCTCCCCATCCCCCAACAAATCCCTAACACTTCGCAGGCGTCGATTTCGTCTTCCGCGCCCTAAGAAGTCTCCAAAAGCACCGAACGCTCGAACTCTGGCGTTCACTATTCTCCACCTACGGCACCCCAAACTCACCCTACACAGTCGAAACCAGCATCGGTTTACGACGCTACATTTTAACGGCCGATCACCAAATCATAAAATCCATCCTCGCAACGCAATTCGAGTCGTTCGGAAAGGGAGAGACGTTTAACCATCAGTGGCGGGAGTTTCTCGGTGATAGCGTGTTCACTACTGATGGGAAAGAATGGCATGATAGTCGGCAACTGATCCGTCCTCTGTTTGTGAATCAGCGGATTGGGGATTTGGAGATTTTTGAGAAGTATGTGAGGAAGGTGGTGGATATTATTGGGAGGGAGGGGAGGGAGGTGGAGATGGTGGAGGTGTTTTATAGGTATACGCTTGATGTTGCGACGGAGTTTTTGTTTGGGGTGGGGGTGGGGAGTTTGGAGGAGCCGAGGGGGGAGTTTGCGGGGGCTATTAAGGAGGTGCAGAGGGTTCAGGCTAGGCTTGCTAGGTCTGGGTAAGATACTTTTCCTTTGAACTTGAGAGAAAGATGAGCTGAAGGCTGATAATGGGTTTTAGGCCACTATACCCACTTGTTCCTCGAGGCAAGTTCTACGAGGGTCTTGAAGTCATCAGCTCACTTATTCAACCATACGTTGACCGCACCTTAAACCTATCCCCCGAAGAACTCGAAAAACAAAGTAACACTTCCGATGTCAAATACACTCTTCTCCACGCCCTAGCACGCTTCACGCGTTCCCGCAAGAAAATCAAGGACGAACTAGTAAACCTCCTATTCGCAGGCCGCGACACAACAGCCGCAACGCTATCCTGGACTTTCTACGAACTAGCATCAAAACCCGCAGTGGTAGCAAGACTTCGAAAAGAAATCATCGAGGAAATAGGTCTAGAAGCTATCCCCACGCTCAGTGACCTGAAGAAGCTGAAATATGTCCATCACGTCATCAACGAAACACTCCGTCTCCACCCCCCCGTCCCCGTCAACGTCCGCTACGCATCCACAGACACCATCCTAACCAACTCCAGCGGTCTCAAAATCTCAATCCGAAAAGGCGATGCAGTAGTATATTCCACGCTAGCCATGCAACGCCGAACAGACATCTATCCCCCGATCAGTGCATCTTTCCCTCCGGCGGAAGAATTCGCGCCGGAGAGATGGGAAAATTGGACTCCGGAACCGTGGACGTATATTCCGTTTAATGGGGGACCGAGGATATGTGTGGGACAGCAGTTTGCGTTGACGGAGATGTGGTTTACGGTTGTGAGGTTGTTGCAGAGGTTTGGGGGGGTGGAGAGGGGGGTGGGGCAGGGGGCGCAGTTTTTGAG
>Ga0247778_1000601_pt1 | contig 37644 bp, 33 predicted proteins | sample UWRJL049202B5_FD_179939 | JGI IMG/M metagenome (GOLD analysis project Ga0247778, IMG submission 179939) | Plant litter microbial communities from Arlington Agricultural Research Station in Wisconsin, United States - UWRJ-L049-202B-5 | ecosystem: Environmental > Terrestrial > Plant litter >...
TTCCATTAGAACCCTGGCGTCCTTGTAGTATATCTCATAGTTCTATTCTATTGTCTGAGTATACTTCTATTCTTATTGTCAAGTTCCCATCTCGGAATTTCCTTTTCATTCGATTCCCGAACTTCCATTCTTCTGACGAACCACGAATAATTCTGATGTGGTTGCTGGAGTCTTCCCCCGTTATAAGTATCCATTGACCCTGGACTGTAATCAATCCTTGGCGTCCTCTCTGTCAACCAACCGTTCTGCCAAAATTTCGATATCAAGGAGTAGAACGCTGATGATAGAGCCACGAGTTCGTCTTCTTGTCTGATAATACAGCAAATCGATCTAGCTGTAGGAGGTCGACTGTATCATTGTTCTGCTGAGAGACACCGCAACACAGTACTTGATTGACGGTGTTACATCTAGGTTGTTGATTGTAAAAGACTCTTTAGGGGGAATAGATTGAGATTGTCAATGCACTTTTTGAATATCCGCGAAGGTTTTATTTAGCAAAGGAATAGGGTGGTTGAAATGGCCTGGCAAAAGGTGACAATGTCGACATCCAAAAAGCCCATCGCCTCCATTCACGTTGGCACTTTAGTTGCTCACAGGAAGACGACAAACCAGCCAACACTCGAGGGGTGAGATACCGATGAGACAATGCCAGAGGCTCAGAATGGGTCATCATCAATCCGAACTCACACGAATAAAACCACGCAAACACCAAAGACAGAACATGCTCAAAAGCACATCAACACACTCCATATGCTCTTTGGAAAGGCTCTTAAAAAGCAGCGGTTTGTTGGAAAACTGTGGTATTGACGTGTAATTAGTCGTTGCTCGTAGCGTTAGTTCGCGGATATGTACCGAAGCTATAACGGCACTTGATCGCATATGTACGCCGCGCATTTGATGTCATGCATAGTCTTTCCCACGAATTGGAGTCAGGAAACGAAAATGCAGATCCCAAACATAGTTTCTTGAAGGTAGAGCCAGCCTTGGACTCTTTTCTTCTTTCGACAGATTTTATTGAAGCTGACCAGAGCATTGGCTCGAACACTCGAAAATGGCCAGCAAAACTTCTGGGTCCACGCGAGAAAGGGGAAAGAGACGATCTGCATACTATGCAATGGGGTATGGTTTAATCGTTCAAGCAAGCCCTCACTTTGAGGATGTTGACTGCCTCGAAGATGCAATTCTTGTTCAGTTTGCGTGTGGTGTGAACTATCAGGTGTGGAGCTGTTCTGGATTGGGGTCTGAAAGGGAGGAGTGGATGCATGTGGATTGTCTTGACGACTACTCAGTCAAGAGTCAGCCAGAGCCATCAGTAATTTCAAGACACCAACCTGGGTCATCGGCTTGCCGTTGCTTGCATCTCATGGGCCCCATGGATGAAATTGACAAATCTAGACTGGCTTTCAAACCCCCACAAGTGGTAAATCGGCTCATTTAGCAGTTCACGTGCAAGTGTACTGAAATGAACTACACTATTCTAATTTCGTAAAGTGAGGTTCATGGAGTCATTCCGGATAGCTCCGCTGGTTTCCTTTCTCACATTCAATACTTGCAAGTGTTATATGAAGAGTTGAAGACCCTTCCCTTCAGAGGATTACTAGAAGAGGTTGGCCAAGTGTAGTCCTGGAGCAATGAATCTTAAACAGAATATCCTGTTGAATAATATGCCGAACTGATTGGTAAACACGAAGATATGACCAGATCTCAAAGATTTCCCAAAGACGAAGAGGTCCCCAAGGAGGTCGTAAAGTCGTAGTCGTACACAAAAGACTTGGCTTGGCTCCTTCAAGCGAGAGTCGGAATTCCGATCACCGACCTGTGCCTCGGCCGAATGTGATTGCGACTCAACCTTTTTGAATTATTCATCTCAGGTCGAATACTGTAATACAAGTACCTGCTGCATTCAAGGGCACCGTCCCGTCTCCTCCATCCTAGTCTGTAAGCAGTACTTGTACTTTCATCATGGCATCCGCAACCAGGCTCCCTCTGAAATCAATTCTCCTTCTCCTAGCAATCGGCGCCTCGCGTGTCAGCCTACGCTCGAACTTGACCTCATTCTTCACCGGCCCTGGAAGAACTTCGAGAATAATTGCTGCAATCGTCCTCCTCTCGAACTTGAAGAATGTCCCGTTTTCATGGCACTTCCGAGTCTGGGGCGCGATTTTGAGACATTGTTTGTTTGTTAAGCCACACCTTCCGCCTGCCATCGCGCCCTCAACCCTCTTCCTACCCGTCATCACATCTTCACACAGCCCGCTCTACGAATGCGATTACAATCTGCACAAATCCAACTCTACATACTTCTCTGATTTGGACCCTTCACGGTCCCATCTCGTTTGCGCCCTTCTACAGCCCGGGATTGAGAAGCTACAACATAATGTGCGCGAGAAGCTTGTGCTTGATAAAGAGGGGCAGCCTGTAAAGGGACGGTGGACTATCATGCTGGGGGGAGTGGCATGTAGTTTCAAGCGGGAGATAGGCATGTATGAGGGCTTCGAAATGTGGTCTCGGCTGCTCTGCTGGGATCGCAAATGGCTCTATATCGTTACGCACTTTGTGAAGAAGGGCGCTGTTAAGCCTAGTGCGTACATTCTCGAGGACGGCAGCTGGTTTGGGAAGGGCTATAAGAAGGTCGAGGGCAAGGGAAGCAAAGACGTTGACGAGAAGGCCATATTTGCGAGTGCTATTAGCAAATATGTAGTTAAGCTTGGCCGACTCACGGTTCATCCCGAGGTGTTCCTGCAAGCTGCTGGGATGCTGCCAGCAAAGCCCGGGGGATGGGCAACCATGAGTGGTCCATCTGGAGAATCAACCCCGGAGACGTTAGAAGTCTCGAGCAGCACAGATGCAGAGAGCGTTGAAGCGGGTGATGAGTGGGATTGGAAGAGGATAGAGGCTGAGAATAAGAAGGGCTTGGCGTTTGCTGAGCATCTTGCGGGACTAGATGGTTTGCACCATGAGTTTTCTGGAAGTCAAGCGCCGGCGTTAGGGAGGTATAGAGATTTCGTTTCCATGTAGAAGTGCTGTAGAAGCGTGCTTGCAGATATAGAGGAGATCTCTGAGTTCTTTACACTAGCGAGGTGCGAGTGTAAACACTCAATTTCTCTTATTGTTTCATAGAATACCAATACCCTTTTAGAATTGGCGAGGGCATGTTTTACCGGTAGCTGGTATTTGGAGAACTTTAGGAGACGTTACGTCCTTAACACACTTTTCACGGTATTTATGAGATCAAGAACGGAGACTATTTATCTTGCGATTTGCTTTGAATTCTTTTACACTATCGTTTCATGACGAGTAACGTCCTCCCGTCCAGAGCCATTACATCTACTTCGTTATATACAGACTTTTGAGCCAATCTCTTACAAAGCGAATGCAGCGAGGAGAGCAGCACCACCGACAGCACCGAGCACCTGAGCCTTATTGGCGCCGCTGCTTGTGACCTGGGCAGGGGCGGAACCGGTAGCGCTGGAAGCGGCCGAGCTTGCCTTGGAAGCCGCTGAGCTGGCCATACTTGAAGCACCGGCAGCAGCCCCGCTAGTGGCAGAGGAAGCTCTAGAAGAGGCACTGGAAGCTCCTGACGCGACAGAGCTAGTCGCGGAAGCACCCACGCTTGAAGCCATGGATGTTTGAGACATGGCGGAAGAGGCCATGGACGATGCCATGGATGAAGAACCAGCAGAAGATGAACCACCGCTACCCGAGCTGACGAGCTGGCAGATCTGGCCGGTGATCTGTTGAACCTCTGTGCCCAATTGTTAGCTGTGAAGGATGGGTGATGGAAATGTCAGGAAGGTCACGTACTCAGAGCATCAGAAGTTGAGCAAGCCTTGAGAACGCAAGGAGTTGCGTTAGTGGTGATGGTGCTCTTCTTGTCGCCGCATTGGCAAGCATTGTCGGTGATGCTGCAGCCTGCCCCAGTGATGGCAGTCTGGAGACAGCTCAAAGAGCAAGATGGAATTTGGGAGGTGAGGTCGGCGATCGATTGGGCTTGGGCGACGGCGGCCAAGATGGCGGCGGCGGCTGAATATGTGAACTTCATGTTTCCGGTTGAGGTAATAGAACAACGAATGTGGCTGTTGGGTTACAGAGTGAGGTAGAGTTTTTCTGAGATCAATTAATGCTTTGAGCTGAAAAGGGAGGGGGGCGATGCAGGGTCTTATATGTCAAAGCGTGAAATAGACCAGGCCCTGGCAACATCCGAAGTTCTCGTGGGTCAGAGGCGTTGGCTCCATCCATGGGCCTGTAGTCTGAATCTAGATACGATCTCCCTTCCCAGTGCAGGGCATATGATCGACGAAGGGATGGGACCTCGGCTGGTACTACTGCTGGCTTCGAGGCTTGGCATCAACTACAAAGCTTGCGGGTGTTTCTGCTAAAGCCTGGGGAGTTTGTCAGACATTCTGGGGAAGTTGGCTCAGACTTTGCCACGGAAAGTAAGTTCTAAACAGCGAATGACGCCCCTAGAAACCAAAAACAGTTTAGCTGAAACCGGTGGTGGAGCAAATCTAAAAGCAATATCTGAATAGTGGTGGCGTCAGGCTTGATCGCTTTCGGTCGATCCGGCTGGCTTGCATACCGCAATGCATCATAAGGTTCCCTACACTATTGGCTGCGGGCACCCTGCTCTCCAATCTCTGTAACTGTCTGCGCCTGCATATTGTTTTCTATACGGATTGTAATGCTTGACGCCATTCCCGAATTTGATTATTGACACGTTTTGTTGTAGAATCAGAAGCTTTTGATCCCATCGCCGAGAGAGCGTTGAGCTGAAAACTACAGGGAATGTGAAGCACAGGGCAAGCCGACCCCTGACCTAGCCCACCGAAGCACAAGTAGTGGGGATGCGGATATATTTGTGAGCTTGCCTCTAATCAGGGGGCTGAGCGATTAGAGTTCAGTCCGATCACATCCAATTGGCAACCAGGAACCCGTCACATATGATGTAGTAAGAGAACAAGGCCGATTGCTAAGTTGCATGATACCGAGGTGAAGAGGGGAAACTACTATTACTGTGCCTCCTGAGTCGGTGCTCCGAGCCGGATCAAGTAAGTGCGGGGAAGCGAAAAGTCGAACTGCTCTAGCCTTTGGGTGTGTTTCTTCTAAACTGCTAAACTTGTTTCCTGCATTTTGTAGGATGGTTGTGGAGGACTGTTCCAGAAGATCTGCTGGTTTACGTACTTCATAGATGCGTACGAATCAGTTTTTTACAGTAGTTGGACCAAGTTTTCAGCTTTCGGGGACACATGAGGTCGCTGGTGTGTTCTCGACTTACTGGTAATGACCGCGTGTTGGATGAAATCTAGAGCTCTCAGAGTCTGGAGAGCTCCGAATTGACATCCAACGTTGCGGTAGCAACGAAGGAAGTAGCTCAAGGAGCATGGGGATTCTGGGGAAGCTGTGCTACGGATGCACTTTACATCATCTCCACCCGCGATGCTCCCATTACTACTATTATTGGGTCCCCTCCGAATGTCAAAGCTGGCAAGAAACCCCTAAAACATAGTCATCTGGACGATCTAGAGCTCGGTATCCCCTCTTGGTGTAGTCACAAAGTCAATTTTGGCATTTCACATGCGGATCATTTCAGTTTTAGCTTTTGAGCTCCGCGTTTATGACATATGTGGTGGATTCTTGCATTGTGATAACTCCAATCCCAATTGCCTATTCTGAGTGAAAACTTGAAACCATCTCTATGGATACGGTGCCGAGTGAGGAGCTCTCTCAAACCTGTCCAGAGGTCTCGCCCGAAACAAAACATTGCAAGTATCTCATACGGCAGGACCTGAGGTAACTGTCTCTCATAAGGTATCATTTGAACTGTTTAGCTTCAAGTTGGACGATGTCTCTGCTCATGCATAGACTCCAGAAAACCCTCTCTGTTCACCAACCAAAGTCCCACGTATCTTCATACAAGGGACCATCAGCTAGTCAGCAGAAACCACCAGCCCAGCATCCTTCATCGTGCCTTCCCTCGGTGTAGGATCTGTGCAACAGAAATCGATTCTGTCCGGTCTTCAATCTATTCTCGGTCATCTTTTTCTTCCCACTTAATTCTGCAAAGTTGCTCCCCGTCAACGTTCTCTTTTCAGTCCATGGTTCTGCGTTCACGTCTCTCTCTTCCTGGGTCTTCGCCTCAAAAACAGACAGCCCTGGAACCTCGCTCTTCATAAGGACTTCCCACACCAGCATCATCCATACTTCGTCTACGGGACCATCGGGACCTGTAGCCCATGGCGACGATTATACGCGTCGTGTGCGATTGAGATGACAGCGCGATGTGAGACTTCGTAATTGAGCCATTGGGAAATATGCGAAAACAGGAATGAAAAAATGAGCGAGTTGAAGCTGTGGCAGACAAGACGGGTAGAGGAGAGCGATGATTTGGGGACGCAGAATAAGATATGCTCGACAAGTTCGGGGGGAAGTCTGTCCATTGTGGGCGCTTCTGTGAGGTAATTGACGAGGGATTCAAGGAAGAAAACAAAGAGTTTATTTTTTTTCATTCGTTGGGAATAGTTGAAGTCTGACGTGAGATTGGCTTATTACTATCAATTGTATATGTACTATCAGCCCAGAGGCGACCCATCAAGGTAGATATCAAGGTGCTTACACACAGAACCCTGATGGCAACTCAGCAGAAATCGAAATACTCAAGATTTCCGGCTATGGAGCTTGGTATTTCTCCATCATCTGTTATGATCATATGTGCTCACTTCTTCCTCAATAGCCCTTCAGCATCCTTTTGCTCTTCCTCCCACCACCCTTTAAAAATCCTTAGCCTATCATTCCTCTCCTTCGCAAGTCTCTTGCCCGGTGCAGTCTTCATCATTCCCTCCAGCTTCTCCAATTTCTCCTCGAAATGCGCAATCGTCTCTCCCATGTGTCTGGCTCCCTTGGCACCACCAAATGTAAATGTCCTGCCTATTCCCACAGCTCCGATTGCATCCAAACGGTCCGCATCTTGAACAATGGCCAGTTCCGGATACCTCTGAATCAAACCCAGTGTCTGTGCAGGGTCCTTAACTTCAGTAGAATAGCTCACGCCGAGGACGATCCTTTGTACCTTGATGGCCAATTCCTCTGGAGCACCAAATCCCAACAGGGTAGCAAGCACAAGAGTATTTCCGTCCTGTCCCGGCTCAAGATACTTCTTATCGCCTACATCATGCAATAGTGCCGCAAGTGTAATAATATGCAGGTCCAGATCTGGCGTCTCGTCGAATAAGGCAGCAGCTTCTTCGCGTTCCTTGTTCATTTCAGTGTAGATCAGATGTGCCAGTCCTACTACACGCCGAATGTGGTTGAAATCGTGGGAACCATCGTATTTACTCATATACTTCTCCACGAAGGTCGTAACTTTGGGTATTAACGCCGCGTTGTACTTCGGTTTTGGCTTCTTACGCTTTTTCGCGGGGGATGTACTCGAGGGGCCGGCTTTAGATTCAGTTGGCTGGGTTGGAGTCTCCTCTTCTGAGTCGGAGTATTCCCTGAATTCGGGATACTTGGAGCGTCTTCTCAGTCCCAGCTTTTGTCGGAGCCTTGCAAGACTGCGGGGCTTGATTTCGAAGCCCTCGGCCAGCAGTTCTATGGCAATCTGGTCGTCATTGAGATTCTTGTTGTAGTGAAACACTACTCTATCCCGTAGCTCCTGGGAAGAGGGCGTCCGCAGTTTCTTGCGGGGAACATTCCATGCCGTGAGGCGACGCGATATCGTTCGCTCGCTGACATCTAGGCCATGTTCGAGATTCAGTCGACGCGCAATGTCGATGATGGGGACATCTTCTTGGAAAAGATTAATGATCAGGTCTCGATATGGCTCCAGAGGCGTCAGTTGAGGGCGTCCGCGTTTTCGAGGTGTTGGTGCCGGGCTGCTCTCTGGACTCGCCGACATTACCGCGTTTCGTACTTGCTGCTGCTGGGCCGGATATATTATGTCCAAAAGGTGGTTCAGGAGAGCAGTAGGCAATTTCCGCGGGGTTCGAGGCCTTTGCAGTCCGCCGTACCGTACAGCTGCAGGCCCGGGCAGGGCAGGGTACCTGTCATCTCACGCGTCTGATGCTGCAAAGCAAAACAACCTCAAGAAGGTGAGAATTTGATTTATTGGTTTACTGATTTACTGATGCGCCAGGGCACGTCTCGTCGATATTTAATCACTCCTTTGTCAATCTGTTGGGCTTCATTTCTACAGAATTATAGTTCTAATTGGCAAGGACCGTGAAACAGGTCCCCTCGACGTCACCCCTGCCGCCGCATTACCCCTCATGAAGGCGGGGAAGTTGAAGTTTCCCCATCTCTTGTTTCTGCGAGACAGGTTATATATTCCTCTTGTGCTCCTTCTTATCCTTGAAATTTTCGCTGGATTACCTCTTGCAATTTCTCTAATCAACTCAATCGGTCAAAATGTCAGACCAGAACACCAAAACAAACAGCAGACTCACCCAAATTACCGATTTCTTAACTGGTAATAGAACGGCAACTGTCATCCCATTCTCTCCAGATTGTACCAAATTTCCGAGTCGGAAGGATGTTCCGAGAAGAGAAGATGCTCCAGAGGGAGCGTGAGTATCTTTTACCTGCCTGTAGAGCTTTGCTGATCAAACATAGAGCTTGGGTATGGGGAAAGGATGACTATTTGGGACGCGTCAATCTTCTAACGCCCCAACGAGTCGCCACCGCGTCAAAAGAAATCAAGACCGGCGAAATTGTACCGCTAAACTTACCCCTCGACGTTCCCAAAGTCCCTGCATTCAATCGCCAGCAGTTCAAACACGAAATAAAAGCGTTGGCTCCTGGCGCTGCCTACGATGATATCTACACGCTCAATACTCAGTCAGGCACTCAGGTAGGTCGTATTTCTAGAGATCCACGTCCTTGGTCCGATTGCGACAAGCTTCTCATTATAGGATGGCCCATAAGAGCCGATAGCGATTCAGATGCTGTCTCGCGGTGTATTGGAAAGCGGCACTAATTCTGAATATACCCGGCGGGATAAGACATTCTGAGAGATATGGTGAAACTCGAATGATATTGCACCATCTTTGATTGTCTCATACTGGATGGGACATTCGCAAGGAGATTGTGCATCTTGAAGAATTTGGGCTATTCTCTCTAGTTATTTTGCGCTGTGTGGAACATTCAAAACCCGCAATATATATTCGGTGCCGCTTTTTGTGTCCACCGCGAGGCTGCTTATTTCTCTATATTTGACGCTCTCCTCAAAAGGACGTGCTGACTGTGGCGTGCTGGTAGTGGGATGGATTGAGACACATTGCTCACATGCCTACCAAAACTTTCTACAATGGTAAACGGAACTTTCATTGCTTTGATATTCCGTAATTGACAAGTCTAGGTACGACGGGAAAGGACATCGAAGGGCCAGAAAAGAATTCAAATTGTGGAATTCATCATTGGAGCAGGCATGGGATTGCAGGTAGAGGAGTGCTAATTGATTATTGGACTTATGCCAATGAGACGGGCAAATTTTATGGTATGTGCAGTTCTTCTTCTGGATGTGGCAATCTATCACAAATTAGCCCCGAGAAATTTTTACACAAAGATGCTAATTTAATCCCAGATCCTTACGACTATCATACCATCCCGTTTTCGGAACTTCTGGCCTGTGGGAAAGCACAAGGAATTGACATTCGCCCGGCATCCCAGGGTGGGAACATCCAAATAGGCGATTTACTCTTCATTCGAAGTGGATTCATTTCTACTTATTACACCAAAACCCCAGATGAACGTGCAGCGGCAGCCCTGAGGCCTCATGCACTTGGGACGGAAGATGGGCAACGATGGGCCGGCATAAAGCAGGAAGAAGCGATGATAGACTGGCTACATGATTGCTACTTTGCCGCAGTCGCTGGTGATGCTCCTTCCTTCGAAGCCTGGCCCTCGCACGAATCTTATATGCTCCACGAGTATATTTTGGCTATGTGGGGCATGCCTTTGGGCGAGATGTTTGACCTGGAGGCATTGTCTCAAAATTGCAAGGAGAAAGGTCGATGGACATTCTTTGTCACTAGCTGTCCTAGCAATTGCACCGGAGGCGTCTCCAGCCATGGCAACGCAATGGCCATTTTTTGAATAAGTGGAGACGGAAATCTCCTATTTGCCACATAATCTAGAATGGTGGGCACGGCTCTCTACAAAACGAGAGGACGTGTTCTCCCGAAGCGGACTGATGGAGCGACCAATTCTTATGACAATATTCCTTACTCTAGTGGTTATTTGGAATCTAGCCTCTCATGAAGGTGAACATGTTCAAGAATTTGTGTAATGAAATGACTTTTTGAAGCAAAGCAGGCAGACATCATCCACACTCACAGTACGAGCTAGGAGATAATCTTCCCGCCATTGCATCTGTCAACTTGTCAAGCGACCGGGTCGATACTAAAAAAGCAACCAGAACTCACAGCGAGAGAGTCCTTTGGTGGACAGAAAAAACGGTACTATTTCTGAATGTGCCACGCCGAATGGGATATTCAAAATGGGCAATAATTAGTGCCGTTTTTTGCGTCCACCGCGAGGGAGGAAATGTTTTCGACACTATGTCATCTGCACCTTATGTTTTCATTACCATATCTAGCGTCATCACCAATACATTTAGGCTCGCGTTTCACTATCTCTGCATTCTTGAATCTTTCAAGGCCCCCAATTAAAGTTATTCCTAACCTATGTTTAATACCAATTCCAGCTTTAATTCCAATTGTAGTTTTTTATTCTAGATATTGGAAACCTAGCAGGGCAATAGTCAATACAACAATCAATACAAATCATTTTAGGGTTCCATTCCTTTTCTGCAGGAAAATAAAATGTTTTTATAACACGGGTCTTATACCGCAAGCTATAGGGGACTCCTCCCTGGGCCCGGGAGAACGCTATCTTAGGGATCTCAAGGGAAAATATCCACTACTCTCCAGATTGTAGGGCGTTGCACTGGTGGTGACGCTAGACATGGTAATAAAACCATAAACTCCTGTCAAACATAGTATCGAAATCATTTACTCCAGCGAGGTCGCCAGTATCGAGTTTTTTGAGAAAATGATACCAAATTCAGCCATGGTCTAATTCACAGTCAGGACTCGAAGTGGACGCACGGCACAACACGAGAAAGAGGCGTGATCTAGATCTATTCCAGACTTCTGTAATCATATACTACGTCGAAGTATGGTCATAATCCACTCATGCCTTTCACCTTCTGTTCCAGCTTTACCAAGTTTGCGACGTCCACGTCGGGCATCGATTCTACCCAAACCGGAAACGGCCCTGTCGCCAAATCTACTACCATGAGTAGATCGCCGCTGATCATTGCAGATTTGCGCCCCGTAAGTGGAGACTGCCGAGTCGCGTAGATTAACCTGGTAACCCATGAGGTCCCCTTGCACGACTCGATATCTTTTCGTCAATGATCCAACGATCATGTCAAGAGAGCCTCTCATTGAATTCTTGAAGTTTAACTTTGTCCGTCCTCCGCTGCAGCGCAGGACGGCTAAAATTGAGAAGAGCTTTTGAACAAATGAAGCATCGAGGCTGAGCTGCTACATGGATCAATCCTACCCACTTTCCATAGTCGCTTGCGCGTCAAGGTTGCGGTCATTCCTGCAAAAATTCAAAATAAGCAGCTCGCAGCTGCTTCGAAGTGCATCTCGTCTCAAAAGGGTTCGCTCGGATAGTGTTCCGGCGTATAGCATCCTAGGGCTCACAGTACCCGACTTAGTCTGCCCCGCTGGGTAAGATTGGGGCTTCTAGCCCCCTCCAGCTCTCAGACCTGTCCTTTAGTCTTTGATTCTCTCATCCCCATCCAGCCCCTTGGGTATTGTATCGAAGAATTGGCTTGCCCCTCCCGGCAAAACTCCAGCAGGGAGAAGATCCTTGAACGCAATCACTATTGGATTTTGGAGCCAGCTCATCCATGGCAGTCAGGGATCGAACTTGCGGACTGAATCGCGCAGGGATGAAGAGTCTCCCAGTGGAGTACAGTCAAAGCTTGGGACTGGTCTCAACTCCGCATCAAAGGTGATGGTGCCACCTTCGCAGCGATTTTGGTCATGCTAGGCAAGGTTGCTCATTCTCCTGGTACCTGGTCTCCTGGTGGACAAAAAACGCGGTACTAATTCTGAATATGCCACAGTGAGTGGGACATTCAAAATGGCAATAATTAGTGCCGCTTTTTCTGTCCACCGCGAGCTGGTCTACGGTGGATCTTGGGGAAGCTTGAGCATTCTGCAGGTCATATACCTGGGAACAGATCCGTGTTTTCTTTTTTTCACTGTTCTTCCGAGTCCCCATGCTTACACTTGGCCATGACATTATCCCCACGATACAATTGATACGAGACAAGTAAGAGAAATACACCTTCTGGCTTGAACACAGGGTTTCAGAGCTGGCTGGATCAACAGCAAGGCCTAAATGGCCGGCGGAATTCCTCAAGAAGCTGCAGGACTTTCCGCTCTTGTGTTGGTTTATTCTTCCATTTGCTTTATATTGTGTACCCTTTTAGTATGTTTGCTTTGGAGTTTTGGGGAAAGATCCACTTGTGAGTTCTGAAGAGCCTCTCGATACTTGTCTTCCTAACGCTTCGCCAGTCGTAACAATATTCTCAGTTTTCACTGCAATTAGCACCCCGGCGTCTATAGCTCAACAACTCCACTATGACACAAGTTGGCTATTAATCAAACGGGCACAGTTCCAGCGGGCTGTCGAGAGTTTAACTCACCCGGGGTTAGCATTTGGTGGTGCTGCTGGACAGACCGATATCATTCTCTTTTACATTCAGTTTTACTGTTACAATACAATGGCCCTTAACATATTTTTCTGGTAAATAGGTTCCCAATTCGCCGTCAACGTTTTACTGATTCCATGAAAGGGCTGTAACTCTGTTCGTTGGATCGTGGCAATTCCGGCTGAACTGGCTCGGGGATGCCCGAAGCAAAATTGATCCCGCATCAAAGGTCTTTACGATCGCCTTCCCAGCCTTGATCGTTGGTCTTATGCAGATTGACGCAGTGATTGATGATGCTGCTGCTTCTTTTATAATTTCTAATATAACATGTAAGTACGGCTTTCATTGCGCTTGGGAGTCCGGGAGCACCTCGAATTCTTGCTGACTTTCAAAGTTCTTATTTGCCTGTCCATAGGGACAATTCTACTTGTATTAATATTGTTCAAATACATGAAAACTCGACGTTTGGCAGTGGGCTCGGCTCACCGTGGCAGTTGGTGGGCGTCGGGCAGTTCCAAGGGTCGGCGGCAACGGAATATTGGTGCGGGAGCTACAGTAGAATCTGAGGCAACGGCGAGCACTGGGAGGCCATCAATCTATGATCGCGCTCTTCTTGCGCGATTTACAATTGGCTTGTTATTCTTGCGTAGGTTGAAGGTCCTTCTACCATCGGTCTCGCTAATCGAGCAAAGCATTTTCGAAACTGCGATTATAGTATTTAATGTTTTTCAATCCAGCAACAACGCATCCATAGCAGCCTCAGGAGGTCCCAACTTGACCGTCGGAAATTCGATTATCGATATTTGTTTATTTATACCAGGAGTCACAGCTAGTTTAGTTGGCTTCTTAGTGTTTGGCACGGTTAAATCAGTAAGCTTTGACGACTCACTTGAAATTTCGCGACCAGATTCCATCACCACACCCTGTACTATACCCATTAACTGGAAACAGTGTGCCATTCTCTTAGAAACATTCTTGCAGAGATAACTGCTAACTTTTCTCGTTGCAGTGGAGACAGTATCGCGATTTGTTAGTAGGTGAATGCGGGGTTCGATCGAGAATACTCTTAGCAAGACGTCAGGGAGAGGAAGAAGGCACAAACGCCGAGGGCATCGAATTCCAGAGATTACCGAGTCTATCAAATCAACCAGAGGACAAGGAGGTGGCGAGAGGCAGGGAACTAGAAAAGAGGGTCCGGATGTTCGCCAAAGAATCCGGAACTACTTTTGCATCCCACGACCCTTCCGGACCCTCAAGCCCCAGGACCCAAAATTTTCACCGTCCATTTCCCTCCGTGGATCGCAGCTCAAATGGTTCCAAAAGGGCTACCTCTGAAGTCATCGCAGTCGGTTTCAGTGTTGATGTCGAAGACCAGGTCATCCAGTATGAGCAGGAGCCCGGAAGTATGATTCAGGAGAAGCCAAGGAGGTTCGTTAGGGATCGATTGCCACACCAGCAAGACTTCTTGGAGGATTCAAGTGACTGATTATTGCGAAGGATTCACAGCGACAATGATTCGAGTTTTCTGACTCACGGGACGAGAAGTGAAATACGGAGTGGCCCATGCTGGCGGATTAAATCAGCTTTCATGCAGATTCATTGAGTTGGGGGTCTTCGCTTACCATCATCCCAGAGAGCAGAATTATCCACCTCAGGTGGGACATTCTCCAAGATCGAGGGTTTGTAATTTTACAGGATAAATCCGCTCACCTGCCAGTCCGAGCCGGAGTGCGATCATCAACTCCTACTTGATGACAGCCAAGCATACATTCCACCGAATGTCAATACTTGAATTACACACTACCATCTTGAGCTAAAGGTCAATGAATCAGACTCCTAGTCACACCTCGCCTAGCTCTTCCGGCTCTGCTTGACTCTTCCAAATAACTTCATCCGAACGAATAATCAGTGGATCGTCAGACAGTTCCGGCGCTGCCATCTTTGGGTATAGGGGTTGGAATATTTTCCCGGTACGAAGCAGCCAGCAACAAGTCAGACTAGAGAGTTTGAACCCTCACTACTAGGTTGACACCGATATCACGAGTTCAGGACTCAGGGGCTGAAGGAATTCGCAAGGTCTCTCCATGAAGTCATATATATGCTATTCAATGCCATTTAAAGATAAATCTTGTTTTCTCCTTGTTCACGCTTTCTTATCGGCATCATCAGATGATTCGACCACCTCTTGCGCTTGGGGCGTCCCCGGCGAAGTAATCTCCAGTTCCTGCCGCCTGCCATTCAACTCATCAAACATTCCCCAGTCACCGATCTGCTCGTCGAAGAATTGGTCGATATCAAGCCCTTTCATCTCAGCTTCTTCTGTTACTCTCAAATGCATTCCTGGGATATACTTCAGAATGTATAAGAGGATATATGAAACGAGGAAAGAGTAGGCCGAGATAGCGGTGATTTCGGCAAACTGCTTTCCGACTTGGATGCCATTTCCATCGATACCCCCTGAGGCGATTGTAACACCGTCAAGCGCAGAGACTGTTCTCTCATTAAAATTCCGAACACAGTGGTAACTTTGAACACTTACTAGATGAAGTAGCAAAGATGCCCGTCAGAAAGCTCCCCATCATGCCCCCTACTCCATGCAGCTTGAAGACATCCATACCCTCGTCGATGTGAATCCACTCATTCAAATTCTGGAGCAGAGAGCACACAGCGGCAGTGAGGAAGCCGATGACAGCTGCAAGCCAAGGCTCGACGTAACCAGCTGCAGGGGTGATTCCTACCAAACCAGCAATAGCGCCTTCACAAGCTCCAACAACGCTGAATTTCCTTCCGTGCTTGAAATAATCCACCATGACCCATCCTATGACCCCGGTAGAGGCAGCTATATTTGTGTTGAAAGCAGCACACATCGATCTAATAGACGCATTCAAGGCGCTCTGTTGGTAGGATTAATTTATTGCTTTGCCGTTGTTTAGGTGAATGAAGAGACAAGAGGCTGACTTACTCCGCCATTGAAGCCGAACCAACCGAACCAGATTAAGACGGTGCCCAGGAAAACGAGAGTGGTATTGTGTGGCTTTCCGTGGGCTTTATCTCCAGCATACTTGCGCTTCCCAAGGACGAATGCATATGCGAGTGCCGACCACCCGGAGGCGATGTGAACTGGTCCACCTCCTGCAAAGTCCAGGGAAGGAAGGTTGTAAAGCCATCCATTGGAGTTCCATGTCCAACAGGCGATAGGACAGTAGACAATGGTCGCCCAAAAAAAACCGAACACTAAGGAAGGGATGATGCGACCCCGTTCGAACGCGCCACCGACTACAATCTGTACTGTGCAAGCGCTGTATTCCTGTCAGAGACCAATACATGTGGTATGGGGAGGATATTTACCAGAACAAAAGTTGATAAAGACAGAAAACGATTTCAGGAATAACGGCAGAGCCGGGAGAAGGCGCTGCCATAACGTTTTTCATTCTACCACGAATTAACGCCCTGCTTTCCTCAAGACAAGACCTTGCCCAGATCTTGCACTTCCGTGGGGGGGCATCCCACTAACCCAAAGTTCGCCATGTCTCCGATGAAGGGACCAGCAGTTCTTGAATAAGCCAGGCTATAGCCCCAGAACATCCATTGGATAGAGGTCACGGCAGCAACCATGAGGCTCTGGAACAGAAGAGCCAATGCAGACTTCCGGCGGGCGAGGCCTCCATAAAGCAGCCCAATCCCTGGAATGATCAACCAAACAATGAAGCCACAGAAAACAAGATATGTATAGTGGTATTCGAAACCAGCATATTGAGCGTTGACGTCAATTTGCGTCGCGTCTCCTCCGCTAGGAATTGACTCGTTGAAAACTGGCTTTCAGATGTTAGCTGAAAGTTCACAGACTGGCGGAGATTTTGCATACAGCTTCATTCATCTTGACTACTGAGATCTGAATACCGACAGCTCAAGTGTATTCTCTCATAAGACAGACGCGCTGGGAAATCGCGTTTTTAAGAATGCCTCCATATCCAGATACCCCACCCTCGTCCAAGCCATTCGATGTCAATAAAACCAATAATCTCGATTCTCTTATCGCAAATTCGCTCATTATGCTTCTTAAGTTCGCCAAGTATCTTGGCGAACACACACCAAGACTAGTTGCTAGGAATTGAAGCTGTCACTTCGGGACGCCTCCGGTATCGTGACTGATAAGGTATGAAGTACTCTTCTTGGCAAAAGCGGGATTTCATTACCAACTTGGGATAAATGTGGAGACTGAGACCACCATTAAAAGTTACAGGATAGCTTGCCGTAGACAGGATATAAAGACAGTACCTGCATAGGTATTCGCATTTGGGAGGGCTGAGTGGATGCTAGCTGCATAGATTTCCTCTACAGTGTCACGTGCTTGGCACGCTTTCGAGCTCTTGCGACGGAATACCTCTTGGCCCAGTCTAGTACGCAATTTTAATGGGTCCGATGAGCTTGCCATAAAACTTTCCATGTGTAAGAAGTTCGCCGATTAGGAGTCTTGATTGATCACGTGTAAGTTCGTGCAAGCCCCTATTTGAAGCGAGGGCTTAAGCGACAAATGCCCCCTTTTTGTGTGACGTGAGTAGATACTTCTATTCTCTTTGTTTTCCAGTCAGAGGCGATGAACAAAATTACGGTCATGTCTCAAGTTCTTGGACTGGAAAAGTGGCCATACGAGAATATTTCAAGTAAGATATATCCATTGTTCGTATCAGCAGTCCAGGTGACACGCATATCGTCTGCATTTTCTCACAAAACCTCCTGGGCTTGCTTTTTATCTACGATTCTGGACATGTCATGCGCTACTCACTCTTAGACTCTATACTAGCCTCTATATGGCTATTATAGGAGCTAAGAATATATCTATTCAAAAAAATTTACTCGATCGGTTCTCCGTAGCATTGAAGCGCATACTCTTTTCAGCACTTCTTGTGCGCCGTCCATCAAAGTATCTGCGTAAATAAAATGTCCGAAGATATTTTTATCCTCTTCTCATGATTCCACTGACTCCACTACGAATTTGTCGAACATGGTGATTCCGGTCTGTCCCATTCTTTTGTTTTGCGTCAGCTCGGTATTTTATATTAAGAAAAGACCATCAAAATCTCATTTTTATAAACCAAGATCCTATCAAAAGTCCCATCAATCTTGTATCAAATTGATATTAAAAATCTTATCAATTTCCTACATCATGATGTAAGATTACTACCGTAGGGTTATGCAACACGGAGGTTCTGAGTTCGGACTTTTTATCTCACGGAACTGACATAGTTTCAAAAGGGTGAGATTGATATTAGTGTCCACCTGCTGGCATTCACCGAAAAACGAGCCGTGGCACGATTCCCGCTTCCTGCTTACTTATTGTTCTTGGGCCAGTAAATGTCCTAAGATTGCAAATGTCCATACTGTTGTATTCATCACTACAGTGTCTTCTCGTACCAATTATGTTACAATTTATGCACCATAATCGCGAATCAAATCAAGCACGAAAGGCTCGGTCGCCGATCCACGATATCCCCCAAAGCAATTATCTTCCTCCGGTATTTTGGTCTGCCATTAACCTGAGGTTCAGATTTCGTAGTATTTTCATCAGCGAGTGACTTTTCTCACTTGGAGTCATAAATGTAACTTTCAGGCATATTTTTGAAATGTAGCACAGTAAGACGAGGAATGATGTGGGGAGAATACATGCCACGGGTGTGTCAACTTCTATTTGGAGACCTTGGATTTCACACGAACACGAGATCCACTAGCTTGGTGGATGCGTTACTCACCATTGTGACTGAAAGGCTAGCTGTGTAGCAGATGCCACAAAACTCGCCAATTTTGACTCTGTAGGGCATTTGGTATTACCGTGGAGCCAAGGTTTATTTATGTACTGGTACAAGAGTCTAATAATACAAGGTAATGTCAGAAGCTACGCCCATTGAAGTGGCACACAAATATTTCCAAATCTCTGATACTGAATCCTCAACCACAAACAAACAAACAAAACTTAATAAGAAACACGTGAAAGAGCCCCCAAGTTCACGACGCGGGGTAGGGTCTGCGACTCCCCACCATGCTCATGCCACCACTAGCGCCTCTAGATCCACCTTGAGCCTCTGATCTTCGTGAAATACTTTGAAGTGCCTCTTTTATAAGCAAATCTTCGCCACCTCCCAAATCGATAGTGTCGTCACTGGTTGAAAGCTGTGAAGAACTTGGTACGTATCTGTGCGGGGTTGAGCCCAGCATTGGCAAAGGCAGGAACTCAAAGGTTACAGAGACATGATCATCCTATTAAAATGACTTGTAAGCTTGTGTCTCCACTTCAAAGAACAAGACCTGATTACTCGCACAAATGAGATGTATTTCATCGTCTTGGAGGTGCCGACCTAGAATGCTCGAAATCATCACTGACGTAGTATTCTGATGATCCTGCTCCCACAAAAGTTGTCGGATCGCCGCTCGGTGACAACCAGTCCTCCTCCTGTTCGCTCGAAGTTGGGTAAAATGCGGAATCGTGAGATTGTGCCATAGCACTGAAGGTCATTTGATCCTGTTGGTAATAGCCTCCGTCCCCGGTCTCATAACCACCAGCACTTGACGAAGCAATATGCTGACTACTGGCGGTCCCACTCGGGTATCCTCGATAATCTCCTCTCGTTGAGGAAGGAGTAGAATAATATCCTTGTGAATAGCCGTATGTTTGCTGACTTGATGAGGCGACGGCCGCTGTGCTTCCACTGTAGTAAGACTGGGATGTCCCCACGTAAGCAGGGTTCGGAACTTGGTCTGCGCGGTCAGCCGCCTGCTGATAATCCGTTTGGTCGGCTTGCACATCATTGTCATCTTGTAGATCCGCGTACCGGTCATGCGATGAAGGACTTGAGCTTTGATTAGTATCGGTATTTACGTAGTCAAACTTTTGGGAAGCTAACGTTGAACTTTGGTATGTGCAGATTACTGGCGGGTATCTGTTTCGGAAAGAATACTGTAAGTCAGTGTCACCTAGAACCGAATTTCTGTTTTGCTTACCGTCTCGAACAGTTATTACAGGGGCGATCTTTAGCTTGATTGCACTTTTCTTCGTTAATCCGGCTATTCATCTGATTTAATATGGACCAACCTTCTGTTTCCGTCTCCTGCACTCGGTGCATGAAGTAAAAGTCCTTTGGCGGGGGGCTCGAAGCATGATGACGGGGATAAGCCTTTTGGTTCAGATGGCGATTTGATATGAAACTTCGGCGGAAAGTGCTTCGATGATCGTTTCTTTATCCATTTTATGTTTCTCAAGCCTCTTTTTAAAACCATCACTGGGTGAGACCTGCAGCTGAAATGGATTCCAAGTGCTGGCCAATAGCATGAGACAGAAAAAGCCAATCATGCCACAACTTGAAGCTGAGTTGTGAACTGATGTATACGAAGTGTTTAGAGATTGTCTACGGTCATAGGTTTTATTTTTGTAAATAGGATTGAGCGTCAATGGTCATCCGAGATGGCGTTGGCGAATCCCAGTCGGTTCGATTTGCCCATTTTGTGAGGGCTGGCACACACCACTGCGGGCAGGTGCAGCTCGGCAAATTAAAGTATGTTGCATTAGAAATCGGTCTTAAACCTGGTCATATGCAGCCATGTGCATCTTCACCTGTGTATAAGGGGAGCCACAACTTCCACTTCGGTAGAGGAAGGCGCCACGATACCAGCAGCAAACCCCATTTCAAGAAACCTTGTAGGCCGAGGCAGAATAGTCATCACCTTCAATCCTTCAAATTATCTCAATATCCAACGCTTTTCCAGGCCTGACAACTTTCGAAGACCTGAAATAGTAACGACACGAACTTCACCCAGCTATCCTCACGCAACCTTGTTGTTCCCACAAGGCTTTCCCCTCAGAATCCCAGAGCGGCCGAGGCACGATGCTGTCATCAATGTTTTCAGCCTCATGCTTCTGCATTATGGCGTTACTAGTAACGTTGCGAGCTGACGCATCATCAATGAATTCGGTTGTGCTCAATGGCACCCCATATTCGGTCAATAATATCATCACTCGTGATGTCGCAATCGTAGGGGGAGGGGCCACGGGGACGTACTCAGCTATCCGGCTTAAAGACCAAGGAAAGACAGTTGTGGTGATTGAAGGACAGGATCGACTCGGAGGACATACTCAAACCTACCACGACCCGGAAACCGGGAGAACTATCGATTATGGCGTTGTAGTGTGGCATAACCTGGCGATTGTCAAAAATTTCTTTGATCGCCTGAACGTTTCATTGGCCATTGGGAGTCTTGCCGATGTAGGGATAATCAAATACATGGATTTTCAGACCGGAAAACTTCTTCCTGACTACACTCCTAGCGATCCAACGGCAGCTTTGGGAATCTACGCAGAACAGCTAGCAAAATATCCATACGTAGAATCAGGGTTCAATCTTCCGTATCCTGTGCCGGTGGATCTACTTTTGCCTTTCGGAGAGTTTGTCACGAAATATCATCTAGAAGACATGGTGGGCTTGATATTCACTTTCGCACAAGGCCTTGGCGACATTCTCACTCAACCTACAATATACATTTTCAAAAACTTCGGGTCTGACATACTTAAGGATATTCAAATTGGATTCCTCACGACCGCAGAACAGGACAACAGCTTGTTATACGAGCATGCCCTAGCAGATCTGGGACAAAATGTTGTATTGAACAGCGAAATCATTGCAGTGGACCGTAGTGGCCGCGATTGCGTTCAAGTTCTCGTCAAAACGCCACCTGGTATAACGTTGGTTAGATCTCGCAGAATTGTGTTTACAATCCCGCCGAAGATCGATAATCTCCGGGGCTGGGATTTGGACCATCTCGAGCGATCACTCTTTGGACAGTTTTCGAATTCCGGTTACTACACCGCAATTATACGGCATTCAGGAGTCCCAGATAACTTGACCATAATCAACGTTTCGAATTCCACTCTGTATGGTTTGGCGCCCTTGCCGGCCATATACAAGCTTTCTCCGACTGGTGTTCAAGGTTTGCTAAATGCAAAGTTCGGAAGCGCCCAGGCACTAGCAGACAGCGAGGTCGAGCAGCAAATTCTTTCAAGCGTCAAGAAACTCCAGTTCAGTGAAAGGGGTCCCAGTGATCCCGAGGTAAGCAGATTAGCAATTCTTAACAAATAACCAGTGAAATGATTCAAGTGCTGGAGCTTCCCCAAAACAATGCTGACGCTCCGATATCTTGCAGCTGGCCGTTTACTCCAGCCATACGCCGTTTGAGTTAACGGTACCACCAAAGGCCGTTGCGGATGGCTTTTACAAGAAGCTCTATTCCTTGCAGGGCAATAGACATACATTTTACACAGGGGCAGCATTTCACACTCATGACTCTTCCCTTCTCTGGAAATTTACTGAAGCCCTGCTGCCTAATATCACGGCGTTTTGATGCAATATATCGGTCGTTGATCGAAATGTGGTGAGAAACAGCTGGGATATAAACGTGGTTGCATTTAGGGCGGCCAATCGCTGATTTTGTCTGCACTCAGACGAAATGGGGCGCTGAAGCCAATGGAAGGAGAACATTTAATGCCAATTGACTCGGTATCCGACGTCTTGGTACATGATGAAATGTCTTTCGTGAGGATTAGCCCCTGACAGGCCCCCATCATCAGGATCAGACTTGAGCATGCGGCTGATGTACAGCCTCGAAACAAGCGCGGAAGGATCTATCCACGCTCAAAGGGGGTACCCAATAGCCCACTTTGCCATGTGCGCCTCGGAAATGCCCAAAAGCGCCATTGACACACAGACGAGGCAGACAATCAAGCCAAACCACACCGTGTTACACTTTAGCAGCAGTACTACCGGTCATGGCTTCACTTGACGCATTCGTACAGAGGTAGACTGGACCTGGGCGGGACAAGGCTGACTGGCTGAGCGGCTTCTCTTCGATCCGGTCGTACCGCTACTAGAACTGTGCAAGGCAGAATGAGTGCGATTGATGATGGGATTGAACGTCAAAACAAAGTTTGTTCTCCGAGGTGTTGAAGGCATGGTATGTCGTCGGTTCCACGTGGCTTCACGCAGGTTTATTTTTAAGTTTCAGAGGATCCCGGCCCCCACGCGCTGGCCCCCAACCCCGTCCCAGTCCCAATCTGGACTCCGACCTCCTTTCCTCGACCTCTCCTGCCTCCTGTTCATCAAACACACGATAGTCTTGGTTTCAAAAAGAACCTTTCTGGGTAATTGAATGCAGCACCCCCTTTCCAACAGTGTTATATATATCTGAAATTGCAATTGGATCCCTCAGCTTGGAATCCCACGAGCACCACTTTCCAGCTCCTCTACGGTTTCCTGTCTTCCCAGTCAAAGTCTCCTATATCAAGTATCTCACAGACATGCATGCATTCTAGCATTACAGTACCATCAGTGATACCTGACAACTCATCTTTGATGTGGGCGGGGCCCCAAGAGGACACTTGGATATCTTAAACCAGTCCATCCTTGTGATCCTCCACCCAAATCTTTTGACCAGTTATCTTCTTTCGTTTTCTGCTCCAGTACTAGAAGTCTATAGTAGATGTTCCTCTGCGACCGGATTCGGGCATCGCTCGGGCATCGTTCATTTGGTAAAAAACGACCGTCTCGGCGTTTTCCGACAGGAGAGTTCAGCCGCAACTCATTTGAGCATTACTGTATCACTTATTGGTTTATGACAAGCATTCCTGCCATCTTATTATTATCTCCGCTTAAGTCTCCATTACTGGGGAAATTATGAGCCTTTCGTACCAGAGATCTCGATTGCGAAGTGGTATCGTGATGCACTTGACCATTCAGCCCCTCCTTTTTGATGGTTTGTGTTGGACCACTCTATTTTGAATTTGGGAAGGACAGCGCTAGGATTTCAATAGCTTGGATTGCTTGCATGCTAGTTACAAGGAAACTTATCACGTTGTGTAACAGTACCGAGTATTTCAAGGTCGGTCTCCCGGCCCCTGTTCAATACTACAAGCAGTTGGAAGAAATTGGGTTACATTTTGCGGGGGCAGGCTCGATCTGTCTACCGAAAGGTATAAGATCCTCGGCTTAAAGATAGAATAACCGCTCACAATGCGTAGGATTCAAGTGATCTACGTGCGAGTTCTGCAATCAGACGTTGAATTCAAGACCAAATTACTCGGAGTGATCCATCCATGAATTCTCACAAACTAAGGCATACATGGGGAGATGAGGGGTCGAAATTTGTCCTCGGGGATTGCCAGAGACCAAGCAATCTTCATTCATCTTAGTAAGAAATTCAACCACCCTTTCGTTGTCTTTTGGACTTCCAGTCATCGTATGCATAAAACAGGTTCGACTTCCTTGGAAGCATCTCGCAGCTATCATTTTACTTTAGTGATGCAAAAAGACAATTTCAACAAAAGAGAGATCTACTAGGATGTTTCTATCGTGGTAATTTCCATGCAACCTGTGCTTCTTCATCGCCGACTGTGAAAATAATATTACTGACCCTGAAGCAAGATACCCGTCGTACATCTTACGATTATGCAGAAGTTTTGTCAGACTACTTGCTTTCAACTCGGTGTAAGTAGAAACTTCTCCGTCTCCGTTCGTAAGCGTTCTTCTGGTATCTATGTCTAGGGTCTGCCTTGTCTACAGAAATTCCAGGTGGGCAGCATATGGGACGTTTGTGAGGCGATACTCCGCAATGTGAGGGTTGTTGGCGAAACGTACCAGCATCCGTACTAACAGATTTCTCCCTAGATCTAGTAGACCATGAGGCACCTCACTCATTGATTTACTCATCACAGAGGAATTGGGCGGTCGTTCAAAATTTGTAGGGTCCTGTTGGCCCTAGGGCTGGAAATACACGTACTGCGCCGCTCGCGCGTTGTTACCTCTTTAGGACGTGTTGGATTGTTAAAATGCATAAAGATCGATTGAAATTCATTCTTCATTCTCTTCTGTCTCACAAGTAGTTATTACCGTCGCTTTGATAATAAAGCCCAAATTCGCACGTTGATACCTCTCACAATGTCGGCCCCAACCCAAGCCGCTGATTCCTCCGGCCGAATTCAAGAGGCCGAGAAACTTCTTTCTGATCTGAGGAAAGACGTTTCTCACGATGAAGAGGCGAGGGAAAAGCTACTTGACATATGCCGAGCGCAAGTTGCCGCTTTGGAGTCACCGCTGGAGGTGATCTGGCGAATGATGATGGAAGTATGCTACCCAATCCCAAATCCCACACACCGACCCACGAATTCGAATTTCATACCTAGCTAAATACCAATACAGCCTCACCAAAGTGCGGCCCTAAGAACGGCACTGGAAATGGGCTTGGTTGAACCAATAGTCTCGAGTGAAGCACCCAAGACAGCTGTCGAACGTGCAAGCATCACCAAATGTGATAAGCAGCTAATTGGTATCAAAATTCCCCAACACATGTATGATATTCAACGGCTAATATTATACTTACACAGTCCGTATCCTAAGACCCCTCTCTACTATGGGTATCTTCGCCGAGGTGGGCTACGAGACCTACGCCACAACCCCCATCACCAAGATCCTGACCGTTCCCTCCGTGGGCGGCGGTTTCAAGTTCATGTTTGTCTTCCCCTGCTCCTGATTTTGTTATTGCTTCACTGATTCCATCCCCTAGGTTCGACCAAGCAGCTACTTCTATGATCCACATGCCCACCTTCCTCCAGCGAACTTCTTTCGTAAACCCCGCAGGACCCATCAGCCCGTTCCAATCAATCTTCAACACCGAGTTGCAAGTTTTCCCTTGGCTCATGGAACATCCATCCTCCATGTCCAACTTCAATGATCTGATGACAGGGCAACGCATGTCAGTCCCCATTCCAAGAGCCCCTACCCCGCATCACTAACCTAGCCTTCAAACCGCAGGAACCGCATCGAATGGTTCAACTTCACCAACGTAGACACCATTCTCTTCAATGACTACACCCCCCAGCCAGACTCAACTCTCCTCGTCGACATCGGCGGCGGACGCGGGCATGATCTAGAGGCATTCCGCAACCGATTCTCAGAAGCCGAAGGCCGACTAATACTGCAGGATTTACCACCTGTAATTGACGATATCCGGGAGCTGCGGGGGGATATCGAGAGAATGAAGTATGATTTCTTTACGCCGCAGCCTGTTGTTGGTACGTTCCATTCTTTCTTGACAAACTTTCCTCCAAATACAGCTGACTTGGAACGTAGGCGCGAGAGCGTATTATTTGAGGTCAATCCCGCATGATCATTCTGATGCCAAGTGCCGTGAGATTTTGCAGAATATAATCAAGGCTATGAAACCGGGATACTCGAAGCTACTGATTTTCGAGTGGATTCTTCCGGATATGGGAAGTCCGTTGTATCCGGCGTTGTTGGACCTAAATATGCTGGCGTTGTTGTCGGGGATGGAGAGGACGGAGACGCAGGTGTGTTTAAAGCTCCCCTCCGCACGGAGACACTTCTGCGAGATTGAGGAATTGATGGCTGATTTTTGGTTTCATTGTAGTGGAGAGAGCTTCTTGGTTCTGTTGGATTGGAAATTGTGAAGTTTTGGACCATCAATAAGGAGACGGAGGGCTTGATCGAGGCGGTTGAGAAAGAATGAGTTGTACGTTTCTCCATTATCGTATCATCCATATATTAGCGTACAACCTGCCTCGTTTTCTTACACGAGGGTTCACTCGCCCTGTCTCCATGATTTCTTTTTCCGTCTGTGCATTCTTGACTCGCTGACAATCTTCTGCGACCCCCCAAACTGTCCCCTGTGGCGAGTGTTTCTCGTTTTCACTGATGTCCTCACTCATGTGCCTGCTCCTTGTAGCCCATACTACCAAATGTCATAGTCAGCAATGCTTGATCAAGAAGTATCTCGACAATTCGCAAGTTGTCAATGCCCTTTTTGATTATCTCAGAGCTCGAGATATTCAAATCTGGTACTGGAACTCGCGAATCTGAAAACTTGGGAATGAAATGCCGAGAGAATCGACATACCGGGCAGTTCCCCGTACTCTTAAGTTCACTGTGACACGCAAGTCACTCCAACACATATCACTTTTCTTTGACACATTAACTTCAGTCCTCACCCATACATCTTCCCCTCACACCCAACAACCCGAAGCGGCCACTCCATCGACCAAGCCCACTCCCGCGGCATCAAGCTCTTAATTCCCGCAAGCGCATGCTCAGCAACTTGCTGGGATTTCCCCGCGCCGTGCAGCCACCAGATATTGTCCACGACTTTCAGCAGGGAAAGATTGCGGGCTAGCAAAGCTAAGGCTCGTGGGTCTTCGAGGGCGATGAGTTCGAGGAATAGTTGGGGGACCCGGATGGGCATGGTCGCGATGCGGGATTGGATCCAATGTTGTTCCGCTGGGAATAGTGAGTTAGCGTGGTCTTGAGACATGATGTTCTGGTGGGGAGGATGTCTTAGAGGGTGAGACATTTGCGGGTAAAGAGGTATTTGGGAGACTGTCTCAGGACTACTGACAGGTGGCCGGGTTTAACAGTGTGTGGAAGAGGGATTTGGAGAGAATGTCTCAGAACTATTGGAAAATCTTTGGGCACTAGAACTAGGGGATAGAATTTACCTCCGTTGCTGATGGCATAGCATATCGAGGTGATCTCCAGCACCGCTTTATCATATACCTCTTTTACTTCAGGAGTGACACCATCCTCCTCGAACGTTCGCGACAGCACATCTAGATCTTGCTGGACACTCATCAAGAAAGGGTCGTAATGCGATGGAACACAGTCATTCCACTTAGCACCTTGTTCGACGCAGGTAAGGTAGCTTTCTTCTCTCAGGGAAGGCCACATCTGACCGAGCAGTGCCTGGATTCCACGGGCCATGTGGTAAGTTTGTAGGGGAAGCACGTACGGTTCATCCAGGGACGTGCTATGGGAAGCTAACCACGTATGATGGCAGATTAAGATAGCTGTTGCGAGTATGGCTTCCGCGTTGTGATCCTTTACATTGCTGAGTGCCATCCTATGCTGACTGACGGCTCGGTCGAAATAATGTCGTGCTGAAAGTACAAGAGTGTGGTCATCTGGCTTGAGACCAGAGAGATGCAACGCCGAAATTCCCAAAAGAGCGCTGAGAACAAGGTCGGAGTGGAAGGCCAGCTGTGGAATATCTACAGACCAGATCGATTTTTTCATCTGTGATTGACCACCCGGCATATGACCGCACGTAGTCGTGCTGTAATGATGCATCAACCTGAGCTCCAACACCCGAGCCTCATCCTTGGAATAGTTGGTAATGGATGGCAATATTGGACAGAAAGAAGCTGGTGATCCTGTCCTTGAAGATGATGTACTCTTAGAGCCGTCTTTCGTTGTTCCAACGAAGGAGTCAAAGTCACAATACTCTAGGCCCCTGAAACGTCTTGCACAATTCCCGCACAAGGGGTGTTTTTCATCACACTAAGGTTTGCGCGTTAGTAAATTTCTTTAAACACTGATATTGATCAACCTTACTTTTACTTTTCTCTTTTTGCAAGTCCTACAGCCACGCCTCGACTTCTTGAAAACTTTTCGGGGCGCAATAGCCATGGGGACCGTGATATTTGCCGAAGTTGGTGCCATGACTGGAGCATGAATGTTTTCCACTATAAGTAGGTGAGTTGGAAGCTTCATACCGTGTCGAACACGGACCATACTGTTGTATATACTAGCTGTCCTTATCGATCCCAGCGCTTAACATTGAGTTGGGTTTGCTGACATCGAGATGAGGCGCCTCTCACTAGCGCTGGAAGTGCGCATCCCTGTATATGGCTCGGTTGCTGGAGATCCAACATGCCACAGGTTCAGTACGTAAAGGTAGGGGGCGGATCACATTGCTTGTCCACTTCAAGGCTCGAAGGAAAGCGGTGAATATTGCAATCGGGAGATACCAGAGGCAAAGAATGGAAGCCATGTGCATGTTTTGCTAGACTGTTGGTCGTTCCAATATCGGTCTAGGATTTAATATGTCCGCACGTGGTTGAACCGGCGTCGAATAATCTAATTGGACCCCTTGACATGATGCAGTCAGCCCTATGCTAAGATCTCACTCATTGTCCATCCCGGCGGCGCGAATTCTGCGACTGAAGAAATCGCACCTATCAAATCGGCGTTCGTAGTCGGCGTTCTAGCCAGCGTCTGTACTCCGAACTTTTACGAGAATCTAGGGCTTCTTGTACTGAGGTCTCTTTATTCGAAACTTTAAATCCATTTATAGCGGGGCTGTCCTGCAAGAAGTTAGAATAAGCTCACTTGATCAAGGCGGGCCTCACATCTTTCTGGAAGAAGTGTTCCAAGATCCAGCCTCCCAGCCTCCCAGCTGTTCTTCACTTCGTCCTGATTCTCTCTATGGCTTGTGATTGACGTTGTCAAGCATGAAAGTGGTCAATTGTGATGTCCGTGATGGATGGGAGATTGCGAACCATGATTTTTCAATTGACACGAATTGGGGTTTCCTTCCAACGGGAATATCTCTCAGGCTTCTCACCTCATACCCTGTCAGCATGAGGCTTTGCCCCAGACTTAATCTAAATCAGCTTGACTTATAGATTAGAATATCCCGAGGCGAATGCACGTCGGGACCCCCTCCGGGCCAGCCCGAATGAGAAAGGTTTTGGGTGAAGAGTAAGGAATAGAGCGTATGGGATATGCGGTAGAAAAGAAGTGCATTTTGAACCACAAATTTAAGGCCATGCCATGCTGCTTCGAATATCGTGCTAAGTTCTTCGGCATTTGCTCAGGCTCCAATGCTCTGAAGTAGGCTGGTTACCTCTGGAGTCAGCTACGCATAGAACCCTTTTGCTTATGTGTGGCTCCAGAAATCTTTCAGCTGACGGCAGAGGGTACGAGTTCCTAAACTCAAAAGCCACCGAAACTTCGAGTGCTTTACTTCTACGATGCAACATCCTCCTTGATACACCCACATTATGATCATACTATTCTGAGAGGTGTGAGATAGCATCGGAAGACACTGGATGGACTGCCATACTAATAACGACGATATTGCCACTGCTCGAGAAATGACCTGACGTTTTGCTCATAGGTCTCGACTACCTGAGCACGGTAATCGAGACACGGTAATCGAGAAGTTCGCCTAAGCAGTCCTCCACTGAAGTGATGGCAGAGGCTCATACAACCCGGATGGCCTTTCGACAAGCTACGGCATTGTCTCATGTCAAAAAGTGATGCATACAATTCTCCACGGGTAGGTACCCAGTACTTTAGAGCACATAATTATCTCGTACGCTTGGATATGAGACATCAGCTAATGATATTTCGCAACCAAAGAAGAAGAATCCGAGATACAGAAACATCATGGTCGACATTCCTCGAAAATTTGATTCCGCTTCACCCGCGAATGACAATGTCTCGAAAGACGTCCTGAACAGGAAGTAATATTGAAGCTTGAAGATATGGATCGCCCGCTTGTTCAACAAGCTCGACCATAGACACGCCACGGGACGATCATTGTCTGAGCACCCCCCTGAACTGGGGAAGGCGATCGATACTTCGGGCCGCCTTTGCACGTGGTACGGTGGCACTTGTATCAGGAGATAACGGGAACGATTATATGAGACAGAGAATAGCGCCTAGCAGAATGTGATTATTTGACGCCGAAACATCAAAGCGCTTGGAGAAGAGATTCAAGTCGCGCACCACGTGACTACACATTAGGCCCAGCCCAGGGTAAATACATACTCCCGACGAGGGAAGATGTGGACTTGCTAGAATAGGTAGAGCGTGTCTCTTGGAAGTTAGGAGCGGATTGCATGTTGGAAAATGGAAACGCGCCACGTGAAGAGGTGAAGTCAGTCTACAACGAAGGGAATCACCCAATAGCGAAGAGTACAACGTGAAGATTCAAGGGATACTTGCCTCATCACCGAATCAATTACTAGGCACGAGACCATATAAAGGCTTTGTATTACAACCCACGAGAACGTAATTAAATGCCACGAACGCCAGGCCTTGGAACAGTCGCGTACACGTGCCTGTGAAACGACGGGAAACAGCTTAGTGCAACACAGATCAACATGATATCAAGGGACTCTTCTTGGTTAGGAAGGCGGCTGAGAAGCGCATAAAGAAGAATTTGCAATTTTGATTAAATACTGTAGCACAGACATTTATGATTGCCCGCTCTCAGACTCCGGGACTCCCATGGTCGATAGGTGCCCGATATCGATACCATCTTCGTATCGCTGGCGGTGGGGGCGATGATGTCTCTCCGGCGGCCCTTGTCAAACGCTGCCAAAGCCGCCAAAGCTGCCGGATGAGTCGGGCCATGGAGCATGATGGAGGCGGAAAAATGCTTCTAGAAGATGGAAATGAGCGTCGCATTTCGCCGGCAGTGCTTGCACACTGCTTGGTGAGCATGGAGCAATCATAATACAAGAGCCCCTTTTCTGATATTACCCAAATACCAAATATATCGAAAGTGGAGCCCGGGCCCTTGTCACGCCAATCTTAGATCCCCCGGGCCCGTGATGGCGGATTACCATACGAAAGAGGCAAAATTGGAGCATCCACCTGTGCTTGTTGTTGTGTTGTGTGGTGAAAAATAATGCGTGTTATTGTTTTGATGATGGTGGTGAAGAAGTAAACACGAGGGAGAGAGAGAGAGAGTGGAGGGGCAGAACTTAGAACTCCGAAGTTGGAAAGATAGACCTGGTGGACCCTGATTCTTGAATTCTACTGCCCCTCAGGAATCAGGATGCCGCGAGGAGGATCCTTTCCTGTTGGCTCAACGTGGCAGCCGTTCGAGGATGCAGATCTCTGGGGCTTCTGGGAGTCCCGTTTGTCCCGGTCTGGGAATTCTCGAATTCTCATGGGACGGGAGACGAGAGACGAGAGACGATGGCGCTGGACTGGATTGGACTGGGACCCCGAAAAGATGGTAGAAGAAGAAGTAGCATGGCATGGCTTGCGGGTAACATCCGAAGAGCGAAACCTGGCTGGCGCGTTTCATTGGCTGCTGCAGCTGAGTAGTAAACATGTGCACCATGAACCATGAGCAGCAGTTGCAGTCTTCATCTTCATGCATGAGTGAAAAAGTTTCGAGACGTGAATTATATCCTCGATTCCTCCTCTATTCCCCCACTGTTTCTATTCCGCTCTTTGTATTTTTTCTTGCTCTTTCTCCCATCGGCAAAAGTTGCGTGCTCACCCTCACCCTCACCCTCACCCGCAACAACAACAACACGATATCCGCAGGGGCCACCCGTCGCGTCGCTACTGGAAAGTCGCTTAGAGTAGCCAAGATTTACGCGTCCGAGTAAACACCCAACACCCAATCCATTTTTCTGCGAGCGCACCCATTTACCTCCCCACTCCTCACTCCTCACTCACTCCTCACTCCTCACTCTCTCCTCTCCCCTCTCCTCGACCTCATCTGCTCTTGTCTCCTCATCCACTTCTCCCAACATCTTCATCACCAGCGTCGACCCTCCTACCATTGGCCGCAACAACAAGATCTGCGATCTTAGGGGTCGGAGTGAGAAGTTGGGATAGTTTGAGACCGTGCCGCCAGCAGCAGCAGCAGCAGCAGCAGCAGCAGCAGCATCAGTTGTCATGATTAGCTCTACCTGAGTTTAACCTCCAGTCGCCTTCCACGTCACCACTGCCGCCACACGCACCATCGCCCTCGCCCTCACCCTCACCCTCACACTCACTTCTTCACCCCCGCGCAGCATTCCTCGTCCGTTTCATCGTCCCAGCATTCCATCCAAGCCAACATCGCAACATCGCTCCTAATCGGGCCAATTCTTGTTGATATCGAACGAACCTCACTCGACCTACAACCAGCTTCCTACGTGCAACATTCACTCATATACCTCCATCCCATCAACACCGGCATCCAAGCTTAGAAAACTCGGTCTTAAACGGTCCCATCTCTATGCCGCGTGCAAGATAGACTCGACATCACCCCAGAGAGTGAATCTCTTCACTTCATCGCATCTTAGATATCATACGTGAGCGCCGCCGGCCGCATTCCAACCACTATCATGTCCTACTCAAACAGTGGTGGCGGGACCCTTACTTTGCCATCGCCAACCCACGTCCATCATGTCGATGTCACCTCCGCTGTGAGATCACTCAGACGTTCGCTCTCCCGATCTCCATCCAAGTTCAACCTGGTTAAGAAATCCCCAAGCTCCTCGCCACAGTCGCCGCTCTCACCTTCGCCATTGTCGCCACCAAAGCGCGCAGTTTCTCAGCCTACCATCTTCACTGGAAACACCAACAATCCTCCGCATACCCCGTCTCCACTGGCCGTACCCTTCCCCCCGAGCGCGAAACTGGCCTTGCGCTCTTCTGGGCGGGCGAAAACCGCGCCTCCCCGACCTTCATCCCGAACTAGAACTTCACCTCGGAGCCCCGTGAAGCGTGTTTTGAGCCAGACATCGGATGCTGGGAATGCGCCTCCAAGCTCGTCAGCCGGGTCTGCTAGTGGCCAGGAGAACAGTGCCAGCACAAGTCCCGTGGAGCGAAAGAGTTTAGAGAGAAGCGCAAGGATGGCATCCAACCTAGACATTAGTGCGCCGGTCAACCACGCGCTCTCAAGACTTGGTGATGGTTCTAGCGACACTCCCACCCCCGCCTCAACTTCAAGCCCTTTGAAGCGCAGTGATGCGATCATGAACCTCGACCAAGCAAGTTTGGGAAGCCCAGTCGCGAAACGGAGGAGTTTGCATGGTTCCGCAAGCTTTGGCCATGATTTCAATGTCTTTGATCACGGACCAGCATCCTCACCTCAGTTTGATATTCATGACGATTCTAATCATGAGTATGAATTATCAACCACATCTCTCTCTACCGATAACGGATCCTTCACATCCATGCCACGTCGATCCTCTTCGCTGCGAAAGTCTACTTTGCAGCAGCGGCATGGGGAGAAGACTTCGTGGGGCAGGAGACATGCCGCGCAAGTCCTCGCAGCCCAACAGCAGGCAAATGCTGGTCCAGATGTATCGACTGCGACCCCAGTCAAGAATCGACCTCGATTGTCCTTAGACCAGTTCATGCCTCCTATGGCTCGTGATAGTCCTTTCTCCTCCCAGGGCAGTCTTCCAAACGCTTCTGTCCACATGGTAACCCAACCAACACATCAACCTCATCCATTATCGCGGACCATGACAACTTCATCGTCTAGTTCGAGTATGGTGGACGAGTCGCCAACACATGTTCCGGTTCACTTTGGAGAGCAGCCTAGGCCAAAGCTGGACTTTTCGAAATCTTTACCCGCAGGATCTTTGAGACCGTATGCTCTTGGCCGACCATCTGGAGAAGATGAGAACGGTTCATTCTCGACTCCTCAAAACTATAAGTCTGTTAAGCCATTGCCAGCGGCATTCATGTCGACCGGCCTCATTTCAAAAGTCAACCGACATCCTGAAGAACAACCAGTTCCTCGTGGTGGCAAGGGCAATGTCCCTGATACTCCTTGTAAGAAGCAGGCCAATATCTTCGCGACATATCCCCAACCAGTTCCTGGCAGTGCGATTGCCAAGGCGAGACACATTCGACACTCTTTCGGCACACCCTCCACTCCATTCAACCCCCATGGTACCCAAGCTGTACAGGGTACATTTGGAAAGGGTACTGGAGTATTTGGCAGCGCATTCGGTCGACAGGGTTTGACACGACGAGGCAGTTTTCTCAGCATTGATGGGGATGATAGCATGGGTTCACCTGACGCAAAGGGTGATAGCCAAAGCTCTGATTTCGAACTTCCACCAACCCCAACGAAGCAGGCTCTTGCCCCCGGTTCAGCGTGGCATCAAAGCAATGGAAGCCCCAGCAGCCATCGAAGCGTGGCAGCTTCCACGTCTGCCGTCGGCTATGGCTTGACTAAGAAACTCCCGAGAGTTAGCAGTAAGTTGAATCTTTCCACAGGACCGAGCGAACAAGACGCAGAGGACAGTGATGCATCAATGGACATGAACGACTCTCCGACTACAGCCAATCCTAGGCTTGGCCCAGAAGCTTTCATGTCCATGCCGTCCTTTGAAAAGTCTCGTTCACTTCGGAGTCCAAATCTACATTCTCCAACACCCATGATGCCGAAATCTCATACCATAGCCTGTCTCAGCCCCTTAAGAACACCGAGCTTTACTAAAATTAGTATTGTGACTCCAGCGAGTCCGTTGGAGCGCATAGATTTCGTTGAGAGGCAATCTCCTCATACGCCACTGGAAATGTTACCACCTGATCCCAGTGGCCTTTCCATCTCGAACCACCGCGACAGCCAAACTACTAGGTCTGGTCTTGGTAATAGTGTTTCTATGCCACCTCCAGCAACCCCGACCACCGGTCGAGAATATTTCCCTCAAATCGGCGATCGACGACTTAGCATGACACCTATCAGCAACTTCACTGGGACAGATATTGACGAATCACTTTCGTCGAGATTTGAAAAGGTGGAGCTTATTGGAACTGGAGAGTTCTCTCAAGTTTATCGAGTCACACAGACTACGCCTCCTCTCAGTGCGACAAACTCATTTTATCTCGGTGGAGCCGGGTCACCAGTGCAGCGTAGAACCCCTCCAACGCCTATTCCAGAGCGCGTCTTCGCTGTTAAGAAGTCACGACAGCCTTACCAAGGCATCAGGGACCGTCAAAGGAAACTGCAGGAGGTCAATGTGCTCAAAGCACTTGGACAGTCTGATCACGTCGTACATCTTATCGAAAGCTGGGAAGCTAAGAATTACTTATACATCCAAACCGAATTTTGCGAAGAGGGTAGTCTGGATCTATTTCTCTCGCAGGTTGGTCGCAAGGGGAGATTAGATGATTTCCGAATTTGGAAAATCATGCTTGAGCTCAGTCAAGTAAGTTACCGAGTGCATTCAGCCGACCATGACTAACAGCCACTTTAGGGTCTAAAGCACATCCACGATTCAGGATTTATTCATTTGGATCTTAAACCAGCTAATATCTTAATCACTTTCGAGGGTGTTCTCAAGATTGGCGACTTCGGTATGGCAGCAACCTGGCCTGCGCAACCTGGAATTGAAGGAGAGGGTGACCGCGAATACATCGGTCCCGAGATTCTCTTGGGTCAATACGACAAACCCGCTGATATCTTCGCTCTGGGTCTCATTATGCTTGAGATTGCTGCCAATGTCCAACTCCCTGACAATGGTCCCACTTGGCAACGCCTCCGTTCTGGTGACATGAGCGACATCCCAAGTCTTACTTTCAGCGACGCGAGCTCGGTCTTGCGAGACGCAGAAGGCATCCCAATCGAAGAGAGTGACATGACAATGGAATCATTTGGCAGTGACGATGAAATAGAGACAGACTTCGGCTCCCCAACCTTGAACTCCCGCAAGCGAAATATCGGAGGATCAAGCAGATCATTGTCCCACGATCCCGGAAACCTTTTCGGCTCTGGGCGAAGAGGCGAGCTTCATCAAGCCCCATTGTTCATGAAAGACATGTACCATGCTGATGCTCTGGATCGGATTGTTCGCTGGATGATCTTCCCAACTCCTGAGAATCGCCCTACGGTCCACCAAGTCTTGGAGTCTGATGGCATTCGATGGGTTGAATCGAGACGTCGCGCCGGAGCGACAGTATACGAGGGCAACTGGGGTCCAGCTGACGATGTGCTGGCCGACGACGCCGAAATGATGGATGTTTAGCCACGAAATGAGATTTTGCTCAGCCAAATCGCTCATATATCAATCGTCCCGCCGCATCTCGCTCCTCCTAGATAGGACTAGCGAAGGTTTGGATGTATTCCCCTTTGAATTTGGAACGGGCGTCACGGCGTTTGCAGGATAATGGCGTTGGACATGGTGCAGGGCGCACACGATTCTTCACCTACGAACGACGACGACGCAATACTATATCACCTGAGAGCTTATTTGCTCGCTCTTTACATAATCTTCGACGCTCCTCCCAAACAATTTTTTTACGCATTCACGAAGCCCATGAGAAGGAAACGATTATGATAGAACTTCGGTGTGGAGAGTAGTAATCATGTGTGGAGATGATGATAGACCTTATACGCTTACTTTGAAAAAGTTTCCGTGTCTTGAGTGTTGTCTTGTTTTTTGGTTGTTTTGGTGGATGGAATGTCTTTAGCTACACAGTATTATGATGGATGGCTTGCTTTGCTATAGCTTAACCAGATTTTGGTTGCTTTGTATGGGGCTATGTTTGTGGGGAATGGAGGGACTATTGAGGGGCATTGATGATGTACATAGAGCACATGCTGCCTGCAAGTGATGCCTCTAATGGAGAAGATCAAGAAGACTTTTGAGTGCACTGTGAAACTTGAGTTGGTGAATTTCTTCCCACACCGCAAGCCTCCTCTCCTGCCCTAAGCAAATTTCTCTTAAACATCCCTTCGCTTTCACCGCCACATCCTCAAATTACACATGCCCAGAAACTAGTGACACCCAACAGCAAACCACTTGCCTCAAAGATCGGACCCGATTACGTCTCGTATTACCCATGAGCCCCAAACATGGCGTGACCGACATCGAATCACAGGTGTAATGGTACCACAAAGACCTGAGATCCGAGAGCCGAAAAAGATCGAGATCGCAGCCAGGCCGGGTGTCATGAAGCATGGGCTGTGAGTGATACTAATGTTGTCAGTGCTACCAGTTAGTTTCAATTAAATGAGGAACTTGGGATTGCCGTGTGACGCCAAATTGGAAGTAGTGGGTACAGCATTAAAATCACGAATCACGAATCATTCAAGTGTCGAAGACAGATGTATCAACACAACTTCATCATTAGCACCATCTAAGTAGAGCACTTAAATGGTGTCCAAGCACCTCATACCCACACAACTCTTTCCCCCTCTACCCCTTTCCCGTTTCGCTCTCCTTTTTCGATTTGTACACATAGTTTCGCTCGCTCGCTCATTCATATTCTACACATGCCACCGCCCCCATCAAACTCGTAGCTCAAAAAAAAAAAAATTTCCAGCCGGGTAAC